>Ga0134092_1000527_pt1 | contig 38582 bp, 33 predicted proteins | sample 3_6taG_FD_94454 | JGI IMG/M metagenome (GOLD analysis project Ga0134092, IMG submission 94454) | Switchgrass degrading microbial communities from high solid loading bioreactors in New Hampshire, USA - 3_6_20_6_A3 metaG | ecosystem: Engineered > Bioreactor > Semi-continuous > Anaerobic >... | reverse complement strand
GACCATGTCATTCGGGCTGACGGGCTGCAAACCACCGTTGCAGATACCGTTCCCATGCTTTTCGTGTTCGCCGTCTATCCCGTCCTGGGAAACATCGTGAAGCGCTTTGGGGGAAAGAACTCCATCTTCTGCGGCATGCTGCCCTATATCGCCGGGTACGCTTTGCTGTTTTTCGCCAGGACTTGGTGGCAGGCCATGCTGTCCTATATCCCAATCATGACCGGAAAATACCTGGCGGAGACCGGAGCAGCCCCTTTAGGTGCCGCCATTATTGACGAAAACGAAATGGAGACCGGCACCCGCAAGACCGGCCTCTTCGGAGCCCTAAACGCCATATTGGCCGCTCCCGTTTCAGGCCTCCAGCTCATCCTCTTCATGGGCATCCTGAAATACTTTGGCTACGATGAGCATGCATCCATCCAAAGTGCCCAGGCGGTACTGGGTATCCGGATTGCTACGGCGATAGTGCCCATCGTATTTTGCCTTATTGGAATGCTGCCTCTCAAGCTGTTCCCCTACAACAGGGAAAAGGAGGAACTCCTCTCGAAGTTCAGCGAAAGCCGCCGGAGAGGAGTGGCATTATAAAGAGCCAGCCGCATGATTGCGGCTGGCTCTTATGCTATCTTTACTTAATTCTTTCGCTGACGGGAGGAAGGGGCGGCAGGTCGTTCTCAGGAGCATCCAGATAGAAATAAGCGCAACTGGACCAGTCGTCATGCCTCTCAAACAACCCGTAGGGCGGCAGCTCATCGGGATTTGCAAAATCAATAAGCTCACCGCTTGTTGCTTGCAATGCCGTATTGCTTTTTTGGAAATTCTTCTTGCCTTCCGGATCCCAGCAGCCTATCTGCTGTATGGTTACCCGGATATCCCTGTAGAAGTAAATGGGATCCAGTACATGATATCGATAGAAGCAGTATTGGAGATTGTCCCAGTCTGCCACGTGACAGCCCTGGAAAAGATGATCGTATCTTCCCTGGCCCCAGCCTGTTCCGATATAGTCCTCCGTTCCGGTGCCGCAGAGGGTCGGGTATTCTTCATCCCCGTCCAGGTAGACTTTTACTTCTCCTTCTCCCCACCAGGTATTGTAATATAACGCCTTGTTTGCGATGACTCCGATGTTGCAGCCAAGGTACCGGCCCCTGCCGCTTACCTTCGGGAGTATCGTATAGTCCGCGCACTCCTTCGTAGGATTCTCGCGGTTGTAATAGGCATGAAAATACAAAATATCGTCCCCATGCTTATCTCCGATTGTGTAATCGATGTCATAGAAAAAGGCTGAAAGCCTCTCTTGAGACTCGTTTGTCACCGTGATCTTCATGCCTTTCTTAAAGGGCATCGGTATGTAGCAGTTGAAACTCCTTCCTTCCGGGCTGGTAAAGAGAGCAGACTGAAAGGCAGCCATGCGGCCCAAACCCTGTCCGAAAAAGTCGCCGATGGGAGCGCTGACTGCAGGCTTTTGGGCCCCGTCCCAGTAAAAATCCAGGCGCAGACCCCGGAGGGTTGTGATGTTCCTTTCACTGATCGTCACCCATATCCTGCGAACCGTTCCGCTTACTCCTTCTTCCTGGGCCAGAATCCGGCTCTCTCCCGGCTCCAGAGGAAAACACGCAGCTCCCTTTCTTCCCCTGTTCGCCATACCCCCTTTTCCCTTCTCAGCCCTTGGGTTCTCGGGGCTGGCCCATCTTGTCTCCATGCCCTCAGGCATTTTAAACAAAGGTTCATTGATAAACATGCTGTTCTCTCCTCCCTATACGTATCATTTTTGCAACCGCTTCCTATAGCATATCACAGCTCCCGATTTATTTCTACATGCTACAGGGGACGGTTCTCCGTCGCAGAGAACCGTCCCCTGTAGCAAGCTTACATTCGGGTGATGATCAGGTTTCCGGATTCATATTTTTTAAGGCCGCGGTAGAAAAACCAATATGCCAGGCAGCAATAAAGCAGGGAGACCCCAAGGAGGATCGCCAGCAGCAGGGGATGAAAAGTTCTGGCAAGCCTGAGGGGCACATGGACGATAAAGGTGGCCGGAATCAGGGTTACCATAAGCAGCCGGACAAATCCCCGGTAAATCCCCTCCGGATAGATGCAGAAATTGATCGTGAGCTCCAGGGCCATACCACCGATAAGGGAAGCATCACCGAAATAAAAGGTAAAGGTATGGGCCATTACCGAAACAGCCGTCATGAGCAGGCCGCCGATGACCATGCCGACCAGGAACATGGCCCAGGCACTTCCGTCGGCGGAACCCTGGGTCAGAGCCATCAGGATAAAGCCGTACGCCAGATCCCCCCAGGCGCTTAAAGTTGTTTTCGCACATAAGAGGTTGATAAGCACGTCCTTTGGCTGTAGGAGAAAGGTATCCAGCTCCCCGCTGATAATAAGGCGGGTGATGTTGTTCATATTGGCAAACAGGATATTGGATGCACCAAAAGCAGATGAAGCTACTGCCCAGATGAACATCACGTCTTTAAAATCATATCCTCCGATCCGGCCTCCAATCTGCTGAAAGGCAATCCACCAGAAAAATACAAAGCTGCCGTTTGACAGAGCCATGCCAAAGGCTTGAAGGAGAAAGCTTCCCCGGTATTCCATGGCTGAAGATAAGTTTACCTTGAAGTACAAAGCAATGAGCTTTAAGATGCTTCCGATCCTTTTCATAAAATCCACCTCCTCAACCGCCATGGGCCTGGATACCGGCCACACCGTATCGATACATTCCCAGGGCAGAAAGGACTGAAACCAGCGCCCACAGGAACTGCACCGGCAGCACCTCCCGGAAAAACTCCCAGGAGAATGCTACAATAAGCCGCGCCGGAGCCCATGTCACATAGGGAAAGGGCAGACAGCGGGTGATTCCCTGAAGCCATCCCGGAAGAAACTCCACCGGTATAAACATTCCCAGCATGAATACCAGCTTTTGATAAATGAGAAAAAAGGCGAAATTTTCCTCGAGCCGAAAGGAGGTCAATCCCAGGGTCATCAAAAAGAAGAAGTTAATCACCATACCCAGGAGAGCAGAAATCAAGGCAAAGGGTAAATTAGCCAACCGAAAGCCGGGAATTGGGCCCACCATGATCATTCCTAAAATAATGGCCAGGATACCGTAGATGATGAGGTTAAAGAGCATACCTCCTGCGGCATTGAAGAATTGATACACCACATAGTGATAGGGCTTGTTGAGCTGATAGGCAATGCTCCCGGACTTCACCTCTTCATTCATCTGACCGTATATATTGCTTTTGCAGCCAAACATGATGAGTTCCGTCATACACAGGTACCATACCATTTGAGTCAGGGAATAGCCTGCCACCTGGCCTTCCCGGTATATGGCACGCCAAAGGTTGAAAAACACAAAGATGAACACAGTGTAAAACAAAAATCCGCCGATCACGTTGCTCCGGTATACAAAGGCGTTCTGGAGGCTTAACCGCAGCACGGTCCCGTATTTTCGAAGGGCCCTCATGAGGCTTCACCGCCCTTTCCCTGAAAGATGGACGCAATGATCTCCTCCATAGGCGGATCTTCTACGGTGATATCCGCTACTCCCCCCTGGGCGATCAGCCAGCGCATGGCCTCATCAATGGAGCAAATCCGGGTATCCACCGACAAACGGGCGGCCATTTGGCTGCTCTTTTCCAGTTTGACCCCTCTGGGTACCTCCAGATGCTGGGGAACCTCGAATCGAACGGCGATGTGCTTGCGGTTTAGATAATCATATTTGAGCTTTTTTACAGGCTGATCCAGGATGATCTGCCCGTGATCGATCACAATGGCTCTTTTGCATACCTTTGCAATGTCTCCCGCATCATGGCTGGTTAAAAATATGGTGGTGCCCCGCTCCCGGTTCATGGCCAGGATCAGCTCCCGGATGCTTTGCTTCACCACCACATCGAGTCCGATGGTGGGCTCATCCAGGAAAAGGATTTCCGGATCATGAAGCAGGGAGGCGGCAACCTCACAGCGAATCCTCTGGCCAAGGGACAGCTTTCGAACCGGTGTCTTTAGCAAATCTTCCAGCTCAAACCGCTCCGTCAATTCATCGATCCGTTTCTTTAAGGTCCCTTTATCGATATCGTAGATCGCCCCAAGGAGTACAAAGCTGTCAATAGGCGGCAGATGAAACCACAGCTGTGATTTCTGGCCAAAAACCGTGCCGATATGATAGGACAGCTTTTGCCTATCCCGCATTGGATTTAGGCCCAATACCGAAAGCTCTCCGCCGCTGGGATGGAGAATGCCGGTCAGCATCTTGATGGTGGTGGATTTCCCCGCTCCGTTGGGTCCGATAAAGGCCAGGATTTCCCCCTTTTCCACGGTGAAGCTGATGTCCTTGACCGCCTGCACTTCCTTATAGACCGGTCTTACCAAGGCACGAAAGGAAGCCCTAAGTCCCGCTTCCTTGATCCTGGTGCGGTACACCTTGTTCAGATTTCTTACCTCTATGACACTCACAGACTTCTCCCCCCTTGCATATAAAAAAAACCCGCAGAATCACATCAAGTGACTCCGCAGGTTATCCTTCTGCGTGTAGGGCTTACCAAAGCCCCTATGCAGCTCAAGCATACCGCTCTTATGCATACTCACTGTTTGGAATATTATGACACAGATTTCCTGTCCCTGTCAAGAAAATTTTGACGGAAAAAATTCATTTTTCCTGAGAAAAACAAGAGTGCCGCCAACAATTCCCGGCCGCACCCTTTTACCGGCTGAAAAAAGCCCTATACGATATAGGTCATTCGCTTCAGAAGGCTTCCCTCCGCCAGAATATCCTCAATGCTGTACAGAGGAATCGGGAAATACGGGAACCCGGCTGCATAAGGGGCAATTTCATAGAGCTGGAAGAATATGACGAGCACATTATCGGCGATATAATAATCCGGTTCGGCTTTGATTCCTTGAAATTCCCCGGAAATTGGAATGTCCCGCTCCTTGATCTGGGCCTTTATGATATCCGAAAGCCTTCTTACATAATCGCTGTTCTTTTCAAATTGGGCATGGAGGGTGTAGAGATTTCCTGTCGCCACATCAATATTCAAAGCCCGGATATAGGTCGTGGGATGGGCTCCTCCGAAATCGCCCATGGCAGATAGGCTGATACTCAAGACATTTCTCTGATTGGCTTTGATCTCGTAGGACCCGGTAATGTTGACAGTCACACCCGGATGCTGCAACTCTCCGATCAGCTTATACATCAGGCCTGTAATTTGATTGTTGATTTTTTCTTCTATAGCAGGGTCTTTGAGCCCAAAGACCACCGGATAATAAAAATCAATATTGGGAGAACCGGTATACCTCATCGTTTTCACGGATACCGGTAATATCGGCATATACATGATGGCCACCTTCCTATCCTTTCATATATATTTTCATATTTCTATTACAATATATGTTGAAAGGTGGCTAAGTGATAGAAGGGATTATACCGGAAACCCCGGGCATTCTTACGGATAGATCTGGATTTTTGTTCCCACCGGGCAGTGCTCCCAAAGGATATCCATCACCTCGTTGTCCACCGCGACACAGCCGGCTGTCCAGTCGGAATGGCTGCCGGAGCCATGGATCATGATCTGACCGCCAAGGGCCGTGTCCCAGGGAGGTGTGTTCCCGGAGTTGATGGCACGAACAATGCGGTCATGCTCTTCCCGGGTGATGAGGCCTGCTTCAAGGCCCCTTTGGGCATCCGGGATGCCAGGATAGGATATCCCCAGGGATAAATAGAATCTGCTGTTGGGGTTTCTAAGGCAAACGTAGTAGGAGCCCTCCGGCGTTTTGCCGTCTCCTTCCTTCTCCTTGTGGCCAACAGGATGAAAGCCCAACCCTATCCTGTATTCTCCAATCAGCTCGCTGCCCCGCCAGAGCTCCAGGCGGCGATCGCCTTTGTAAATATGGATGTATACTTCACCGGATGATACATCTGCCGGAGGAGTGAGGGGATCGGGCTCTTCCTCAGCCAGGTAATCCATGCTCACATAACCTGTCCCTCCATCCCATTCAACAGCCGCCCATCCGTCCTGACTTGATACCACCCTGACTCTGTCGCCATGCTCCAGCCTTCCAATGATGCTTCCGCCGGTTGAGGGCTCAGCCCGTACATTGAGCCCAGAACCGTATTGCCTCACTTTTACATACATCCTTTTAGTCTCCGGTTCAGGATTTTCATGAAGCGAGAGTTCCATTTCTTTCCCCGGCTCCGGCTCATTATTCGCCTCTTTGGCCCCGTCCTCCAAGGCCTGCCCATCGGGCTTGCTCTCTATATCGGCCTTGCACCCTAAAAGAAACAGCAGCATAAAACATGTGCATAACAAAACAATGGCGGTAATTGTATGACTGTACTGGCTCATGAATCACTTCCTCCGCAAATATCATCGAGAATCCTTTTTGGGCTTTCCCTGATCATCGAAATTCTCCTTCAGCGCATGTTCAACAATCGGAATCGGAGCTGCAATTGCAACGACCTGAAGGGTCAGGATGATTAAAAATATCATTGCCAATTGATCAGGGAAATTCGCTTTGCAGTACAAAAAAACAGCAGCGGAGAGAATCAGCATGGGCAGTCCCATGATCAACCATAGCTTCCCTGAATATTTCTGGGCAAAGATCCAGGCCTCCGTGCTTTTCATGGATCGGATCGTCCGGTAGCCGTAGAAGGGATTGATCTTTTCAGGCGGCCGTTTGAACATGAAAAATCCGATTACGCTGATCATAACAGGCATTCCAAGTAAACAGAGCCAATAAAATATATCCATGGTATCCCCCTTTTGTTCCTTCATGCTTTCATTATACTACGAATCCTGAAAATATTCCTTCCATTTTTCCTGCAATCAATCCCATTGCATCAAAACAACCTTACACCAACCGGCGAATTCTATACCTTTTTAAGTTGATAAACATCATGAAATCTTATTATGCAAGAGGAGCAGATGCGGATTATGAACTTGCTTTCGGTCAATGATTTTTTAAGCGGAATCATGCTTCAAGGCGTCAATTAGGCCGTTTAAAATGAGAGGAATTTAGAAATATCTATCGAAATTATTCCTATATTTTTCATTCCATCCAAACCTTTTGATCCTTTCAGGTACTATATAGGCAGCAAGTGCGCACTGCGAAAACCAAAAAAGGGGATAAAAGCTCTATGCAGAATAAAGGGATTCAGGAATTGTTCGATGAGGAGTGCATTGAAAAAATCTATCTGTTCGCTTTCAAACGCACACAAAACAGCCACGATGCTGAGGATTTGGCCCAGGACATCCTGTTTCAGGCCCTTAGATCCATAGACAAGGGTGTGAAGCCGGAGCGCTTCCATGCCTGGATTTGGAATATAGCCCGGAAAAGATGGTACAAATTCCTGGAGCAGAGGAATAAATCCGGCTCCAAAACAATTCATATGGAAGGCGGACAGGTGATGCCTCTGGCAGACAAATCGGAGAGCGATCCTGAAGAGTATTATATCAATTCCGAAGAAGCCGTGGAACTCAGCCGAGCCATATCCCGCCTCTCTTCCCTGCATAGAGAAATCATCATCCTCTACTATCTTCAGGAAAAAAGCATACCTGAGATTGCAAAGCTTCTATCAATACCCGAGGGTACGGTGAAAAGCAGATTGTATGATGCAAGACAAAAAATCAAAAGGAGGATGGATCAGATGAAAGAAAACAGTCGAAAAAGCTATGCGCCGGCAGAAGTCAATCTCTGGGGCGCTTATGAAGCTCCAAAATTCTGGAATGAACTTTTCCGCAGCTTAACCAAAAATATCTTTGCTGCCGCCTATGAAGAACCTGTAACATTGGAGGAACTGTCCGATGAACTGGGTGTTGCAAGGGTTTATATCGAAGAGGAAATAGAAAGACTTGTGGAATGGGGTTTTATCAAAAAGCACGGTACGGATCAGTACCTAACGAATTTTATAATGCTGGACGCCCAAAAAATGCTCGATTTCAAGATCAAAGCGGCAGATACCTGGAATGGCTTGGCAGAGAGGATGATAAGAACCCTGGATAACGTCAAAGACGATATCCTGGCTCTGGACTTCTACGGAAACCAGTTTAACTGGAACTATTTGCTGTGGATCTTTATCGTATTTGCCTGCACCTCCTTTTCGGATATTGCACTGAAAAATTACCGGCGCAAGTGGCAGGACAAAAACATGCCGAAGTACGACAAAGATTACAGAATGATGGGAATTGTCAAAAGGGCTGATCAGGAACTCATCTTCGATCCTGCGGACATCAAATATGTCAGTTGGAGCAATCTGCATCAATACTTCCGCAACATAGGCGAATACAGAGAGGTGGTGTATGCCAATCTCTATCAATGCGAACCATTCTCCAACAGGGATGCCCTGTTCAATGATTTTGGTATAAGACTCCTCATCCGTCTTTCCAAAAATCACGATGCAGACAGCCTGACAACCTATGAGAAGGAGAGCGCAGCTTACCTTATAGAAAAAGGGATTGTCAAAAACGACAGCGGGGCATTGATCCCTCAAATCCCAATGATAGAGTCCCATACCCTCATCACCATCCAGGAGCTGATATCCAAAGCCATAGAAGGCTGTGTAGACGATGCTGCGGTGAAGGTATCGGAACTGGCCGATAAAATACTCCTGCCACTGGTGCGAAAGAACCTCCTGGAACAGTATGTAAACTGGGTCATGCTGGTGTGCCTTGATCCCCTGCCTTATGTCCTCTACCAATGCAAGAAAGAAGGCTTCCTCCAGGAGCCCAGGGACTTCTCCCGCGCACCCCATGCGATCTATCTGAGACTGAATAAAAAAAGATGCAACAGGGGACGGTTCTTTGTAGCAGATGATTGCTATAGAACCGTCCCCTGTCTCATTCTCCTTTTCAACCGCAGGTTGAAGCAAGTTTGGATCCTCAGCTCGGGACGAACACAGATTCAGGAGAGAAAAACAATGAAAAATTACGCCGATGCGAAGCTTTTGCGTTATAATGAAAGAAGGGAATATGCTTGAAGGGAGAAAGAGATCATGTCAAAGGAAAATGGGTTACATATAAAAAAATCAAGCAACGCCGCCGACTGGAAGGTGGGGACCTCCAGCTCCTTATTCCGTCGATTCGGCGAGAAAGAACTCATCGCCTGCAAGGAAGCCGGAGTGGAGTATATTGAGCTTTGCCTTTTCGCCAGAACATTTGATTTATCCAAGGATGCCCTGACCTCAGCCTGCCAAAGCCTTGCTCAAAAGGCCGGTTCTATCGGAGTAAAGTTCTGGTCCATTCATCTGCCCTTTGGGAATGAATGGGATATCTCCGCTCCGGATGAAGACTTTCGAAAAGCGATCATTCAAAAGCTTGTGGAATTAATGGAATCCTCAGCCTGTCTCAAAGCGCAAAAAGCCGTCATCCATGGCAGCTTTGAGCCGATTCATCCAGATGAACGCTCCGCTCGACTAAAGGCCTGCCGGGAATCCCTGTCGGAGTTGTCCATCGCAGCCAATCGATTGGGGATGCAGCTGGCTGTAGAATGCCTGCCCAGGACCTGCCTGGGAAACACTACTGCCGAAATGCTCCACATCATTGAAGGCATTGACCTTTTGGGAGTTTGCTGCGATATGAACCACCTTCTGACCGATAAAGCAGAGGATTTCATCAAGGCCTTAGGTTCTCGTCTGGTGAGCCTCCATGTATCCGATTATGACAGGGTGGATGAGCGCCACTGGATGCCGGGGAGAGGGCTGAATGACTGGAATGCCATTATTGAAGCGCTGGAGCAGATAGGCTATGACGGTCCTTTCCTCTTTGAGGTAGGCCGGCATGATCTGAGTAACCCTATTCGTCCTGCGGATTTGAAAAGGTGCTGGGATAAACTGTTAGAGGATTATTTAAGTAATAGCAAGCATAAAAGCCAATGATAAGCATTAGGGAGCCTTCGAGGTTTTAAAAGACCGAAGGCTTCTTTTTCATGAAAAGCTCTCCTAGATTAAAACTCTCTCTTTCGGAGAAAATGATATCATAAACCCGAATTAGGAGAAAAGGCTATATGGAAAAAGAACTGCTCATATCGAAACTGAACTGGTTTTATCATTTCGAATTGAATCAAGTGGATTTGTATCACTCCCAAAGCAAAGCTGCAAAGGATGATTGTATCGCTCTTGCATTTGAACGCATTGCCTATATTGAACAGCAGCATGTTGACAATTTGGGAAGTGTGATCAAGAAACTCGGGGGGAAGCCCTCTGCTCTAGGGGATATAATTTCACCGCTTATCGGCAGTATAACCGGGAGGGCCCTGTCACTGGCCGGTATTCAAAATATGTTGAAAGTAAATATTTTGCTGGAGCAATCAGTCATGAGCAATTATAAAAAACTCATTCACCAAATAAGAGACCAACATGACAAAGAACTGATACTTACACTTCAGCATAATTTGATTGATGAAGACCTTCATGCTGCATGGTTTGCAAACAAGCTGGATGAAATTGAAAAGGATGAAACTTCCTGATATAATATCGCATGTTGAAAAACAGTGAAAACAGGTATACAATATTGGGTTAGGATAAGAATTGGAGGAAGAAATATGCTAAATTTTAATCTCATGCATCCGGCTGATCAACTCGTACTGATCATGCAGCGAATTTATCAATACGGTATGACCACAACTTCCGGTGGCAACCTGTCCATATTGGATGAAAACGGCGATATCTGGATTACCCCCAGCGGCATCGATAAAGGCAACCTTACAAGGAAGGATATGATCCGGGTAAAGCCGGACGGAGAGATCATCGGGATCCATAAGCCCTCCGTTGAACTGCCTTTCCATGAAATGATCTACCAGAAAAGGCCTGACATCAAGGCCATTATCCATGCACATCCCCCTGCTCTGGTCTCCTTCAGCCTTGTTCGCCGAATACCCAGCACGCGCCTTACACCCAGCGCCCATTTCCTCTGCAAAAACATCGGGATGGCAGAGTATGCCGTGCCGGGCAGCAAGGAGCTGGGCAAAAAAATCGCTGCCAAATTTGAAGAAGGCTGCGATATTGTCATGCTGGAAAACCACGGGGCCGTGGTGGGCAGCAAGGATCTGTTCCATGCTTTTATGATCTTTGAAACCCTGGACTTTTCCGCCAGGCTGGAGATCAATGCCAACCGGCTGGGAAAACCCATCGAACTGACCAATAAGCAGCTTGACCTGTACAAACATAAGGAAGACATCCTCCTGGATGAATTTATTCCCCAGAGGTTCTCCAGTGAAGAAAGGGAAGCAAGGCGGGAGCTTTGTACATTCATTCACCGTTCCTACGATCAATCCCTCTTTACCAGTACCCAGGGAACCTTTTCCCAGAGGCTCAGCGACGGCTCCTTTCTCATCACCCCCTATGGAGTGGACAGAAAATATATGGATATATCCGATATCGTCCACATCCGGGACAACTGGAAGGAATCGGGCAAAACCCCGAGCCGTTCCTGGAAGCTGCATAAGGCCATTTACGAAAAACACCCTGAGATTAACTCGGTCATTATCGCCCACTCTCCCAACATCATGGCTTTTGCAGTAACCTCGGAGGAGTTTGAAACCAGGACCATACCGGAAAGCTATATTGCCCTTCGGAAAATTCCCAAGCTCCCCTTCGGCTCCAGCTTCATGCAGCCGGAGATGACAGCCGCTGCCTTTTCCAAGAGCACGCCGATTGTATTGATTGAGAATGACTGCATCATTGTAACGGGAGACTCCCTCTTAAATGCCTATGATCGACTGGAAGTGGCCGAATACAGTGCAAGGGCCATCATATCGGCCAAGATCCTTGGAGATCTCGTTGCCATCAATGACCAGCAGATTCACGATATTGAAGTGGCCTTTCATCTGGAATAAGTAAAAGATACAAAGGGACCACACTATTGCAAAGCAGCAGTGTGGTCCCTGTTTAATGACTTACACCCCTTTAATCAACCGCAGGATATTGTCCATTGCGAAGGCCAGGTTTTCAGCGCTTTTATAGCGGCTCTTTTCAAAAGCCTCCGGCAGCCTGTTGATCGTAAAGATGGCAGTTACGCCCATATCATAGGCCTCTTCGATGTTCTCATCGGCTCCCCCGGCAATGACGATCACCGGGACCTTTTGCTTTTTGGCTCTCTTCGCAACTCCGATCACTACCTTGCCCCGCAGGCTCTGGGTATCCATCTTTCCCTCTCCGGTAAAGATCAAATCCGCATCGGCGATCACGGAGCTGAAATTCACCGTATCGAGCACCGTTTCAATCCCCATCTGCAGCTTGGAATCAAAGAAGGCCATCATCCCGGCTCCCATGGCCCCGGCAGCCCCTGTACCCGGCACCTGGCTCAGATCCATACCTAGGTCCTTCTTTATGACCCTGGCCAAATTCTTTACGCCTTCATCCAGGAATGCCACCGTTTCCGGATCGGCACCCTTTTGCGGCCCGAATACATAGGCCGCCCCTGTCGGCCCATACATGGGATTGTCAATATCGCACATGGTGATGATTTCAATGTCCCTGAGCACATCTGCCTTGCCTGCCAGGTCGATTTTCGCAATCTCGTGAAGGGTTCCCCCGGTTGGGATAAAGTCCTCCCCCCTTTGATTCAGAAACTTCACTCCCACAGCCGCTGCGGCGCCGCAGCCGCCGTCATTGGTGCTGCTGCCTCCAAGACCTACAATGATCTTTTTCACGCCTCTTTTGGCTGCATCCAAAATCAGCTGTCCGACGCCATAGGTCGTGGTCTTCCTGGGATCCTTTCTGTCCTCAACCAGGGGCAGGCCGGCGCAGGCCGCCATTTCGATCACCGCTGTTTTCCCGTCCTCAAGGATCCCATAGAAGGACTGCATATCCTCAAAATAGGGGTTTTTTACCGTGACAAAGACCTTTTCCCCTCCCAAAGCAGAAAGAAAGCAGTCCACGCTGCCTTCTCCCCCATCCGCCACAGGGATGGAAACCACTTCACATTTGGGAAAATGCTCCTTCACCTTTTGCTCGATGATCCCGCAGATCTGCGTGGAACTGAGGGTACCCTTAAAGGAATCGGGTATCAAAACGACTTTTTTCATGGAGCCCCTCCTTTACAATACGATTACCGACACTCCGTCCGGGATCACAGTAATCTTGGAATCTTTCCGCCCCAAAATCTCGTCGGCCTTTGCAATGGCCTCCTCTACCGAATGGGCGGGAATCATATGCAAATCGGAAACCATATCATCCGGGGCGTCTGATACATAGATAACCCTCGCTTTTTTCAGGACCCGTGCAAAGATCTGAGACTGCCACTGATCGGGAATGGTCTTCTCGCTGGGCGTGGCCAGGAAGGCTTCCATCATTCGGTCTACATCCTTCTCCTCCTTGAAGGATTTGTAGAAATGCTCCCCGCCATGGCCGTCATTGGATTTTGCAACCATAATGATGACGCCGCCCGGATTGACGGTAGCCTCGGCTGCAGTCATCCCTTTTACGGCCTGATAGATGTTTTGATCCAGCGGATAACCGCCGTTTGTTGAAATGACAATATCGGACGGTACCCGGTTCACCTTGCAAACGCTGTTTAAAAAGTCACACCCCTGCCTGTGGGCCAGATCGCAATCACCGGCCACTGCATAAATGATTTCCTTCTTGGCATTGATAACCACGTTGACGATGAAGTCCAGCCTTGCCGCCCTTGCAGCATACAGCATATCCGTATGGATGGGATTCCCGTCAATAATCCCGGTCCTTGCTTTTTCGTTATTGATGAACTCCGCATTGTGATTATACATCACGGTAGCCCTGCTTGCGATACCGGGCAGCACGCTCTTTCTTCCGCCGGAAAAACCTGCAAAGAAATGGGGCTCAATAAAGCCTTCCGAAACGAGAAGATCGTCTTCCACCGCCAGTTTATTGATGATGAGGAGGCCACCCGACGGCAGAACCCCGATATTGACCAGCATGCTCTCATCATCGCAGTTGTGAACATGGATCTTCTCCTTCGCCACGATCTCCGGCCCGAACTTCTCCACCAATTCCTCTTTGGTTGTCTCCCGGTGACAGCCGGTGGAAATCAATATGGTGATATCCGCATCGGGATTCCCCCTTCGAATTTCCTCCAGCATGAGCGGCATAATGATCTTGCTCGGCACCGGCCTTGTATGGTCACTGGCAATGATCACAACCTTCTCTTTGCCCTTTGCCATATCCCTGAGCTTTGGAGTCCCTATCGGGTTTTCAAGGGCCCTTCGAACCAGCTCCGTCTGTCCCATCTCCGGCTTGTAGTGATGCAGCTCGGAAACTAGGACGGCATTTAGCCTTTCATCGGGTATCTCCACCTCTAGATATTCTTTCCCATAGGGTAATTCGATTTTTGCCATGTTTATTCCTCCTGTATTTCACTATTTTTACTGAGCATTTTCCCAATTTCAATGGCTTTTAACATGCTGTCTTCCCTTGCTATCATCTTGCCCGCTATATCAAAGGCTGTCCCGTGATCCACAGAGGTTCGGACAAGATCCAGGCCCACCGTAATATTCACTCCGCTGTCAAAGGCCAAAAGCTTTACGGGAATGTGGCCCTGGTCATGATACTGGGCAACCACTATATCAAACTCGCCCTTCACCGCCCGGAGAAATACCGTATCCGGCGGAACAGGCCCGGTCACATGGATTCCTTCTGCCTGACAGGCCTTTATGCCGGGTATGATCTCCCGGATTTCCTCATCGCCAAAAAGGCCGTTCTCCCCGGCATGGGGGTTCAAGCCTGCCACGGCAATCCTGGGCCTTTGATACCCTGTTTTTTGCAAGGTCCCATGGGCCAGGCGAATCACCTCGATCGTCCTTTGCTTGCTGACGCTCTCGCAGGCCTCCTTCAGGGAAACATGGGTCGATGCATGAATCACCTTCAGCCTGTCGCTCCACAAAAGCATAGCATAAGAAGCCCCCTGGGCGAATTCCGCGAATATTTCCGTGTGGCCGGCATACCTGTATCCGGCCTTGTGCAGGGCTTCCTTGTTGAGCGGAGCCGTTACAACGGAACTGATCTTTCTTTCAAGGGCGTAGTCAATGGCTGCCTTGACATACAAAAAGGCGCATTTGCCCCCTGCAGCGCTGACCTGTCCTATTGGAATATCTTTCAGGTCAATCGGGTTGGGATCCAGGACATTGATGCTGCCTTCCTTGAAGTCCTCTATGCCCTTTATCCGATGGATAGAAAAACCCATTTCATATTTCTCGTTGTAAAAGCTCAGGAGCTCATAGCTGCCAAATACAATACAGTCCTTAAGAAGCTCCGGCTTTGCTTTGAATGCCTTCAGGATGATCTCGGGCCCAATGCCGCAGGGGTCCCCCATGGTGATGCCAAATAGGTTTCTCATCTTGTGGCCTCCTTTAGCTTTCTGACGGCATAGCTGATGGCATCCTCCCTGCCAAAAGCTCCGGCCTTTGTTACAACTTTCAGCCCTTCAAAGGGCCCGCCCACCAGCTTCATCAGCGGAATGCCTATGGCAATCTCCTCCACAATGGATGAGCCCAGGGATCCCACTTTGTCGAAAAATCCCATGGCCGTATCCCCTCCAGTCAGAAAGACGCCCGATACCTCCGCCTGCTTTATAATTTCTTTCGCCGCTTCTCCTATTGTATCCTGGGTAAAACGGCTGATCTCCTCCGGGGACATCCCCTTTTTCTCCCCTGCATGAAGAGATCTTTGGTATTCCTCCGGATCATGGGAAGCCGATGACAGCAGCATCGTATCTTTGCCCTCTTTAAGCAGCTTCACAGCCTCATCAATGATGCTTTGAATCCTGGATTTTCCCTCTATCAACTCATGGACAGGTACCGGGACAAGGCTTATCCCGTTTTGCCGGGCAAACTTCACCTGCTCCCTTGTGACACTGCTGAGGCTTGCAACCACACACAGGACCGGAGCCGTTTTCATCTCTATCTCCAGCAGGTTATCGGCCATGGCGGCCGTTCCGACCCAGAGGACCTTCTTGCCGGATTTGAGCCCGGCCCTGACGATATTTTGCATATCCGCATTTGACACTGCATCAAAGGTATAGATCCTGGATTTCGAAAGATCCATCTCCCCCCTTTGAACCTCCTCCAGGGGGACATGGACGATCTCTTCCGAATAGGCTTCTTTTAAAAGCCTGCCTAAATGGTCCTCCCGAACCGGTTTCTTTGGATCCTTTGCCATCTCCGTGTTTGTTATCGGCACGCCGTTTAGCCTGTGGATCCCCCCGACGGTGGTCCTCTTCAAATCCGGCAGGGCCGGAGCAAACAGGACAAGCTCGCTGCCAAAGGCCTCATCCACTGCCCTTACCTCCCAAGCAATGTTTCCCCGAAGGGTGGAATCAACCTTTTTGATCACATACCGAAAGCCCGAAAAGTCCACCCCGGCCAGAATTTCCTTTACCGTGCGATAAGCCTCTTCTCCGGACATTCCCCTTGATTCCGTATCAATCACAAAGGAAGCCGCACTGGACTTTATCGCTTCTGCCGAAAAGACCACGCTGGTATCAAGGCCCCGCCTTTTAAGCTGTACCCCTGTATCATTGGCTCCCGTAAAATCATCCGCTATAATCAGGTATCTGTTCAAAGCCATGCTCCCCTTCTTGATTATGAATGCTGCACTGCCGCCCTTGCTTTTTCCTTTTTATTTAAATAGCTTACCAGTATAGGGCACAAGATGGCCGTGACGATAATCGCAGCTGCAATCTGTACTGTTGCTGACGGCTCCACTCCCGCCAGGGACGGGTCCACCGCAGCAATAGCCGCCGGTGTGGCAACCGCATTGCCCGCCGTTGTTCCAATGGCAGCACCGACTTGCGGGCGTTCCGCCCTGATGAGCTTCATTGTCCAGTAGCCGCCAAAGCCGGTTAAGATTGTGCATGCAACCCCCAGGATAATTCCCGGAAGCCCGGCTTCGATAATCTGGCCAAAGTTCAGGGCAGATCCCAGGGGAAATGCAAAGAAGGGTATGAGCAGCACCGTACCCTTGTTCAAAAACTCCCTGAGCTCTTCATCCAAATTTCCCAGTATAAACCCGATGATAATCGGTACAATCGTTGCAACCAGGGCCATAAAGGGAATATCGGCTATCCCCGTTACGCCAAAGGCCAGCATGGTAAAGAAGGGCCCGTCATTTATGGAGAGAATGGATACGGCTCCCACATCCGTCGAGTCGCCGTATTCCCCCGCCAGGGCTGCATACAGGCCTCCGTTGGAATTGGTAATCGCTGCCACGATCGCAAGGGGGGCTATTCCCAATACTCCCGTTGGGCCAAATAAGGAATTGACCAAAATTCCAAGGGCGGCACCGATTAAAAACTTTATCAAAGTCAGGGCTACGCCTTTTATCAGGGGAGCCCCTGCCTGCCTGGCATTGATCTGAGCTCCGTTGCAGAATAAGAAGACGGCCAGGATCGGCATTGCGCCGGTCTTGAACAGGTGGGTCGTAAATCCGCCGATCTCCAGCGCTTGCGGAAATACTGTATTGACCAGTGCACCCAGTAAAAGTGGAATTATCATGAGTCCTCCGGGGACTTTTTTCACCATTTTCAGAATCTGCATTTTACTCCTCCATTACCTTTGAAATTTAGAGATCGATATTTTGTTTACCGTTTCTTCAAACACTATTATTTGATACGAAAACTTGAACTATTCATTACGGTTTCTTCACCGACTCTGACGCTTCCATTGAAATATACAAAAAATGGGCTGCCGCACAAAAATAGTTCATGTGCAACAGCCCACATTATCGACTCAAAACAAGAAACAAGCGTAAGTGAAAGCATTCACTGTTTTTTGTTGGTTTAAATAAAAAGGGAGTGCAGCTCCTACTTGATGTAGTTTTGCGACACTCCCTGCTTTCGCATTTATTTCACTCCCAAAGGGACTCTCCAAAAGACTTGATAAACTCCGTCAGCTCATCGGCCATTTCTTTATGCTCCAGTATCCTGAGATGGCCCGGTGTCCCTTTTCCGTTTCGCTTGTAGGTGAATTTTACAATCTTCTCGTCCTGCATCTCTAAGCAGATCTCCTCCAAAGCCTGATCCCAGCAGGGATCGTGGTACAGCAGAGTGGTCGTCAGGATAAACAAGGCTTTGGGATAATGGCCCCTTAAGTCCCTCAAAATTTCCTTGTATTTCGTCTTCCAGCGAAGCTTTTTCCCCTCGTCCCTGGAGATATCATTATCGGGATGGGGATCATTCTGTCCGATGGCCATGACAACCACATGGGGAGTGAACCTGTTAAAATCCCATTGGCTCAAGCCCAGCTCCGGCACATATCCCAATTTATCGTAAGTAAATTCCAAACCCAGGGTCTCTGGCATCCTGAAATATCCTGTACCGTTTAAAAGGGAAAGCCCTCCCTGGGAGTTGTTATGAAGCTCCGCTCCCAGGTTCCTGGCCGTCATGGCGATATAGGAATACCATGCATTGCAGTACTCCCCGTTATGGGGCGGATCGGGCTTTCCTTCCCAGCCCCAGGCCTCGCAGACCGCTCCCGCCGAAACCGAATCGCCAAAGCATTCGATCCTTCTCTTCGGCTTCTCCTCCTGTGGGAGCAGCGTTCCCTTTGAATCAAGCAGAAAACCGAAGAAACGGAAATAGCCTGTACTGTCCATGCATTTATAAAGAATAACCTCATGCTCCGTATCGGCCAAATTATCCGCCAGGGTATAGACCCTTTTTTGGTCGTCTTCGTTCAAAAGGATCTTCCCCGTTATGGCATGATCGATGATATAGCCGATAAACTGCCTTCCCCAGTTTTTTCTGTTTTGTATCACTGCCTTGAGCTCCGTTCCTGTAAACCGGGCTTTGAGGTAGCTTCCCGCATAGATAAAGAGGGGGGCTTCCCGGAAAGAAAAATCAATTCTGCCGGTATATTGAATATGCTCGTTGTCAGCAGGGATCAGATTGGTTAGAAACAGTGTATCATTAGCCATGGCATATCCCCTTCCCTTAAAATGGATCAGTTTTCCGGTTTGAATGTAGTTCCCGGATTATCCTTTACGATGACTCCATCCCCGTGATTGCCCAAATCAAGGAGGAGCTTCTCAAGGGCGCCCCTGTGCATGACGTTGTCCTTGATCACCGAGCTCTCCAGGGACCCATACACAATTCCGTACTTGGGAGACCACAGGCCGTCCCCTAAATCGCCCTGACCCAAATTGATGGTATTGCCGCTGCAAACCAGGCCTTTTACATGCTCAAACCGGAGATGGCAGCTCTCCAGGTCCTCCATATCCTTTCTAAAGGGCGCACCGCTTCGATAGATGACATTTCCTGTAATGGTGACAACCTGACTGTAGATACCGTTCCGGTCGTAGATGGCGATGGCCGGGCCTCCTGAGCGATCGATATAATTGCCGGTGATGTTGTAGTGGTTGCCTCCCCGGAACATGATGCCGGCAGTGGCATTCCACTCTATCCGGTTCCCGGTCATGGTAATCGCAGCGTTTTCTTCTTCCCCGTATAATCCCGCTACGGCATTTCCCGAAAGCCAGTTGTCCAAAATAAAGCCATCCCAGCCCCGGAGCCAGATACCGCTGCCTGCACAATGGGACAGCATGCAGTGGCGGATGGAAAAGCACCAGATCCTGTTTAAGTGAACGGCGTTTCCGGTAAATCCGTTGACCCGGCAGCGCTCAATACGGGGAGTATCCTCCTGGCGACCATAATCCTTTTTGTCCACCATGATTCCGTGGATGCCGCTTCCCATCCTCTTGCCCTCCAGGCACAGGCCATGGATGGTGACACCGTAGGCCTCGGTGATATCCAAGAGGCAGGGAACATCGGCAGAATTGAGCTCCAGGACGGAACCGGCATTATTGCGAAAACTCCAGGTCGGGGTTCCCAGGAGGCCCACATAGGGTCGAAGCTTCAGATTGGCGCAGGCATAGGTTCCCTCCGGTATGTAAACCGTACCTTTTACTTCAGCCGCATCATCGATGGCCCTCTGTATCGCCTGGGTATCGTCGGTAACCCCGTCTCCGACTGCACCGTAATCACGAACGTTAAATCTTGTCATTGACTCCTCCTCCTTTTCATATCGGGAATGGCCTTTTATATATTCTATACCGCCTGCGAAAAACCTTCTGAAAATTAAAAGAATTCTGATCCCGTTTTAAAAGCAAATAAAAAAGGCGGGGCATTAGATCCTCACCTGGTTACAGTAAGTTTAGTATTCCGGTTTTATACTTCCTCTTTAAAGTCGCTGTCGATGAGCTTTTGAATGCCAATCATGGCTTCTACCTCGTCGGAACCCGAAGCACAAACGGTAAAAGGCGTGCCTTTGAAAATACCCAGGGCCAAGACGGACAGAAGGCTCTTGCCGTTGCCTGTTTTGGAACCCCGGATGACTCGAATCTCAGATTTGAAACTGCTGGCCAGCCTCGTAAACTTGGCAGCAGGCCGTGCATGAAGGCCGGCTTCGTTTTCAATGACAAACTCCTTTTGTACCATGCAAATCCCCTTCTTCTAGTTTTCCCCTACAGGTATATATTCTATCCTAATTATTCTACTAACTCAATAGTAAAATTGCAAAATAAGAGAATAAATGCAAATAAAAATTCGTTTCCTGTATTGACTTTTCTGCAGGTTTTGGTAATAATATATTAAAAATATTGCAGCTGTGAAGGGAAGGAGTAATCAAATCCTCTGCCACAAGCGATCCGGGACGGTGGGAGCCGGAGGCATGGTTTGGTGAAGGGCAGCCCGGAGCTTCGACATGAAAAGAGGACCCGGATGTTGGGTCAAAAAGGGTGGAACCGCGGAAGCATCGTCTTTCGTCCCTTTATGGGATGAAAGACTTTTTTATTTACCTAAATTCAAGGAGGAGATACAAGTGGCTGAATTAAACAGTTTGGACAAAATCGTAGCCCTTTGCAAAAGCAGAGGCTTTATCTTCCCGGGGTCCGAAATTTACGGCGGCCTTGCCAATACCTGGGACTATGGCCCCCTGGGAGTAGAATTTAAAAATAATGTAAAAAAAGCCTGGTGGAAAAAGTTCATCCAGGAAAGCCCCTATAATGTGGGCATGGATACTGCTATTTTAATGAATCCCCAAACCTGGGTGGCCTCCGGCCATCTGGCCAGCTTCACCGATCCCTTGATGGACTGCAAGGAATGCAAGGCCAGGTTCCGCGCCGATAAGCTGATTGAAGACTATTTGAAAGCCCAGGGAGAAGCAAATCCGGCGGTGGACGGCTGGGACAACAGCAGAATGGAAAGCTTTATCACAGAGCACAAAATTCCCTGTCCTGAATGCGGAAAGCACAACTTCACCGGTATCCGTCACTTTAACCTTATGTTCAAAACCTTTCAGGGCGTTACCGAGGATTCCAAGGCCGAAATTTACCTGCGGCCCGAAACCGCCCAGGGCATCTTTGTGAACTTTAAAAACGTGCTTAGGACCTCCCGCAAAAAGATCCCCTTCGGCATAGGGCAAATCGGCAAATCCTTCAGGAATGAGATTACCCCCGGCAACTTCACCTTCAGGACCCGGGAATTTGAACAGATGGAACTGGAGTTCTTCTGCAAGCCCGGTACAGACCTGGAATGGTTCCAGTACTGGAAGGACTTTTGCAAAAACTGGCTCCTTTCTTTAAATTTGAAGGAAGAAAACTTAAGGCTCAGGGATCACAGGCCGGAAGAGCTTTCCCACTACAGCAAGGCCACAACCGATTTCGAGTATAAATTCCCCTTTGGCTGGGGAGAGCTCTGGGGCATTGCCGATCGCACCGACTATGATCTGAAGCAGCACGCCGAGCATTCCGGTGAAAACTTCAACTATTTAGATCCCGTCACCAATGAGCAGTACATCCCCTACTGCATCGAGCCTTCCGTAGGCGTTGACCGGGTGGCCCTGGCCTTCCTCTGCGATGCCTACTGCGAGGAAACCCTGGAAGACGGCGACACCCGAACGGTACTCAGGTTCCATCCCGCCTTGGCTCCCTACAAAGCTGCCGTACTGCCCCTGACCAAAAAGATCAAAGAGCCCGCCGAAGCCCTCTATCAAAGGCTTGCGAAGAAGTTCATGGTGGACTATGATGAAACCGGCAGCATCGGCAGGCGCTACAGAAGGCAGGACGAGATCGGAACCCCCTTCTGCATTACGGTAGATTTTGACACCCTCGAGGACAATACCGTCACAATCAGGGACCGGGACAGCATGGAACAGATCCGTCTCCATATCGACGAGGTGGCCAAATACATCGAAGAGAAAATGGAATTTTAAAAAAACGGAGGGTCAATGCCCTCCGTTTTTACAGCTCTGCAATTTTTCTTTGTAAGAATTCCACTGCCAATCGAATATCGGCTTCGGGATTCTCTCCGACTTCCCGCTCTATGGTTAAGAAGCCATTGAACCCTACTTCCTTCAAAGCCCTTAAGTACCGATCAAAATCCACCTGTCCCTCTCCCAAGGGAACCTCTACAAAATAGTCGCTCATGCGGATATCTTCGATTCCGCCCTCAGCGAAGTAATTGTAAATTCGCTCCGGATCCGTCTGCTGCTTCATGATGCCGTCCTTGGCATGGGTGTGAACGATATAGTCCTTCAAGATGTATACTGCCTCAACGGGATCCTGGCCGGTGACCATGACGAAGTTGGCAGGGTCCATGTTCACCCGAACGCCTTTGGCATCCAGGCTGTCCAGGAACTCCTTCAGGACAACCGCCTTTTCCGGGCCGGTCTCAATGGCAAAATAGGCCCCTACCTGGTCACCGTACTCGCCCAGCTCGTTGCAGGCATCCTGCATGATTTTCCATCGGGGATGGTTTTTGTCCGCAGGAATCACACCGATGTGAGTCGTTACCACATTGGTCTCCAGGTCCTTTGCCAGGTCCATGATCCTCTTGGATTTTTCAATCTTCCACACATTGTCCTCAGGAAGGGCAAAGCCGTGGCCGCCCAGATCGCCGCAGAGGGCGGAGACAACAAGGCCGTTGGATTTGATGATGTCCAGGATCTCTTTTCTCCGGGCCGGAGTCAAATTCTCCGGTGCCATAGCCCCGCTCGTTGCATAGATTTGGATTCCGGCAGCCCCAACTTCTTTTGACTTCTTAATCCCTTCCTCCAGGCTGAGGCGGAAAGAATCTACCATAACACCGATCTTAAAAGCGCTCATTCCCTTTCCTCCTTTAAAAGTTTTCAGATGCAATACTCTTTACAATTATATCATGCTATAATAAAACAAAATAGTCAAGTTGAATAAAAAAAGTGGTGGATTTTTTCAGGAATACATTGGCCTTAAAGGATAATGTTTCCACGTTCGCCCAACTCCAACCTCGCACCCGGCCAAAAACATTTCATATTCATAAAGGAGTGAAACCATGTACGGAATTCAAGAGCGTAAAAAAAGATGGCAGGAATTTCTCTCGATGGACGGCTCAACAAAAAACGTCTTTCTCATTCATTATAACGAAGGCCTCCCTCCCCGTCCTCCCCTGTGGCCTGATAAAAAGCGGGAGCGCATTGAGTGGATCGTACAAGTTTATGAGCGTAAAATGGAGCAATTAGAGTGGCTCCGGGACGATTCCATCCCCCACCTGAAAATGCTGACGGGAACGGAAATCTTTGCAGAAGCCTTCGGCTGTCCGGTTTATCGTCCGGATGACAACATGCCCTTTGCCCGCCCGCTGATCCACAGCGCATCGGAGGTATCCAAGTTAAAGGTCCCGGGGCTTTCCAGCTCCTCCCTTGCATACCTGTTTGATATGGCCGATGAGGTCAAGAAGCGTACCGGAGGCGATGCCTTAATGCAGTTGGTGGATGTTCAAAGCCCTATGGACATTGCTTCTCTCATATGGGACAAAAATGATTTTTACGCAGCCATGATTACAGACCCTGAAGCTGTCAAAGAACTGGCTGCAAAGGTAAAAGAACTGCTTACGGCCTTCCTGGATGAGTGGTTCCGGCGATACGGGACCGAATTTATAGCCCATTTCCCCGATTACTATATGCCATGCGGAATCACCTTGTCCGAAGATGAGATCGGATCTGTCAGCGAGGAGATGTTCATGGAGTTTTTCTACCCGGAGCTTGTGGAGCTCTCGGAGCGGTACGGCGGGATCGGCATCCACTGCTGCGCCCATGCCAGGCACCAGTGGGAAAACTTGAAAAAGATCCCGAATCTGCGCCTTCTCAACCTTATTCAGCCGCCCAAAGTCTTAAAGAGCGCTTATTCCTTTTTTGCCGACCACGTACCCCAGATGCACGGCTGGGCCGGAGACGGTCCTGCCTGGACATGGTTTGAACAGTTACCGTCAAATGCCCATACAGCCATCGAAGTCCATGCCTCAACGAAAGAACAGGCATTGGAGCTCTCCGAAAAGCTCTGGGAGGCCTGCGGGAGAGGCTGATACAGCAGCATCCATCCACTTTTCCTGCCTGTAGAATATAAAAAACCGCTTGGAAACCAAGCGGTTTTTTACTTTATTTCTCTTTAATTGCTTCTGTCGGACAGCTCTCCATTGCTTCCCTTGTATCCTCTTCGAATTCAGCCGGCACTTCCGAATCGATGGCCTGGGCCTTGTCGTCGTCGTTCCAGCTGAAAACTTCTTCGCAAGTGCTGATGCAAAGGCCGCAGCCGATGCAAAGATCCTGATCTACGTATACTTTCATGTTTATCCCTCCATTTTGATTTTCAATATATTTTTCCCCAACTTTTTTTATTCTCATGAGCCTATTTCATACTTTTTGTACTTGGGGGAAAAAGCCTTGTCAATCTCAACCCTCATGTAGATTCCCTCGCTGCGGTAATCCTGCTCCAGCACCCTTGCCTTATCGTGCAGGGCTGAAGCGATACCTGCCTCAACATACGGAATCAAGAGGTTCATTTCACAAAGCTGGACCGGTAGGTTCTCCTCGATCATGGCAAGCAGAGTATCCAGGCCGTCTCCCTTTGCCGCAGAAATATAAACAGCCGGCTTGACGACGGGCAGGTGCCGATCATCTTTCACCCGGTCCATCTTGTTGAAAACGGTGATCATGGGCTGATGGGCACCCAGGGAATCCAAAACCTCTTCCACAACCTTCATCTGTTCCTCCAGATTGGGGGCGCTGGCATCCACCACATGAAGCAGCAGATCGGCATAGAGGGCTTCCTCCAGGGTGGAGCGGAAGGCATCCACCAGATCATGGGGGAGCTTGCTGATAAAACCGACAGTATCGACCAGCAGTACCTCCTGATTGTTCTTAAGGACTATTCCACGGTATACAGGATCCAGGGTGGCAAAAAGCTTATCCTCCACCAGCACGTTGCTTCCGCTTAAGGCATTGAGCAGGGTGCTCTTCCCTGCATTGGTATACCCCACCAGGGCAACAATGGGAAAGCCGGCTTTTCCACGCCTTTCCCGCAGGGAATCCCGCCTGTCCTTCACCTTTTCCAGTTCCTTCTCAATCTCATTGATCCGTCTCCATATATGCCTTCTGTCGGTTTCCAGTTTCTTTTCCCCGGGACCCCTGGTACCAATACCCCCTCCCAGACGGGAAAGGGAGGTCCCCAGTCCCATGAGCCGGGGCAGACGATATTTTAGCTGAGCCAGTTCAACCTGGAGCTTTCCTTCCCTGGAAACGGCCCTCTGGGCGAAAATATCCAGGATCAGGGTCGTCCGATCGATGACCCTGGCCCCGGTGATTTCCTCCAGATTGCGTATCTGGGCACCGGAAAGCTCATCATCAAAGATCAGCAAAGATGCATCCAAACTCTGGGTCAGCAGGGCCAGCTCATTTGCCTTTCCCCTGCCGATATAGGTACCCGGTTCGGGGGACTGCCTGCTTTGCAATACTTTCTCCACCACAACGGCTCCGGCTGTATGGGCCAGTTGCTCCAGCTCATCCAGAGAAGCCGTCCCGCCGCCGTCGACATTGAGCCCAACCAGGATCGCCCTCTCCCCTGTCTCCTTTCGGGAATCATAGAAAGACTCCTGGCCGATGGCCTTGTCCCTTTCCCTTATTTCAAGGATCAATCTTTTGTCGCAGAGTTCCTTCAGCGTAAGGGGGCCAAAGATCTCTATCTCCTCCAAAGCGCCGGGAGGATTCAGCATGGCCACATAGGCACTTTTGAATCGGCCGCTTAATACCCCAATGGCCACCATTGCATCAAAGGAAAGCTCCTTCAGGGAATGGAGATCCACTCTGGACAGATGAGGGTTGCCGCCGGGATGGGTATGAATGCAACGGATGCCGCTGAGGCGGGATGTACTCCGCCGGAGCCTCATATAGGGCAGCGAAACCTGGGCCGCTTCTCCTACCGATACATCCAGGACATTCCCCCTGCGGCTTACATAAACGGAGATCTCCCTCTTGATATGCTCCGTAAGCCTGGCCATCTTCTCCGCCAGCTCAGGGGAAAAGAAGTTCTCCCGATCCACTGTCATTTCGTATAAGGATTCCAGTTCAGCCAAAGTCGCCTTTGACAGTCCCTCAATATTCCCTTGTACCAATAAACTCCCACCTTTTTTAGAAGTCAATATAGTATTCTATTTTCTTCCCATCTCCTTATATTTATTATAAGTATTCATACCACCAATTCAAGGTAAAGAATCATTTAATTTGTGTCCAGGCCTCCGGAAGGAAGAAGGGCTTAAGGCCAAAAGCAGAAAATAGGAAGGACCGTTGCTGGGCTGTATCCCATAACGGTCCTTTTCTTACGGAGCTACGTCATTTCGTATGGTATCATTGAGCTTCTCCAGAGGCCCATAGGTATTGGGTCCGACGACACCGTCGGGAATCAAGCCATAGTCCCTTTGAAAAGCCATGACGGCGTCCCGGGTCCCTTCGTCGTATTCGCCGCTTAAAGGCCCCTGATAATAGCCCATATTCCGCAGGATCTCCTGGATCCTTCGGATGTCTGCTCCGGGTTCCACTCCCAAATAGAGGGTCCTGCCCGTAAATACCTGCCCGATGATTTCCACGGATGTTCCCAGGGGAACAATGTCATAGAGCTCAATGACATCCTCATTGCGCATGCGGACGCAGCCATGGCTGGCCGCCTGGCCGATGGATTCCGGCTCATTGGTTCCGTGGATCCCATATCCGCCCCAGGGAATACTCAGCCTCATCCACCGGGCTCCAAAAGGCCCCCCTGGATTCTGGGTCTTCTGAATGATTTTCCAGTTCCCTGCGGGCGTAGGCGTGGAAGGCTTCCCCACAGCCACAGGATAGGTTTTAATGTATCTACCCTGCTCCGTTAAGGTCAGCTCCTTCTTATCCAGGTCCACCACGATCCTGTAGCGGCTGTCAAAGTATCCCAGAGACTCCTGGCTCAGGCCGATGGCATTCCACGTATCCGGCCCCACAACGCCGTCGGCCAGCAAGCCGTTTTGCTCTTGAAAGCGCCGCACCGTCTCCGCCGTTTCACGGTCATAGACCCCCGTTATCTCGCCTTCAAAAAATCCAAGCTCCTTCAAACGCTCCTGCACATTCCGTACGTCGATGCCCTCCATCAAGGGATCGGCTATCCTTAAGTACCTGCTTGCATATTCCAATTTCATCACCCCTCTAATCATTGTATGATTCAGGCTGCCAATCATTGAATGAAAAGGAACGTTTTTTTCAAAGTCCGCTTTTATCCTTCGTTTTCCTGATCCAATTTGGTTGAACGAGAACTGCCGATGCGATATAATAAGGTCATTCAAGTTTGTACACAAACATTCTCGAGGAGGAGTCAACGAAATGAACTACGCGCCGCTTACAAGGGAAGAAGTCAAATCAGTCATCGAAGGCAGAGGTGTGGCATCCCGTATCCCCATGATGATTCATTTTTGGACATATCCCGAGGTCTTTGGGGATAGGCAGGACGAAGCCGCCGCCCTTTTGAACAAGTACCCCAATGACCTTGTCAATATCGGAATCCGAATGCCCGAAATCTATGAAGCCCCGGAAGACGATCCCGAATACAGATGGGTGAACTATTCCAATCCCAATAAGAGTCAGCAGGTCGCCATCGATTCGCAGGTTGCGATTTCCGACTGGAGCCAGCTGGACGGCATCCTGGAAAAATTCCCCGATCCCAACTACCCCGGCCTCTTTCCCTATAAAATCCCCGATGACGGGAGATACCGGCTGGGCAACTGGTATTATTGCCTTTTTGAGCGCTTTTGGTCCCTGCGGGGAATGACCAATGCCCTGATGGACTTCTATACCGATCCGGAAAGCGTCCATCGATTGTTCCGGGCCATGACCGATTTTTATAAAGCAGTGATGAAGCGGGCAAAAGAGGATTTAAAGCTGGACGGCATCTTCACCACCGATGACATCGGCACCCAAACCGGCCCCTTTTTCTCCCTTGCCATCTTCAATGAGTTTTTCAAGCCCTACTACAAGGAACTGATCGATACCGCCCATTCCCTGGGCATGCACTTCTGGCTCCACTGCTGCGGAAACCTGGAGCCCTTTCTCCCCGGCTTTATTGAAATAGGCCTGGATGTCATCCATCCGATTCAAAAATACACCATGGACGAGGCGAAAATCGCAGAAAAATACGGAAAGGATATCTGCATCTGGGCGGGCTTTGACGTGCAGCAGATCATACCCTGGGGCACTCCGGAGGAAGTCCGGCAGGAGGTCCGGCACCTTATTGATACCTATTACCGCCCCGAAGGAAGGCTCATGATCACCGCCGGCAACGCCATCACCAAGGACTGCAAGGTGGAAAGCCTGGAGGCGCTGCTGGATGAAACATTCCGCTACGGCATTGAAAAGGTCAAGCTCTCCAAATAAAAAACGGGAGCATCGGCAAATAAACGGGGCCGTTGCACAATAAGTTTTTCTAATTGTGCAACGGCCCCATTTCCCTTCGTTCAATATCTAATCTTTTCTTTGACGATGGATTCTACCGCCACCGTTAAACCCCCGTGGTATTCCACCACATCGATCTCGCAGCCCGGGCCGATGATCACCTTGTCCGCCCGGACCCTTCTGGCCTTCACGTTCTCCAGGCGGGCTTCATCCGCTTCAATGCTGTCGCATTTCAAAAAAGCATCCTTATCTTTTCCCCGTAAGGCCTCCATCTTGTCTGCCTGAATAGAGGCTTTGACCTTGCACGTTCTGTTGAGATCGATTTTTATGTTATCCGCCCTGAGATTTCCATTTATTTCAAAAGCCCCCTGGGCTTTGAATTGATCCGCTTCGACATTGCCTCCGACCGCCAGATCACCGTTCACATATACCTTGTCGGCCTGGACATCACCGCCGACTGCACATATTCCGCTGCCCAAATTCAGTTTGTCGGTCTTGACACTGCCTGCCACAGACAACTGCCCGGTAACATGCATCGCGTCCGTCTCCAGATTCCCGCCAATGGCTGCCTCCCCGTTTACCGATATGGAATCGGTGGATATATTCGAACGAAGATTGGCCTGGCCGGAAACGATGATCTTATCCGATTCAACTTCATTGTTTACCGACATTTGCCCTGATACAGACAGCCAATCGGTGTTTACCTTCCCGTGAAACTCCGCCATGCCCTGGATTTCCAATCGTTCTGTACTTACATTGCCCAAGAATTTCGCTGCGCCCAAAACGGTGATGATGTCCGCCTCCACATCGTTCTGGAATTCACGGAAGGTTGAGATCGTGATCACATCCCCGTCAACATCCAGGGCCTCCTCTTCGGCAAAATTGATTGGAGGAACTTTTGCATCCACCTTAATCTCGGGGATCTTGATCTCCGGGATCTTAATCTCCGGCACTTTGACCTCGGGAAGCTCAATATTGGGGATGTCGATCTTTGGTACATTGATCTCCGGAATCTTGATCTCCGGAATCTTGATCTCCGGAATCTTGATCTCCGGCACTTCTATCTTAATCTCCTCATTCTCAGTGCTTTGAAAATTTGGATTCCCTTCGGCTTTCCTGGCTATCTTCTCCAGTTTGGCATTGATCTTGGGAAGCTTCTTTTCCAGTTTATCCATGATCTTTTTGAACTTGAAGTCAAAACCGCCTTTCTCAAAGTCAAAGCTGCCTATCTCATCCCCGCTTTCTCCTTTGATTTCCAGAACCCGTTCTTCCGCTCTGGCTTCTTTTGAAGAATCGTCAGCCGAAGACTCTTCCGCAGAGGGAATATCTGCCATAAGTTTTTCTGTAGAAGGAATATCTGCCGCAGGTTCTTCCGCGGAAGAAGCATCTGCCAAAGGCTCTTCCTCCAAAGCCCGGCCGACTTCCATGCTTGCCTCTTCCCTCACTTCCTCCTCCGCTTCCAACTCCTGCAGGGTTTTCAAAAGCTCCAAGGTCTCCTCCATGGTCAGCTTTCCGGCCTTAAAAAGCTCCAGCACCTTTATTTTCTCTTCGCTCATTTCACAACCTCCCTTACAATACGCAATATACACGATTTACTTTTTTCCCTTCAGTGCCATGAGTGCCTCTTGAGCTGTCAGCTCGCCTCTTTCCAAGGCTTCCAGCACCTTTGAGTAGTCCTTCCTCTCCTTTGCCTCCCCGCTCTCTTCCTGGGCTCTGTGGATCCCCAGGGCAAGCAATACCTCATCCAAGCGGTTCCGTATGGTGGGGTAGGAAAGGCCCAGCTCCTTTTCCACGTCCCTGATATTCCCTCTGCAGCGAAGGAAGGCCTCCACCAGCTCCAATTGATCCTTATCAAGCTTGCAGAACTTGCACGGCGTGAACTCGCCCTCCGTCTTTGTCCCGCACTGCTTGCAGGTAAAATGGGTGATGGTAATCTCTCCGCCGCAGATGCAGCATTTGCCCGGTACCTGATACTTCACGGCATCACTTCCTCTCTCTTTTCTTAGCATAATATTAAAATATAATCTTTTATGTGTCAATACTAATTTTAAATAATTTAATTTTAAAATAAATATATTTAATTTTAGATTTAACTTCTAATGCCGATCGGTTGAAAGAAGCCGCTCCGTCTTAAACTTTCCAAAAGTTCCGGCAAGCATTCTAAATATTTAGAAAAAACAGCGCTTGGATAGAGGAAACGGCTGCTTGATGTGGAATATTTAGATTGAGCCATCTTCATTTGCGGAAACTTTGCCTGTCCACAAAAAATAGAGAAAGGGGCTGATGGTATGAGTTGTCGTTTCTCAACCCTGTTTACGGCACATAACGTCAGGGATTACTTAAGCACGGAAGAGGGCATCCGGGAGGCCATAGACTGGTGCAGAAAAACTTCGGTAGACAGAGTCTATATCGAATCCTTCCGAAGCGACTACACCGTCCCCCGGGATATCCTGGTCCGTGCCAGGGACCGCTTTACCGAAGAAGGCTTCGATGTCAGGGGCTGCGTCACCACCTGCGGTTTTGGCAAACGATCCACCGGCTGGAACATCATCTGCTGTTTTACCGATAAGGCTACCGTAGAACAGCTGGGGCAGGTCTTTGCCTATACCGCGTCGATCTTCGACGTCATCATGATCGACGATTTTCTCTTTACCGATTGCGAATGCCCTGACTGCAAAGCTGCAAAGGGAGACAAATCCTGGAGCGAGTTTCGCTGTGATCTCATGGTGCAATTGAGCCGGGATACCATCCTGAAGCCGGCCAGAGAGGTGAACCCCAATGTGAAGATCATCATCAAGTACCCTCAATGGTACGATATGTTCCATTTAAGAGGCTATGAAGTAGGCCGCCAAACAGAGGATTTCGATCTCATCTGGGTCGGCACGGAAACCCGGGATTCCGACGATCCGGAGTGGGGAGGCCATGAGCAATACAAGGCCTACTATATCATGCGCTGGCTGGGAGAAATAGGCGGGGCTAAAACGGGAGGGGGCTGGTTTGACCCCTATGGCACTTCACCGCCCACCTACCTGGAACAGGCTTACCAGACCATCCTGGCCGATGCCGATGAAGCCGTTCTCTTCTGCTACGGCAGCCTGATTCGTGACAACGGGCCTGCCAACATCAAGGCCCTGCGGCAGGAGATGGCCGGTCTAAAGCGGCTGGCAGAACTGGTGGACGGAAAGGCCATTTGCGGCATTGCTGCGCCAAAACCAATTGGCAGCGATCCCCACAATGAAGTCTATATTTATGACATGATCGGCATGCTGGGCTTCCCCCTTGTTCCAACCGCCAGGCTTTCCAAGGATGCTCCGGGAGCTTTTCTGTCGGTTCATGCTCTCAAAGACCCGAACATCAAGGAATATATCAAATTTATGATCGAGCACTGCCGGCCCCTCCTCATCACGGACGGCCTGGCTGAAAAGCTGAAAGATTGGGATGAAGCGGAACTCCTCCAAAATCCTCTGGTCACCCTTCTAAAGGTATCCGGCAAGCCCAGGGAGCTTTACAAGCTGCCGAAGGAAACCCTCCAGGAGGCCAGGGATAAAATGCTCGCTCCCCTGGGAGTTCAATTGGAGGCTCCCACCAAGGTAAGCCTCTATCTCTATGAAAAGAATATGGAGGTTATCGAGAACTTTAACAACGAGCCCGTTGTCGTGACCCTGGACCTTAGGGGGCGGGAGGCCCCGAATGAACGGCAGATCATCCACAGCCTGCCGAAGGGGAACGGCAGCGAAATCATCAGGCGGGAAAAGGGCAAGTACACCATTAAAATCGGTCCTCGATCCCTGGTTGTGCTCCGATAATCCGAAAGAGCCTGGTGAAAAGCTTTATCCGCTTTTCACCAGGCTCTTTCCATTACAGCCTCATACCACATACCACTTGGCCTGGGCTTTAAACATCTCGGCATATTTCCCACCGGAGCACATCAGCTCTTCATGGGTGCCCACGTCGATAATCTCGCCGTGATCCATGACCACAATCCGGTCTGCGATTTTGGCCGAACCCAGGCGATGGGTGACGATGACGGAGGTCCTGCCCCTTGAGATTTCGGCAAACTTGTGATAGATCCTGGTCTCTTCTATCGGATCGATGGCAGCGGTGGGTTCATCCAGCACGATCATGCCATGGGCCCGGTAAAAGCCCCGGGCAATGGCCACCCTCTGCCACTGGCCGCCTGACAAGTCCACTCCGTCAAACTCCCGGGAGAGCATGGTGGAGTATCCCCGGGGAAAGGCTTCCTGATCGATATGGAGATCCGCCTTTTCCGCAGCGGCAGCCAGCTCCTGTTCTCCTTCGCTCTCTTCCTTCTGCATATCGCTGATATGGATATTCTCAGCCAAGGTCATCTTGTAGCGCTGGTATTTTTGGAATACGGCGGATATCCCCCTGAAGATGGATTTGGCTGATACATCCCTGCTGTCCACCCCGCCGATGAGGACGCTTCCTTTGGTCGGCAGGTAAATTCCGGTCATCAGCTTCACCAGGGTCGTCTTGCCTGCACCGTTTTCCCCCACGATGGCAATGGTTTCCCCCGGCTTCACTTCAAGGTTTATCCCGGAGAGGGAATCTTCCTTTGCACCGGGATAGCGAAAGGAAACATCCTTTAGGACGATCCCGTCGCCGGCCTGGACCTCTATATCCTTGCCGTACCTCTCGGGCAGGTCCAGGAAGCGGATGAAGTTTCGAACCGTCGGCAGGTTGCTTGCCACATTGCCAATATGCCTGCATATAATCTCCTCCATGATTCCAAACATCATGCCGATAGAGGAGAATACGGCAGAAAAGGCCCCGATGCTGATCTCTCCCGCCAGCAGGGCACTGAACAAGAGGTAGAGAACCCCGCAATAACCGGCAAGGGTGAGCATCCTCATTCCAAGCTCCATCAGCCCGGTTTTAAGTTCAGCGCTCCAGATCTTCTTGCCCAGGAGGGCCAGGGCGCTGCGGTACAGGTCCCTGAAGAAGCCAAAGGCGCCCAGCATACGGGTCTCCTTGAAGTATTCCCGATCACAGATGCACCGTTCATAATATTCCACTTCACGGCGGATCGGGGCAGACTGATCCTCCAGCTTTGCATAGACGGCGCTTCTGATAAGCTGGGTGAGGGCTACCGGAACAAAAACAAAGACCAATGATACGGCCAGTATGGGCTTTAGGGTAAACAGATATCCTCCCATAAAGAGAAAATAGGGAAGGTAAAAGGTAAAGATACCGCAAACGGTAAAGACCATCCACATGCTGTTGCCCATACCCTGGCTCGCCTTGTTGATATCATCCAGGAAATCGGGATTCTCGTAGGATATGGGGTCTATACGGGAGGCCTTCTGATTGATCCGCATCCCCAAATAACCGTTCATCTTCTGGAAAAAGGCGCTTCCCATAAAATTATGCAGGCCGTTGAGAACCTGTGAACCAATAATCGCTCCTCCCAGAACTGCAGCCGCCCCCAGGACGGTTCCAAGTCCGGTTTCCCCCGTCACGGCATTGGTGACGGAATCAAAAAACAGCTGGGATGCAAAGGTGTTGACACCCCAGGACACCCCGTGGATTGCCCCCACAAGATTGACCATAATGAAAAATACCGGACACCCGGCAAATATCATAGGTATAAGCCTGAAAATAATCTTGGCCAGGGAAATGTCTTTTTTCTTCTTATCCCTCTCCTCTTTTTTCATTGATACCAGCTCCTTTGGCTCTCATACATTTGCGCATAGACTCCCCCAAGGTCCATAAGCTGCCGGTGGGTGCCTTTTTCTATGACCCGGCCTTCACCGAACACAAATATTTCATCAGCCAGCTTTGTCGAGCCCAGCCGGTGGCTGATAAAAATCGTCGTAATATCCCGGCTCATCTTTTCAAACTCTTCATACATCCTGCTCTCGCTGATGGGATCCAGGGCCGCCGTCGGTTCATCCAGGATCCTCACCGGAGCGGGATTGACAATGGCCCGGGCCATGGCAATCCTCTGCCACTCTCCGCCCGATACATCCTGGCCCCCTTCCTTTATTTTTCCAAGGGGAGTATCCACACCCTGGGGCAGCTTTGACGCCGCTTCTTCCAGATTGACGCTCCTTAGGGCATCCTGGATGCTGTAGGATGCTTTATCCTTTTCGAAACGATTGATATCGCCCAGGGCAATATTTTCCTTCATCGTGATATAATATCTGGCGAAATCCTGGTAGACCACGGAAAAGAAGGCCTTGATCTCATCTTGCCTGTATTCCGACAGCTTTTTGCCGTTTAAATAGATATCTCCTTCATAATCATCATAAAGCCCGGTTATAAGCTTGGTGACGGTGGTCTTGCCGGAGCCGTTGACGCCGACAAAGGCATAGTGCTTTCCGGCTTCGATTCGGAAGGAGATGCCGTCCAGCACATAGTGCTCGGTCCCCGGATACTTAAAGCGCACATTACGAAATTCCAGGCTCTCAAAGGCCGGCGGCGGAGAGCTCGGCAAGGCCTCCGCATCCTCCGTTTCCTCCAGGGCGGCAAAATTGGTCAGATCCTTCATGTATTCCCTGTGCTTCGCCAGTTGATCCACAAGATAGGTGAGGCTCCATGACATCCCTTGAACAAGGCCGAATACGGCATTCACAAGGGAGATGAACATACCTATGGAAACGGCTCCGGTCAGAACGGGATTTAAAAGCACCAGCACAATGAGGATCGAGATCAGGGCGGTCAGCAGGCTGCCCGTTTTCATCTTGATATACCACTTTAGCTGGGTCTTGAATTCGATTTTCCTGGCCGTTTCGTACTGCTCATGCCATTTCTCGTTGATCTTTTCTCCATAACCGAAGAGGGCCCGCTCGTCGACAGTCTCCCTGCCGGTTAAGACTCCCGAGAGATAATCCACTTTTCTCCGATACTTGGATACTTCACGGTGGGCTTCATAATTGGCTTTGCCGCTTTTTACGGCCAGCCAAAATAAGGGCACGGAAAAGGCAGTGATGACAAGGGCGGCCCACCATACCTGGGTGACAAGGATCAGAAGGATACCGAAAACCTGTGTGATCCCGGCAACCATGGAAATCAAGTCCGTAAAGGCCGTCTTAAGCTGAATCTCCGGCGAGCCCGAAACCCGGGATATGAGGTCCCATGTCTCAGCGTTTTCGATATGCTTATAAGCAAGCCTGGCCCTTTTCTCCACAACAGCGGTGCGGAAGTTCTCCCGAAGCCTGGTCTCCAGGCGCACCTGGACAAATCGGTCAAAGTATCCCACAATCCAGGTGTAGGCGATCAAGGCCACCACAGTAAATAGGGAGGGAAAGATAAGAGACGGCTTAAGCCGGTTTTGTACAATCGATATGGCGGTATCGATGAATTTGGCCGTTATAACAACCTGAACGGTCGGGACGATGCCCCCGGATAACTTGAGAAGAATTGTTAAAACTGCGGGAATGGGGGCACAGATAAGCGGGATTTTCATGATATCCAGCAATCCATAGACTCTTTTTTTGATCTTCAACTTTTTCACCTCATCTGCCGATATAGGGAAAACCTTTCTGGAAACGATTATATTAAATGGGCATCATTTCTTATATTAGATCGCTATTCCATTCTACATCAGAACATTAATTTTGTCAATAAATATATTAAATTATTTTATTCTTATTGTAAATATTTTAAATGTTATTTGTTATAATTTTAAATTATCTAAATTTCATTTAAGCACGGAAAAAGAATCAGGTCATTTTCCTTTAAAATTTCCCCAAGAAATACAATAGAGGATTGCGAAACGGCAATTACGAAGTGCAGCCTCCTATATCACCATCTCTAAAGCGGCATTGCTTGTATGTAGAGGGTAAATGCCATTGGCCTTATTGCAATGCCTCAAATATAACCAATCGATTAATGTGGTGTTGCATTTATTTGACCTGTATGCAGAGTGTGGATGCCATAGATCTTATTGTAATGCCTGCAATAAACCTACTGATTAAAGTGGCGTTGAATTTATTGATCTGTATGTAGAAGGTGGACAATGCTTAAAATTAACCAACCAATTATAGTAGCGTTGCGTTTATTGACCTGTACGTAGAAGATGGATGTGCTATAAACCCAATGATAATACCTGTAACATCATCAAAAAAAGGTCAGCCCTGCCACCTGCTGCTTACCTGTAAAGCTAACCGAAAACAAAGAGGCAAAAAATATACCGGTGATCAAAATATCACCAAAAGGATAATGGATACCCGCACATCCATTATCGAATGGGACTTATAATATCAGACCCGGCAGCCGGTGGCAAGGCCTGCGAGTTTGCTGAATCAGATGCCTTCAGTCCTTTTGCTCTTTCCCTGAGACAATGCATCCAGCATTATTTTCACTTCGTTTATATTCAGCTTGCCGTCATGGTATTTTTTCATGATTTCCTTTAGCCGAGGATCTTCTGTATCAATGCCTGCGTTTTTTATTATCTTTTCTATTGATGTGTTGTCATCTGAAGTGCCTGTGTTTTGAACGCTGTATGATCCCGCTTGATATGGTGTTGCCTTTATATCCCTGTTGGACCTGGCTATTTTGCAGCTGGGATGCACCTTAAGCTCCCCGTCGCATTCCAAATATCCTACTATGCAATCCGGGCCTAAAGTAACGTTTCTTGCTTTGATGGTTTTCGCATGCAGTTTATCTGCTTCCAGATCGGTACACTCGATCGTGTCGACCAGGGAATAGCGATCATCGACAGGCCTGCCAAAATAATAATTGATGAGCGAATGAAAGGGCCCGGATATATTCCACTTACTGCTGTTTTGCATATCGTACTTGATCCTGATCCTGTCCCCATAAAGCTCTGATATGGAGCATACCCCTTCAATATTGACCATATCTGCGGAAACCTCGCCGGAGCTTACAATGATTCCGTCACAACGAATATACTCCGCTTCCGCCTTTGCCCGGTTTACCTAAAATAACCCGTCTATTTCCAAATTCCTGACCTTTATGTTTTTGAACATTCTGGCCATGCCATTGCAGGAAAAAGTGTCTGCCGTTATGCGACCTTTGCCTTTGAAAAGGCCGTCCACTCGAATACTTTTCGCTTCCATATCCCCCCTTTAACTTGCCTATACCTTCCACGGAGACCTCGTCATAGCTGCCGCCTTGAAATGAGCCTATGCCCTCGATGGCCGTTTTCCTCATAGCTTAATCACCTCATTCACGATCGCTTTCTCTGAAATCTCGATTTTGTCCCTGTATTCCGCTTTATCAATTATGCAAAGGTCCTCGATTTTTACATTCAAACCGCTTACCCTGTCTGCCTTTACATGATCCAGCGAAATTTTATCCCCTTCGACGGATGACAGGGCCATCAAGGAAACCGGCAGTGGATCCAGGCGAGCGTAAAAGGAATTTGGCATTGATTTGGGCAGGGACTTAAAATTTCTATCCAGCTGCTTGGACCTGCTGACAACGATATTGGTCCCCGTTATGCTCTCCAGCTTTGATGAGGAAGCAGGATAGATGTAAATATTTTCCGCATTAACACCTTTTATATTTATGACACCAAAGGAATAAAAATTCTCACACTCCAGTATTCCGTCATAGAAAAACTCCGCTGTAGAAATGATATTTTTAAAATCATAGGTGCAGTTTAACCTGAATTTATATAGGCTTTCAAAGATCTCTGCCTTGATGAAACCTTTAAACTCAACGACCGATGACTCAGAATTGATATTCACGTTTTTCTTTTTTGGCGCATTGCGAAGAATCCGGCATTCAAACAGCTCAGCATTTAAGTCACCCACCACAACCAGGGTATCAGCCTTGCCAAAGCCTTTGACGTTGAGCTCCCCTGCCACCTTGCAGTCGCCGAATTTTGCGTTCCTGGCATTGACTTCTCCGGCTGCCCGCAGCTTTTGCACAGAGGAATTCTCAATATTGAGCCCTCCTGCGATATGCAT
>Ga0134092_1000526_pt1 | contig 38621 bp, 27 predicted proteins | sample 3_6taG_FD_94454 | JGI IMG/M metagenome (GOLD analysis project Ga0134092, IMG submission 94454) | Switchgrass degrading microbial communities from high solid loading bioreactors in New Hampshire, USA - 3_6_20_6_A3 metaG | ecosystem: Engineered > Bioreactor > Semi-continuous > Anaerobic >... | reverse complement strand
ATTACCGCCGTTCCCGATGAGATCCGCGGGCAGATTGTGAAAGCCACCGTCGTTCTGGCAAAGGGGTATACTCCTTCAGACGAACTGGTTGTCGAATTACAGGAGCATGTAAAGAAAGTAACAGCACCCTATAAATATCCCAGGGTGATTGAATTTGTTGACGAATTGCCAAAAACAATAAGCGGTAAAATCCGTAGGGTGGAAATAAGGAACAGGGATAAAAAATAAGGAAGCAGGGGATAGCTCTCCTGCTTCCTTAACCATTACCCTGATTTTACAGTACTTTAGTTTTTTTGAAATGTCCGGTACGTTCTTGAATAATCTTGAAACCTGATAATAAAATAAAGTCAATCTTTGCAGCATCAGGCTCAATATTTGGGTTTTGAAAAACTCATGTATAGAATAATGATAAATCATCAATTTAATACCTGGACAATAATCTTCGCATTATTCTATTTATTTTTGATACAGCAGCCGAATCCACACTAATATATTTTTTTCCCCATTATCACCAAATCACGTTTAATTCCGTCCAAATCAGCAATTCCCGGCAGAAAACCCCATTTCTCAAAACCAAAACCTGAAAACAGCCGGATGCTGGGTTCATTATGCGCAAAGATAAAGGCAAGAAGTGTATCAATTTTCAGCCCGGGGCATTCTTCAATGACTTTGGCCAAAACTCTTTTACCAATTCCTTTTCCCCTGTAATTTTTATCCAGGTAGATACTTATTTCAGCGGTTGCATTATATGCAGGCCTCCCATAAAAAGACTGAAGACTTACCCAGCCACAGGTTTTTCCTCCATACTCTGCAATCCATAACGGTTTCTTTTCGGGGCTGTGTTTATAAAACCAATCCAGCCTGTCATCTACTGATACAGGTTCGGTATCGGCAGTTACCATTCTGCCCGGAATTGTTGAATTATAAATATCAACAATAGCCGGCAAATCATCAATTGTCGCATGTCTGAACGTAATGTTTTCCTGCATAGAGTTAATTCCTTTCAAACATTACCCGATGAATCGGTATTTTTACAACCGGCAGGCATTCCTGAAGACAATACTGATAACAGAAGAATCGTGTCCTTACTTCAATCATGTCATTATATCGGATAAATGTAAAAAGGAAGCAGCAGTACGGTCCCCGTGCTTCCCGTTGCTTCCAAACCTATATCTTAAGGGCTTCGGCAAGATCTATTGCCCCGGTGTAAATCGCTTTACCTGTTATTGCACCTGCAGCACCGATTTCCTTAAGATTTTTAAGATCCTGGATTGAGCTTACCCCTCCCGATGCAATCACGTCCATGTTCACATTGTCTATCATTTCTTTCATTGCTTTAATGTTTGGTCCTGATAAAGTACCATCGGTGTTTATATCAGTATAAATAATAATACGGCAGCCAAGCTGTTCCATCTTTTTTGCAAAATCAACCGCGGTATAATCGCTTACCTGTTCCCAGCCTTCTATCGCAACTTTCCCGTCTTTAGCATCAATACCGACTGCAACTTTCTCAGGATATTTTGACAGTGCTTCCCTAACAAGTGCAGGATTTCTTACTGCCGCTGTTCCCAATATAACCCGCGAAACGCCTGCGCCAATCAGATGTTCTATATCTTCCATTGTCCTGATTCCGCCGCCGGCCTGCACCGGAACGGAAAATTCCTTTACAATTTTAAGAATAATATTTCTGTTATTTGAAACTTCACCACGGGCTCCGTCCAGGTCCACAATGTGCAGCCATTTTGCACCTGAAGATACCCATTTCGATGCCATCTGGACAGGATCGTTCCCGTAAACCGTTACATCATTGAACCTTCCCTGTAACAGACGCACACAGCGGCCATCCTTTATATCAATCGCAGGATAAATAATCATAATCCAAACCACCTGTTCCTTCTGTTTATAGCGCAATACCGTAAAAACGCTACACCTGTAATGGATGTGCAGTCCTGTCACGGCGAGCTAGTCTGTAAAAATGCATGCCGGATAAAATAATCGCTCAGTTCCACGCTCTCAGCTTCCTCCTTCAGCAGCAGAAGCAAAAAACGGCTGCAAAGCCGGATGTTATCATGCAAATTTAATCCCGGTAATGCGTTCGTAAGCTTCAATGTATTTTGCCCTGGTTTTTTCAATTATTTCAGACGGAAGTGCCGGTGCGGGAGGGTTTTTATCCCAGCCTATGCTCTCCAGGTATTCTCTCAGGAACTGTTTGTCAAAGCTCTTTTGAGCACGACCCGGTTCATAGTCGTCCAGCGGCCAGAACCTTGAAGAATCCGGAGTAAGCATTTCATCGGCCACAACAAGCTCACCGTCCAGATACCCAAACTCGAACTTGGTATCGGCAATAATAATACCTTTGCTTTCTGCGTATTCTGCGGCGGCAGTATAGATAGCCAGGGATTTTTCTTTCAGTTTCTTTGCCCTTTCCATCCCTATCATGCTGACCAGTTCATCGAAAGTAATGTTTTCATCATGTCCTTCCTTTGACTTTGTGGACGGGGTAAATATCGGTTCGGGCAGTTTATCGGCCTGTTTAAGGCCTTCGGGAAGCTTAATGCCGCATATTGCTCCTGTGGCTTTATATTCTTTAAGCCCGCTCCCCTCCAGGTATCCTCTTACTATGCACTCGACATTCTCCATTTTAACCTTTTTTACCAGCATTGAACGCCCGTCAAGTTCCTCCCGGAACCTGTCAAGTCCCTTTGGATACTTTGAAACATCGGTAGTAACCACATGGTTACCTATAATGTTTTTTGTGAAATCAAACCAGAACTCGGATATTTTGTTAAGCACCCTTCCCTTGTCGGGTATGGGCTCGTTAAACACAACGTCAAAAGCAGAGATTCTGTCGGTAACAACCATTAACAGCAAATTCTCATCAACATCATATACATCCCTGACTTTTCCCTTTGCAAAAAGCGGCAAATCAATAAAATCGGTATTTTTAAGCAACATAAACTCATCCCTTCCAAAAAAAATACTAAAGTGTTCCTTTCGTTGAAAGAACCCCTTTTATTCTGTCATCAATTTCACATGCTTTCCGCAGAGCTTGTCCGAATGCTTTGAATATGGCTTCGGCAATGTGATGATTATTCTTGCCGTGTATTAGCTTAATATGTAATGTTATGCCTCCATGAACCGATAATGCCCGGAAAAATTCCTCAACCATTTCGGTATCCATGTCTCCTATTTTTTCACTCGGGAAGTCTGCTTCAAAATGCAAAAAAGGCCTTGATGAAAGGTCCAGTGATACCATCGCCAGAGCTTCATCCATCGGTACGAAAGCCGTACCATACCGGGCTATTGATTCCTTACTGCCGAGTGCCTTTGAAATTGCCTGGCCTATTACAATCCCGGTGTCTTCTATTGTATGGTGAGTATCCACATTTAAATCCCCGGCGGAAACAACTTCAATATCAATTAAAGCGTGCCTGGAAAAAAGAGTCAGCATATGATCAAAAAAACCTATCCGGGTATCAATTTTCGATAACCCCGACCCGTCAATATTAAGTTTTACATAAACATCGGTCTCGGATGTCTTACGGGACACTTCGGCTATTCTTTGCATTTTGTTATCTCCTTTCAAGGATATTTACAATAACGGGAGCAATTGCATCATATCGTTTTCCCGACGGCAGGTTATCTGCCCGGATTAACCTGTACCCTCCGTCTGCAAAGGCATAGGGTATTTTACAGCCCCATTATATTAATACAATATATCATTGGATAAAACTGTGCAAGCAGTTCTGACACACAGTTTATCAATCCATAACCAAATCCCGCATAAAAATACTGTTTTAATCCACATCCACGGCAACACGCCCCATTTAACTGCGATTGAAGCTATATTCAGCGGACAGGATTCACATAAGAGCTCAGCCTGTCAACCAGTATTTCCATTTCTTCATCGGTGCCTATGGATATCCTCAGGAAATTTTCTATTCCTTTCATATCAAAATGCCTTACAAGAATCCCATCGGCTTTGAGTCTGGTAAATAGTTCCCTGCCACTCAGCTTATCGTGGGAAACAAACAGGAAATTAGCCTTGGATGGAAGAACATTAAAACCAATGGAGATTAACTTTTTGGCCGTGGCTTCCCTGGTTTTGACTATCCTGCCGCATATTCCGGCAAAATACTCTTTATCCATAATTGCGGCAGTTGCAGCTTTTTGCGCTATCCTGTCCAGGGTGTATGAATTAAAGGAATTTTTAACTCTGTTCAGAGCCTCAATCAGGTTTTTATTCCCTAAAGCAAATCCAATTCTAAGTCCGGCAAGCGATCTGGATTTTGAAAAAGTCTGGACAACAAGGAGGTTTTCATAATCATTTACAAGCGGTACTGCCGATTCGGCACCAAAATCCACATAAGCTTCATCAATAATAATCAGCTTATCGTGATGCTTATTTATAAAAGCTTCAATCTCATTAAGGCCAATGGCAATACCCGTCGGCGCATTTGGATTTGCAAGCAGAACACCCTTTACATGTCCGGGAAACCTGTCAAGATCAATGGTGAAATCGTTATTCAAGGCAACTGTCTCATAACCGATACCGTACAATTTTGCATATACAGGGTAAAAACTGTAAGTGATTTCAGGGAATGAGATAATGTCGCCCGGATTAAAAAAGGCCGGAAAACAGAAAGCCAAAACCTCGTCCGAGCCGTTTCCGGCAAACACCTGATTGGGTTCGAGCCGGTAAAAGTCTGATAATGCCTCTTTTAGAAAAGAAGCCTCAGGGTCAGGGTACAACCTTAAGATACTGCCGGTTTCCTTACGTATTGCTTCAATAACTTTCGGGGACGGAGGATATGGATTTTCATTTGTATTCAGCTTGATATATTTTTTATCCTTTGGCTGTTCCCCGGGTATATACGGGGAAATATTCCTTACTGTGTCACTCCAGAACCTGTTCATTCATTATCCCCCTCAAACCGTATGCGTACCGAATTGGCATGGGCATCAAGCCCTTCGGTTTCGGCAAACCGTGCCACATCTTTGTATAAATTTTTCAATGCTTCTTTTGAGTATGATATAATACTCGACTTTTTTGTGAAATCACCTACAGATAACGGAGAGAAAAATCTTGACGTACCGTTCGTCGGCAGAATATGATTGGGTCCGGCCATATAATCGCCCAGCGGTTCGGGTGCGTACTCGCCGAGGAAAATTGCCCCTGCATTTTTAATACTGCCCAAAAGAGAAAACGGATCTTTCACCATTAACTCAAGGTGTTCCGGAGCTATCAGGTTCGACAGTTCAACCGCTTCTCCAAGGGATTTAACTGAAATTGCAGCCCCATAATTCCCAATTGAACTTTTTATAAATTCTTTTCTTGAAAGTTTTTGAACCTGCCTGTCAATTTCGTTTATCACATTTTTTATCAACGTTTCGCTGTCTGAAATAAGAATTGACGAAGCCAATACATCGTGTTCGGCCTGTGATAATAAATCTGCGGCAACATACGCCGGGTTCGCGTATTCATCGGCTATTACGAGAATCTCACTGGGGCCTGCTATCATGTCTATGTCACAAATGCCGTATACCATTTTTTTAGCAGTTGCAACGAAAATATTCCCCGGACCTGTTACCTTGTCAACCTTAGGTATGGTTTCGGTTCCATAAGCCATTGCAGCTATGGCCTGAGCCCCCCCAATACTGAATACCCTGTCAACCCCGGCAATATACGCACATGCCAGGATCACATCATCGGGCAGCCCACCTGCCTGTGGCGGGGTACACATTATTACTTCTTTTACACCTGCCACTTTTGCAGGTATAACATTCATCAGGACCGAAGAAGGAAGCGGCGCCGTTCCGCCGGGCACATACACCCCGACACGCTCAAGCGGCGTTATTTTCTGGCCCAGGATGATTCCGTTCTCATCGCTGTCAAACCATGAGTTTTCCTTTTGCTTCTGATGAAAATTTCTTATGTTTGAAACGGCTTTTTCAATTGTTAAAGCCAGTGACGGTTCAAGCGATTCATATGCTTTTTTAACGGTATCGCTGCTTACTTCAAGGCTTTCCAGGTTTACCTTGTCAAATTTCCGGGTAAGCTCATAAAGGGCTTCATCCCCCTTTATTCTAACCTCATCAATTATATCCCTTACAGCACCTGTAACCTCCGGCCGTTCGCTGCTTTCCCTTGACCGTAGTATTTTAATTAACGAATTCAAATCATATTCTGAAGAAGTAAAAATTCTCATTTTTATAACCCCTTTATTCCTTACTCTCAATTACCTTCCGCAAATTAACAATAAGGCTGTTTATTCTCTCTCTTTCCATTTTCATGCTGACCCGGTTTACTATGAGCCTTGCGCTTATATCAGCAATTGTATCCAGTATTACAAGTCCGTTTTCCTTTAATGTTTTGCCTGTTTCTACCAGATCCACAATAACTTCCGAAAGTCCAACCAACGGAGCTAATTCTACAGAACCGTTAAGCTTTATAATTTCAACAGATTCCCGCCGTTTGTGCCGGAAATACTCTTTCGCAATTTCAGGATACTTAGTGGCAACCCTTGTAATAGTCAGGCTGTCCATTTTTCCTTCAAGATCTTTTGGTCCTGCAACACACATTTTGCAGGCCGCAATCTTAAGGTTTAAAACCTCATATAAATTCCTTCCTTCTTCAAGCAAAGTATCTTTACCCACAATACCTATGTCTGCAGCGCCATATTCGACATAGGTCGGAACATCGGCGGGTTTTGCCAGGAAGAATTTTATCCTGTTTTTTTCATCGGTAAATATCAGTTTTCTGCTTTCCTGTTTTAACTCCGAACAGTCTACACCCGCCTTTTCCAGCATGTCTACCGACAGTTCGGCCAGGCGCCCTTTCGAAAGGGCCATTGTAAGATATCTCATTCAATCCCTTCTTTCAACAGGCTGTCATTTTTTATGCGCATTTCCATAAGGATAAAGCAGTCTGGTCTTAACTGACCCCAATTGTAACCACATTGCTGTTTTCATCAATAACGATTATGTTTTTAATGCCTTTGCTTTTCGCATACACCCTGGCTTTTTCAATGTCCATTGAAGCAATATCCAGTTCTGCCGTTTCACCTTTTTGCCTCAGTTCGCTCAGCACCGAGAAGGCTTTTTTCCTTGCATTTCTGTGATAAATTATATAGTAACTGCCCCCTGGCGGTTCAGGCAGTTTATTCTGGCGTTCAAGAGCCGTCATAACCATGTTGATGCCCAGAGAAAATCCGGTTGCAGGGCAATCTTTTCCAAACCTCTTGATCAGGTTGTCATACCTTCCGCCGCTTAACACAGGATACCCCACTCCATATGTAAACCCGCGGAAAACAATTCCCGTATAATAATTCAGGCTTTGAACCATCCCCAGATCAATTGAAACATGGTCGGCAAAGCCCCAGTCTTCAAGAATGGCCAATACTTTCTTTAAATATTCCAGGGCCTTTAAAGCTTTTCCGCTGACATTCTTCGTTGCCAGTTCATCTATAACATCGGTTGAGCCAAAGTACCGCGGAAGGTTCAATATCAGCTCTTTCAGTTCATCTGCAATTGCGTGGCTGTTCACAAGCTGTTCAACACCGACAAAATCTTTTTTATCTATTAACTCCCTTATTTCTTCTGCTTCAAGTTCAGATAACCCCGATTGCTCCATGAGGCCTCTGAAAAAGTCCACCTGGCCTATATCAATCTGAAATTCTTCTATACCTGCTTTTTGCAGTGCCTGAATTGCGAGTGATATAAGTTCGGCATCAGCTTCCGGGCTGCTGATGCCAAGTACCTCCACCCCCGCCTGTGTATATTCTTTTTGCTTGCCGCCCCCCATTTCGTTGTATGAAAAAGTGTTCCCAATGTAAAACACCTTAACCGGCCATAAGTTTTCTTTAAGTTTTGTAGCCGCAACCCGTGCAACAGGTATTGTCATATCAGGTTTCAGAACCAGGATACGCCCCTGCGGATCGGTGAACTTAAACATATCTTCCTGGGGGATAAGGTTTTGAGTACCCGAAAAAACGTCATAAAACTCAACGGTCGGGGTTTCTATCTCCATATAACCGCTTTGCAGGAAAAGTTGCCTGATACTGTTTTCCAGATTTCTCTTGAAATAGCACCGCTCAAAGAGAATATCCTGCATCCCCTCAGGAGTGTATATATTCCAGCGCTTCATATGCTTCACCTCAGTAATGCTCTATCGTGCTAAAGCATAATTGATTGATATCATTATATATGCAGTAACCATTCCTGTCAATAGTTGACCGGTAAAATTTTTACAGCCCTGTTTGCTGCATAAATCATATAAAATGGGGTCTGAATTGGCTTTAGAATCTTAATTTCCCATTAACTGTCATGTTTATAAAAACTCATCAGGGGGTAATTAAAAGAAAGTGTAAATTGATTCGGGGAAAATTATGAAAATTCCCCGGGTATGAGCATTGAGGCTTCTGATTATACCGGCTTTTATGCAGCAAAAGCTGCAGATGCTCAAATATACCCGGTCGGTTCTGAATGGAAAGGAGAAATGATCGGCCATGAGAGTCTGATAAATTGATATCAGAATGATTAAAATTCGCATTGGATTTTATAAATAATGTAGTCTTTTGATAATTAATTACAATATTCATTAATCCGATTTATGAGATAATTGCTTATCCGTTGAAATATGCTTACCAGGGAGGCTTTTATATGAATGAAAACTATAATATTAAACGGGTTAACAAAACATGCCTTATTATTATAATAATAGTAACAATTACAGTTATTTTCCATGAATTATTGTCATATGGCTTTGAAAAAGGACTGGATACCGCCATTCAGGGTTTAATCATAATTACTGTTTCTGTTATTACCTATTTTCTTCCGATTCACAAATATTTAAAAGGTATGATTTTTACCATAGTGCCTGTTCTGGTGGCGGTTCTTCTTTTTATTTTAGAATCTTTCTCTCTGAGCCATCATTACTTGATCATAGCTGCTTCCGCCATGGCGGCATTATATTTCAATAAAAACGTCCTGTTATATTTCAGCTTTATAGTCAATGTCCTCATGGTTACTGCCTTTGCATTGAAACCTGAGAATATTACCGGTCAGGAGCAGGGATTGACAGTTTTTATTACAAGCATGATTATTTACAACGGAGCAATGACCATGCTTTACTTCCTTACCAGCTGGGGCCGCCAACTGCTGAATGATTCAAACTTGAAAAATGAGCAGGCAAACAAGTTGCTGGATAACCTTAATAATACACTGGATCATATAGAAGAGGGTACGAATATTCTTGATTCCAGTATAAACACCTTCACGGAAAATATAAATGATATAAGCGAAAGCAGCAGAACCATTACCCTTTCAATGCAGGAAATGGCAAAAGCCATACAGGAGGAAGCCTCAAGCGTATATAAGATAAACAATCTGATGCAAGCCACTTTAAGCATTGTGCATGAATCCAATGACACGTTCAGAACAATTTCACACAATTCAGACCTTATGATTGAGCAGATTAATGCAGGTTATGAAAGGATTCACGAATTGGACAGTCAGATGGATATCATAAACAATGCCATTGGTGCGGCTGTATCAACAGTATCTGACTTAAAAATAAATATTGAGAAAATTAATTCTTTTCTTGAGGGAATATCACAAATTTCAAGCCAGACAAACCTTTTGGCGTTAAATGCCACCATTGAAGCCGCACGTGCAGGTGAGCACGGTAAGGGTTTTGCGGTAGTTGCCGCTGAAGTGCGCAAACTGGCTGAACAAAGTGCACAGCTGGCCAAAAATATATCCCGGATAACCGCTGAAATATTTAAAATATCTGATGAAGCCTTTGTTAAGGTTAAAGCCGGCGATGTTGCGACAACTGAAGGGAAAAAGCTTGTTGATCATATTTCCTCACATTTTGAAGAAATAAAAGCCACCTCTTATAAAACAAACAAAGCAATCGAAGAGGGGTATCTGAAAAACAATGAAATAACATCCGAACTTGAACAGGTGCAACAGCAGATTGAAAACGTGGCAAGTATTTCAGAAGAAAACTCTGCAGCCACACAGGAAGTTCTGGCAACCATGGAATCCGAAAATAACCGTATACTGGAGCTCAATGCTTCCATAAGGGAAATTCAAAAACTCAGCGGCAGTTTAAAGACTCTTACATCTTCGGCCAACTGAGTTTTATCCCTGAAAATCCGATATTTGGATGCCAAATGTACTTTGACGGTTCTGAAAACAATATTTTTTACCATTTATCATAGTGTATCCTGGTGCTATCGAAACGATCAGCGGCTTCTTTCTCTTCGTTTCGATGGCCTACGGCTACAAGTCCCACCGGTATTATGTTCCCGGGCAGTTTCAAAATCCCGGAAATTGCATTTGTCCTGTCGGTATCCGGGTAAATTCCGCACCACACGGCCCCTAAACCAATTCCATGGGCCGCCAGCAGTATATTTTGAATTGCCGCAGAGCAATCCTCCACCAAAAATCCCTCCCGGGATTCTTTATTTACATCTCCGCACACTATAATGCCACATCCGGCCTGTGGCAGCATTTTTGCATATGGATGCATGCCCGCTATCTTTTCAAGAGTCTCTTTTTCTTTTATAACAATAAAATGCCATGGCTGGTAGTTGTGGGCAGACGGTGCCTGAAACCCCGCTTTTAACAACAAATTCAACTGCTCGTCAGAAATAACCTGGCCTGTGAATTTCCTGATACTTCTTCTTGTCATGATTGCATCAATTACATCCATGATATTATCCCCTTCCTTTTAAAACATTGTAATCTGCTTTTCTTCCTTATCCTCGTCTTTAAGATAACATCCGATGGCCGGTATGTTTTTGGTTCTGTAATAATCCAAATCGGTAAATTTTACTTCATCCAGCTCTTTTATTTTTATCATGCTGCTTCCCTTCTTGGACTTCAATACCTGAACCCCGCCGGAGTTCCTTGTTGTCTTGGGATTAATATTTGCCGTGCTGAAAATAAGAACCTTATCAATACTTGAAAAAGCAACAAGTTCTCTGTCCTCCTGAAGGAAACGTATATCGCAAAGGGGCGACTCATCGGAATACGCATTGGCGAGTTTCTTACGGTTTGTTTTTGTTGCATAGCTTGACAACGGTATTTTGGCACATTTCCCATTCTCGAAGGAAAACAGCATATAGCCCGAATAGTCATCGGTTGCAACCATGTAAATTATCCTTTCCCCGGTATTCATTTCGAGGATGTTCCCGAGGTATTCTCCCAGCATTGACGTTTTACAGTCATTAATTTCATGAATCTTCAGTTTATAGGCCACTTGCTGGTTTGAAAAAAGGATCAGTTCGCTCTTGTTCCTCGCTTCAATTTCCTGTATTATTTCATCCTCTTCCTTAAGCTTCTGCTCACCTGAGGCCCTTAATGAAGTAAGCGGTATTTTTTTCAGGTATCCCTCGGCTGTAAGGAAAAGTTTGACATTATAATCTTCAATCAGTACTTCTTCTGTAACCGTTTCAACATGTTGCTCATTTATAATGCCTGTTTTCCGGGGCTGTCCATATTTTTTCGAAATCTCCTTCAATTGCTGGCAGATAATGTCCAATACCCTGGATTCCTTATTGTATATATCCTCCAGATCTGCAATTTCCTCTTTCAAAGATTCAATATTCGATGTCTGTTTGATTATATATTCCTTATTCAAGTTTCTAAGTTTAATTTCGGCTATATATTCTGCCTGAGCCTGATCAATACCAAATCCTTTCATAAGATTCGGTACAACCTGCTCTTCCTTTTCTGTCCCGCGTATTATCCTTATGGCTTTGTCAATGTCAAGAAGGATTTTCGCCAACCCTTCCAGCAGGTGCAGCCTTTCGGATTTCTTTCTGATGTCAAAAGCTGTTTGCCTGCGAATACATGTCATGCGGAATTCAATCCAGCTGTCGAGTATGCCCTTAATGCCCAAAACCTGTGGTTTTCCGTTTATCAGGATGTTAAAATTACATCCGAAACTGTCTTCAAGAGGTGTAAGCTTAAACAGTTTATTCATCAGTGCGTCAGGATCGGCTGAACGCTTTATGTCAATCGTGATTTTCAGTCCGTTTAAATCGGTTTCATCACGAACATCGGTTATATCTTTAACTTTTCCGTTTTTAACAAGTTCGGTTATGGAATCGATAATGGCTTCCGAGGTAGTGGTATAGGGAATTTCGTATATCTCAATGCAATTGTTTGCTGTATCAAACCTGTATCTTGCACGTACCTTGAAACTTCCCCTGCCTGTTTCATAAATGCTTCTTAATTCCTTTTCGTTGTATATCAGCTCTCCCCCGGTAGAAAAATCAGGAGCTTTTAAATAATTTATAAAATCCACATTATCATTTTTTATATATGCGATGGTAGCATCACAAACTTCTTTCAGGTTAAAACTGCAGATATTGCTTGCCATACCCACGGCAATTCCCTGGTTCGGGTTAACAAGGATATTGGGAAAAACCGTTGGCAGCAATACAGGTTCTTTCATAGTTCCATCATAGTTATCCGTAAAATCCACAGTATCTTTGTCAATGTCTCTGAAAAGCTCCGAGCTTATTTCCGCAAGTTTAACTTCGGTATACCTCGGCGCTGCAAATTTCATGTCCCTTGAATAAACGCGCCCAAAATTTCCCTTGGACTCCACCAGGGGATGCAAAAGTGCACCATTTCCGGTTGTAAGCCTGACCATTGTCTCGTAAATCGCCATATCTCCGTGAGGATTCAGTTTCATTGTCTGCCCTACTACATTGGCCGACTTGGTTTTTGCGCCGTGCAGCAGGCCCATTTTATACATGGTATACAACAGTTTCCTGTGCGACGGCTTTAACCCGTCTATCTCGGGTATGGCACGGGAAACAATTACGCTCATTGCATAGGGCATATAATTTACTTTCAATGTTTCAACTATCTTTTGTTCGGTAAACTTCATATGAACTATCCTCGCTTCATTATTTTTAATACCCTTTCATAAGGTATATTCTGGAATTCAGGCGAACATCCCGGTTAAATCAGCTTACGTCGAGCATGTCCAGATATTCATGGCCATGTTCACTGATGTAATCCTTTCTTCCCTGCAGGTTATCCCCAAGCAGAAGATCAAAAAACTCCTGTGTCTGTTCCACATCATCCGGAACTACTTTAATTAACCTCCTTGTCTCAGGATTCATGGTGGTTTGCCACATCATATCCGGGTCATTCTCACCAAGACCTTTTGAACGCTGGATTGTAACCTTTTCATTCTTGAGCTTTTTCAATATATCGTTTTTTTCCTTCTCATTATACGCAAACCATATTTTATCCTTGCAACGAATCTCAAACAGCGGAGATTCAGCAATATATACCTTCCCTTCACGGATAAGGGTTGGCATAAGGCGGTATATCATTGCCAAAATTAAAGTACGTATCTGAAATCCGTCCACATCAGCATCTGTACATATTATAATCTTGTTCCATCTGAGATTTTCTATATTAAATGTACTAAGCTCCTTGTTATGCCTTGTTTTTATTTCAACACCGCAGCCCAGTACCTTCAGCAAGTCTACAATGACTTCGCTTTTAAAAATTACTTCATAGTCTGCTTTCAGGCAGTTAAGTATTTTACCGCGTACGGGCATTATAGCCTGGAATTCCGCATCCCTGCCCATTTTACATGAACCGAGGGCAGAATCACCTTCCACAATGTACAGTTCTCTTTTCGAAACATCTTTTGTCCTGCAGTCTACAAATTTTTTAACCCGGTTCGTAAAATCCACCTTGCCGCTAAGCTTTTTCCTGACATCAATGCGCGTCCTCTCGGCAGATTCACGGCTTCGTTTATTTGCCAGCACCTGTCCGGCAATTCTTTCGGCTTCTTCCCTGTTTTCAATTAAATACACTTCAAGCTGTTTTTTCAGGAAATCGGTCATCGCTTCCTGGATAAACCTGTTTGTTATGGCTTTTTTAGTCTGGTTCTCATAGCTGGTAATGGTCGAGAACGAGCTGCTGACAAAAATCAGGCTGTCCTGGATATCTGCAAAGGTTATTTTAGCCTCATTTTTGTTATACTTGTTATTGCTTCTCAGATATTTATCAATTTCGTAAACAAAAGCATTTTTAACAGCCTTATCGGGCGCCCCTCCGTATTCCAGAAAGCTTGAATTGTGATAATATTCAAGCACATTAATTTCATTGTTGAATACAAAGGCAACACTCATTTTCACCTTGTATTCCGGTTTATCCTCCCTGTCGCGCCCTTTTACAGAGGTTTCATAAAACTGGACCGAAGTAAAGCCTTTATCACCCGATAATTCCTTCACGTAATCCACAATACCGTTTTCATAATAGAACTCTTCTGTATTTCCCGATTCCTCGTCCACTAATATAAAGCGCAGCCCCGGATTGACCACAGCCTGACGTTTCAGTGTCATCCTGTAATATTCAAGGGGGATTTTTATATCGGTAAAAACCTCGAGATCAGGTTTCCAATGCTGTATTGTACCTGTATGCTCATAGTTTGCTTTTTCCTTTTTCAGTCCGCCGACATTTTCTCCCTTTCTGAACTCCAATGAATATTTGTATCCATCCCTGAATGATGTAACAAACATGTACTCCGAGCTGTATTGGGTTGCACATGCTCCAAGTCCGTTCAGGCCAAGACTGAACTCGTAATTTTCACCGCTGTTATTGTTATATTTACCGCCTGCGTACAGTTCGCAGTATATCAGTTCCCAGTTATAGCGCTTCTCAATCGGGTTGTAATCAAGGGGAACTCCACGCCCTTTATCTTCCACTGTAATTGAAAAATCACGATGACGTATAACTTTTATTTCATTGCCAAAACCTTCACGGGCTTCATCTATAGAGTTCGAAAGAATTTCAAAGAATGATTGCTGGCAACCTTCAATGCCGTCTGAACCAAAAATAACGCCCGGTCGTAGTCTGACGCGATCAGCTCCTTTTAGAGATGTTATACTTTCATTTCCATAAGTTTTATTGTTTTTTTTCATTCGTACACCTCACTCTAGATTTCTGTCTGTAACATTCACATAATTCTGTATATGAAGGATTAAGCTCAAATATGCGTCAGCTTCAGCTTGTAAAATGAACCGAACCCATGTTCTATGATACTATATTATTCTGCTGTTTTCAATCTTCACCAGTCCTCAGGACTGTGTCATTATCTGCTGCCCGGGCCATATAAATTTTTGCCTATGTGAAACCAGGGAAATTTCACCTGATGCATCTGTTGAACTGTACATAACGCAATATTTAAAAAATCTCCAACTTCTCTCTGTTTTTTCGCATTATTAGCGGGTGATTCGGGTGATTTTGGCGACGCAGAGCAACACACCTCGAAGCCATTCTGCATCCCCGTAAGCTGAGAGCGTGGAACTGAACGGCCCGGGATATGGAGACTCCAATGTCGAATTAATTATATAATGGGAGCGGGTGTTTTAGTAGGTGCTTTGTTGCTCAAGAAGCCAAAACACCCGAAGCAGGACCCGCGCTTGATACCAATGTGCTATGACGGGAGCAAATCATTTAAACTGCTTCGCATAATATAAATAATGCAAAGTATTTTATACTGAAAAATTGAATCGGATTCGAAGAATTCGCAGCATCAATCTGAAGGAAGCATCGTGCAATATTAATATTACTGTCAGGTGGATATGGTTATTGTGCAATGCAAGGAAACTTATAGCGTAATGCAGCATAGAGATGTGCAGTCAGAGCGAGGACAAGCAAGCCGACGGAGCAAAAATGCTACATAAAGCAGCGGGTGATTCGGGTGATTTTGGTGACGCAGAGCAACACACTTCGAAGCTATGCTGCATACCATGTAGTCACGAGCGTGAAGGTGAGCGACCCGTGATATGGAGACCTCAACGCTGGATTAATTAATAATTATGTGCGGGTGTTTTTGTAGGTGTTTTGTTGCTCAAGGAGACAAAACACCCGAAGCAGGACCCGCAAATTAAAGCATTTTTGCGAGTTTCGGCTTGTCCGAGCTGAACTGCACAGCTCTTGCAAATGAAGCGACTGTTTCCGGCATTGCACAATAACCCCCTCGTTACCGGAAAGAGATGCTGCGAATTCCGTCAATAATGCTTTGCATAATTTAAATTATGTTCGGTTTACTGCGAGTTTCGGCCTGCCCAAGCTGAACTTATACGGCCTGCAGTGTACAATAACTGCTCATATAAAAAATCCGGCATAGCCGGATTTTTATGACGCAGAATCAATATTTTCCTTCTGTTTTTTCTTTTTTGGCGGGTTCAACGCCTTCCTGGCTTCATTGTAAATGAGCGTTGGCTCACGCCCCGAAACAATTACTTCCCTGTCAACTATACATTTTTCAACATTCTTTTTAGATGGAATTTCATACATAACATCAATCAGAATCTCCTCCATGATGGATCGTAATCCTCTTGCTCCCGTTTTTCTTTCAAGAGCCTTATCAGCTATTGCCTGGAGGGCTTCTTCCTCTATAACAAGCTCAACCCCATCAATTTCGAACAACTTTTTATACTGCTTAACAAGGGCATTGCGCGGTTTTGTCAATATATCTATTAGAGTGTCCCGATCCAGTGAATGCAACGAAGCAACTATGGGCAATCTTCCAATAAATTCAGGTATCAACCCGTACTTTAACAAATCCTGCGGTGTTACCAGCTGAAACAGTTCTCCAATCTCTTTACTCCGCTCAAGGCCTTTTTCATTAACAGAGCCAAAACCTATAGTCCTTTTGCCGATCCTGTTTTCAATAATTTTATCAAGGCCGTCAAATGCTCCTCCGCAAATAAACAGGATATTGGTAGTGTCTATCTGTATAAATTCCTGATGCGGATGTTTTCTTCCTCCCTGAGGCGGTACAGATGCGATAGTGCCTTCAAGTATTTTCAAAAGTGCCTGCTGAACGCCTTCACCGCTGACATCCCGCGTTATTGAAGGGTTGTCGGATTTTCGTGCTATCTTGTCTATTTCATCTATATATATTATTCCTTTCTCGGCACGTTCTATGTCATAATCGGCATTCTGAATAAGTTTCAGAAGTATGTTTTCCACGTCTTCTCCGACATAGCCTGCTTCTGTTAATGATGTTGCATCTGCTATTGCAAAAGGAACGTTTAATATTTTGGCCAGGGTTTGGGCAAGATAAGTTTTTCCTGAACCTGTCGGACCTATCATCAGGATATTGCTTTTTTGCAGTTCCACATCACCTGAAGCCAGCTCGGAATTTATTCTCTTGTAATGGTTGTAAACAGCAACTGCCAGAGTTCTTTTTGCTTTCTCCTGGCCGATAACATACTGATCGAGAATATTCTTTATCTCAATCGGCTTCGGAATTTCATCAATCTGTATATCAACACCGTTATCTTCAAATTCTTCGCCAATTATTTCAGAGCAAAGCTCTATGCATTCGTCACAAATGTAAACGCCGGGTCCCGCAACCAGCCTTTTGACCTGATCCTGGGTCTTGCCGCAAAAAGAGCATTTAAGCTGTTTCTTTTCTTCATATCTTGACACTAAACTTCACCTCGTTATCTTCGTACCATTACTTCATCCACAATGCCGTAATCTTTTGCCTCCCAAGCTGACATAAAATAATCTCTTTCCACGTCACGCTGAATCTTATCTAAAGGCTGCCCGGTCCTTTCACTTAATATGCGGTTCAAATTATCCTTTGTCTTCAAAATCCATTCGGCATGGATTTTTATATCAGTAGCCTGACCTTTTGCTCCACCCGCGGGCTGGTGAATCATTATCGTGCTGTTTGGCAGAGCGAAGCGTTTACCCTTGGTTCCGGATGCAAGCAGGAACGCACCCATGCTTGCTGCCATACCTACACAAATTGTAGATACATCAGACCGTACATGCTGCATTGTGTCATAAATGGCAAGACCGGCTGTTACTGAGCCACCAGGGCTGTTAATATAAAACTGTATATCCTTGTCCGAATCCTTTGCATCCAGGAACAGCATCTGGGCTACTATCAGGCTTGCTGTTGCATCATTTACCTCGTCGCTTAGAAATATGATTCTATCCTCCAACAAACGGGAGTATATATCATATGAACGTTCTCCCCTGTTACTTTGCTCTATTACATAAGGTACAAGCGGCATATTCCATCCCCCTTTTCTCAACATGATCTTTTTTAAGCAGATCATTGTGTTATTGAGGTATAACAGTTAATTACTAATAAATATTTATCACTATATTATTATATAAATTTCCCCGGTTATGGTCTTAATAAACAAAATTACCCGTCAATCTCAACCAGGTATTTTTTGCATAATCCATCCGTGGCTGTTATTGCTCCGGTTTTTGCTTCATTAGTTCGATGGTTTTTCTTGTAATAATGGTATCTTTAATATATTCTATATCGTCGTTCTGTAAATGTTTCTTAAAATCCTCGGCATTTTGATTGTATTTTTCAGCCATTTTGGCAATTTCTTCCTCAACTTCCCCGTCAGAAGCCTCTACATTTTCTGTCTGGGAGATTTTCTCCAGCACCAGCTGCGTCTTCACTTCTTCAAGAGCTTTTTCCCTGTAACCTTCACGCATTGTTTTTTCATCAATGCCCATTATATCCATATAGGTATTTAAATCCATACCCTGATAAGCCAGAGACATGTTAATTCTTTGCATAATATTGTTAATCTGGCGTTCAACCATAACATCAGGAACATCAACCTCTGCGTTTTCCACTGCTTTCTTTACGAGCTCATTCTCGTACTTACGTTCGGCTGCTTCCTGGGCATCTATTTCCAGCTTCTTTCTGATATCAGCTTTATACTCTTCCAAAGTATCAAATTCACTTACATCCTGGGCAAACTCATCATCCAGTGCAGGAAGTTCCTTATATTTTATTTCGTTAATACGGACTTTAAAAAGTGCCGGTTTTCCCTTTAACTCTTCCTTGTGATAATCTTCAGGGAATGTAACGTTTACATCTACTTCCTGGTTCAGGGATGCACCAATCAGTTGATCCTCGAAACCGGGAATAAAAGTATTCGAACCAACGGTCAGTGTATATCCTTTTGCTGATCCTCCCTCAAAAGGTTCACCATCAATAAATCCTTCAAAATCAATATTAACAATGTCTTTTTCCTGTACAGGTCTGTCCTCTACAGATACAAGCCTTGAGTTTCTGTCCTGGATTCTTTCAAGTTCTTTTTGAACATCTTCATCGGTAATATTCACCTGTTCTTTTTCTACCGGAAGACCTTTATATTCTCCCAGTTTAACCTCGGGTTTTACCGTCACTTTCGCAGTGAATACCAAATCCTTGTCCTTGCCGATTTGCTCAATATCCAATTCTGGTGCGTCTACAGGAATAATACCATGTTCCTTTATTGCTGCCTCATATGCATCAGGGCAGATTATATTAAATGCTTCCTCGTAAAATACGTTTTCCCCGTAAAATTTCTCAATTAAATTCATTGGAGCTTTTCCCTTTCTGAAACCCGGAACTGAAAATCTGCCTTTTGTTTTCTGATACGCTTTCTTAAGACTTTCATTAAAACGCTGTGCGTCTTCTTCAATTGTTAGTTTTACAACATTCTTGTCCACATTTTCTACTTTCGACTTCATTTAGGTAGGCCTCCTAAGCTTTATTATAAATTAGTATGTAATAATCTGCTTGATTTCCATATCGGATAAAAACTTACTGATTAAATTGTTGCCTGATTTTTGAGTATTAATAAATACATTTTTTCACAGGAAAAAAAGCAGATCCAATATTTTTAACAATAAAATCCTAAGGTCTGAAAAACCTTTATGATTATATCACACAAATTTAATATTGCCAACAAAAAAAGAGTGGCTTATTTCGCTTATACTTTAAAATTCTATACAAGAGATTTAATACCACTCTGGATTTTAATCATAACATCGACAATATCCGGATGAAACTGGCTTCTTTTATTCCTTTCAAGTTCCCTGAGGGCTTCATCAATGGACAGGGGTTCCCTGTATGGTCTTTTTGAAGTCATTGCATCAAAGGCATCGGCGACAGCTATTATCTGTGGTTCAAGGCCAAGGCTTTCATTGCTCAGACCAAAAGGATATCCTCTGCCGTCAAACCGTTCATGATGAAATGCTATTGCTTTTAATATCCTGTCTGACAATCCTATCGGATAAAGTATTTTATTGCTGATGGCAGGATGTTTCTTGATTTCTTCATACTCTTCCTTTGTAAGAGGCCCCTTCTTCAACAGAATACTGTCACTTATGCCAATCTTGCCTATATCATGCAATATGCCTGCAATGCGCAGATCTTCTATTTGTTCTTTGCTCATACCCATTTCTTCGGCTATTTTAACAGCATATGCCGACACTCTCTGCGAGTGACCCCTTGTGTACTGATCTCTGGCTTCTACAGCTGCAATCAAAGCGTCAATAGTAGCCACGTAATAATCTTTAGACTTGATAAGATGCATTGCATTTTCAATGGCAACGGCAGCAGTATTGCCAATCGAACGGAATAAATCAAATTCTTTGGGTTTAAACCCCTTATCTGAAATAACAAGTAAAAAACCCGGACCCGTAAGGCCGGTTTTCAGCGCCTGAATGTAAGCCGATTCAAAATACGGGATATTAACAATACTTCCCTGGCCTGCCACAAGAAGTTCGGCAAATTGGTTAAAGTCAAGCAATATTCCGTCTTTGCCTTTACTGAAAGAACATAATTTGCGATTAATCCTCAAAAAATATTTCAATATGTCAGGTTTTGAGAAATATTTCCCGGAATACTCCTCAATTCGATAACACTTTTCCTTTTTATCTTCCTTAAGATACATTGCACCGTAAAAACCCAATGCCTCTGTCAATGTATTTACACAGATTTTATATATATCGGGCAGTTCCACCGCCGAAGCAATTTTTTGGCTGAAATTGTTCATTATTTCAAGCCTTCGGTTGTTTTCCACAAGTATGTTTTCCATACGCTTCTGCTCAGTTACATCCCTTATGATTGCCTGCAAACTTATACCTTGCGGGGATTCCAGCACCGGCGTGAATTTTATCTCGGCCTGGATAAATGAACCGTCCTTCTTTCTTAACGGAATTTGCATTAACTGCTCGCCTCTTACTTCAACTGTTTGCCTGAGTTTTTCGTAATTAAATGCATAAGCATAGCTTTCTTCAACAATATATTGAAAAGGCCTTCCTTCGATTTCATGGCGCCTGAACTTTAAGATATCCCTGCATGCACGGTTTGCATAAGTTATGTTTCCATGGCTGTCAAGTGTGAGAACAATATCCGGAATGTTAATCACAAGGGAGTGGTATCGTTGCTCCGATTCATTAAGCTTTTCCATCAAAGCCTGTAATTGGGCATAGGATGCATCCAGTTGTTCATAAGCATCTTTCAGCCTGCTGTCAATCTGATTGGTTTCTTTAATTTGATCATTGAGCTCTTTGACCTGCCTGCGAATGTCCATTGATATTTCATGGATAGCCCGGTTAATATCGGATACAACCGGAAATGATGTTTTTATTTCGCTCTCCATCAGTTCTTTGTCGTTATTGATGTTATTAATCAGCTCAAGGGATCTGTTAAGTTCTTTGAATAAACTGTCATACCTTATTGTTAAAAAAACTACGAAAATCAAAGATGTTATGGATAATGCCAGAAGTATGTTGCATGTTAAGGGCGTGAAAAAAGTGAAATGTAAATTTTCATTTAAATAAGAGAAGACAAACCATAGAATAATAAAAATAAAGAAAAAAGCAATAAAACATGTAATACGCAAGTTGCCCTTTTTATTTTTGTCCATAAGCTTTAACCACCTGATATAATCTAATTAATCGTCCAAATGTATTATCGGTCTTTTTCGGTGATTTCAAAACATTTTAACAAATTTTATTGCTTAAAACAGGACAAATATATTAAAATTTCATAAATTGCGTTGAACAGGGAAAAGAGAAAATGCAACGTGATGAATTAATAAGCAATTCATAAGATATGTATCGTGCACCTGCCGTCGACATACAACTACGAACGGTACCTTGGTAAAGAGCTCGGACTAGGCACCCTCGCGGCACATCCAGCTAACTGCTTACCGCTGCTTCCTTCCGGACCTGACGGGGTTCACAGCCTTGAATTGCGCAAGACCCAATCTTCATCGCCCTTCAATCAGGGCCCTGATTTCACAGTTATATGCCTCGGGCAGGAATTCAACCCTGCTATAGCGGGTTGCAGGTACAGGGCACCGCTACCTCCCCGTCTAGCACGATATTCTAATTATAATGGAACCACTACCATCTTTCAAGAGGTTAGTATTGGATATGTGTTTGTTATATTCATATTAGTTACTGTTCGCGGGGGGTAAGAAAATTACCCGTCCATGGAGCCATGGGCCCAGGAGATTCAGTAATCAGACCTGCCATGCTGTCTGCATCGGCAGGTCTTTTAATCAGTAGCTTTAAAGCCTTTAACCCTCTTTACTATTCCAGGCTTTTTCCCGGCAATTCTTTCTATGGACTCAACGGTGTCCGCCGGCTTCGGCATTAAAGGCACCGGCAATTAACATGATATGCCGCTTTGGACCGGAACTGAAAAAATGTATTAAAAATAATATTATACTAAGTTATAATAGTATATAATCACCTGAGGATATGCTGATAGAAAATTTACTGAGACAGGAGTGAGTTTGATGTTGGATATTTCGCCGCAGGACAGGATATGGGTTGATTCCGTATGGAACAATATCGTGGACAAGATGAGCAAAGTTGTGGACACCGTAGGTGACAAAATACCTTATACAACGATTGACGGAAGGTTCGACGACAAGTTTGTAGAGGATCCAGCATGGTGGACAAACGGCTTTTGGCCGGGAATAATGTGGCTGATGTACATGGGGACCCGGGATGAAAAATACAGGAAAAAGGCCGAAAATGCAGAGCTCCGCCTGGATAAGGTACTTTTCGGGCTTGACGGAAGTTTTGAGGGACTGCACCATGATGTTGGCTTTATGTGGCATATATCATCTGTTGCTAACTACAGGATTACAGGCAATCCGAAATCCAGGATAAGGGGGTTGATTGCCGCAGACCACCTGGCTTCACGATTCAACATAGACGGTGGTTTTATCAGCGCATGGAACGGCAAAGATTGCGAAGGATGGTCCATAATAGATTCCATGATGAATATCCCGTTATTATATTGGGCATCGGAAGAAACAGGTTACAGCCGTTACCGTAAAATAGCCGAAGCACACGCCGATAAAACGGCATGCAATGTAGTCCGCCCCGACGGGTCGGTGATTCACATTATCGAATATGATGTGAATACAGGAGAGGTAATAAAAACCCATGGCGGCCAGGGATATGGCGTCGGCTCTTCATGGTCAAGAGGACAAAGCTGGGCAATATATGGCTTTGCATTATCTTATCTGCATACCGGAAAAACTCTGTACCTGGATACAGCCAAAAAGGTAGCCCATTATTTCATTTCCTGCATCCAGGATACCTACATCCCGGCCATAGATTTCAGAAGTCCCAACTCGCCTTTGTATATCGATACAACGGCCGGGGCAATTGCAGCCAGTGGTATGATTGAAATCTCCAGGCATGTTCCTGCCTACGAAAAGAAGGTATATCTAAACACCGCATTAAAGATCCTTAAGGCATTGGAAAACAAGCAATGTGACTGGACAGACAAGACAGATTCCATTTTGCAGAACGGTTCTGAATCGTATGAAAACGGAATACATAAAAGCATAATTTACGGGGATTTCTACCTTATAGAATCCATACTGAAACTGAAAGAAACAGGCATTTGCCTGTGGTGATTTTAAGAAGTTATAAATTAAGAGAGCCTTATAGGCTCTCTTATTACTGTTCCATATGCTTTCCCAAAAAAGTTGCGGCCGACTGGGCCAGCTTTGTTTCCACATCACCCATTTTGGCATTGGGGTCTGTTGATAAAACAATTACAGCTCCGATAGGATCACCTTCTGAAATTATCGGAGTAATAACCTGGGATGTATACTTGTCACTGGAATCGTCACTTACAATCGTAACTTTTGCAGAATCTGCTGAAGGTGCCACAAAAGTGTTTTTAGATTCTATAATTTTTTCAAGTTCACTGCTTAACGGTTTTTCAAGGAATTCCTTTTTCGACGCACCTGATACCGCAATGATGGAATCCCTGTCGGCAACACATACAATATGCCCGCTTGTGTTATGCAATGATTCGGCATATTCAGTTGCAAAATCACCTAATTCACCAATCGGGGAATATTTCTTTAAGATAACTTCACCTTCACGGTCAGTAAATATTTCTAATGGATCGCCTTCACGAATTCTCAATGTCCGTCTTATTTCCTTGGGAATAACAACACGTCCCAAATCGTCAATCCTTCTAACGATGCCTGTCGCCTTCAAGGTCTGTGCCTCCTTTCAATCTAATGAAATTTACGTTCTTATTATGATTTGATCCTGTTGTTTTTATGCAAACGTACCAAATATAAAAGACTCGGACCAAAAGGTGGTTCTTATAGTAAGATTTAAATTGAAGGAGGATGCGGTAAATCTATCTTTCAAAGGCTTTCTTGGTTATTCTGTTAAGAGTTTTTTCATTCTTTACGAGATTAAAACCCGGATCATTCAACCATTCTTTAACAGTATTCTGATAATACTCGTTAAGTTTATTGGCTTTTAATTCGCTTCTGGCAAGTTCCTTTTTATCTTCAAATGTGCTTCTGTCTTCCAGCCTCATGATATGATAACCAAACCGGGTTTCGACAATACCTGTCTCCCCGGGTTCGGCAGTGAACGCCCAGTCTTTGAACTCCTGCGCATAGGGTTCGGAATATTTGAAGGTATATACGCCGCCGGTATCCTTTGAGCCGGGATCATCAGAATATTCCCTGGCCAGCGCTGCCATATCCTCTCCATTTTCAATCCGTTCCAGCAGTTCTTCCGCAAGCTTCATTTTTTCGGTTTTCTGTTTTTCATTCATATTCTCATCAACAGATATTAAAATATGCCTTACTGTTACATCATCAATTTTTTTCCTGTTCTCGCTGTAGTATTTTTGCACGTCTTCATCCGAAACTGTTACGGCATCGCTGTTTTTCTGCATATAATCATAGGCAAACCTGCTTACCAGCTGCGACTTCATCATCAAATCCTTAAACTGTGAGAGGGATATACCTATTTCATTTGTTACGTAATTCCTGTTTTCAGTGTTCTCCAGCCAACTGTTAAGATATTGATTGATTTCCTTGCGCTCGGTATCTGACAGTTTAAACTTTGCCTGTTGGGCTTTGATTATCTGCACTTTAAATTCCTTTGCATTTTCCAGGGCCTGGTTCATAACAATAACCACGGGATCCTCTCCGTCTACCGCAGTCTCCCAAAGTTCTTTTTTCTCCTGCTCGCTTGTTACACCGGCTTCGGATTCCGTCACCTGTTTTTGGGCACGAAGAAAAAACACATATTCATAGGTTTTGATTTTCTGACCCCCGACCTTGGCGACATAACTTCGTGAATCTATAAAATAATAAACAATTCCTGCTACAACAACCACTACAGCAAGTATAATGGCCAATAATCTTTTCATTTTTAATCCACCTTTTTGTGGCTTGAATATCTTAGATTTTACCTGGATACCTTAATTATAATCAATTATTCCTCCAACTGCAATTTTTGAACGCGCTGTAACAGAATCTTAATATTATCAAGGATTTCGGGGGTATTCAGACCGCATGCCCTGTAAGACAGGTAAGGTGTTTTCCCTGCCGAGAACATAAGCCTTCCTTTCATTTCCTGCATCAGTTTCGACAACAGCGGCAACTGAAGTGCTGTTTGATCCTTGAAATACAGCAGCACCATGTCGCCTTTCTGCTTGATAATGCTGAAACCGCATTGTGCGGCAAGTTTCCTTATCAAAATCACCTTGATAAGGTTAGATGCTGCCTCGGGTACATCTCCATACCTGTCTATCAGTTCATCGTATACATCCATGGCATCTTCCTCGGTTTCAACCGCAGCTATTGTTTTATACATGTCAAGCCTTGCCTGTTCATCAGGTATATAATTTGAGTCCAGGTAAGCATCCAGCTTTATGTCAATATTAACTTCAACATTATCCTCGGGTACAAACTCGCCCTTCAATTCCTTGATTGTTTCATCCAGAAGCTTTACATAAGTATCATAGCCTACCGATTCCATGTGGCCATGCTGTTCGGGTCCGAGAAGATTTCCGGCGCCCCTTATCTGCAAATCCCTCATGGCTATTTTAAAGCCTGAACCGAATTCTGTAAATTCACGGATGGCTTTAAGCCTTTTCTCTGCAACTTCATTCAGCACCTTATCCTTTTTATACATCAGGTATGCGTATGCCAGTCGGTTTGAACGCCCAACCCTGCCTCTCAGCTGGTAAAGCTGGGCAAGACCAAGCCTGTCTGCATCTTCTACTATTATTGTATTTACATTAGGCATATCTATTCCTGATTCTATGATTGTGGTACAAACCAATACGTCAAATTCCCTGTCTATAAACGAAGTGATTATTTTTTCCAGCTGCCTCTCACTCATTTGCCCATGCGCATACCCCACCCTGATTGGATGAAGCATCTCCTGCAATTTCGCTGCCTTTGTCTGGATTCCCTTTACACGGTTGAACAGGTAAAACACCTGGCCGTCTCTTGCAACCTCTCTCCTGATTGCATCGGCAATCACATCCTCACTGTATTCGAGGACATATGTCTGGACCGGATACCTGTGTTCGGGCGGCTGTTCTATAGTGCTTATATCCCTTATGCCGGTCAGGGACATGTGCAAAGTCCTTGGTATGGGAGTGGCTGACAATGTCAGAATATCCACCTTCGGATACATGCTTTTTATTTTTTCTTTATGTTCCACACCGAAACGCTGCTCTTCATCTATTATCAAAAGCCCAAGGTCCTTAAAGCGTATTTCCTTGTTAAAAAGCTTGTGGGTACCCACTATCAGGTCAATTCGGCCAGTTTTCAGGTCCCTGATTATTCTCTTCACTTCACTGTCGGTACGAAACCTGCTTAGCATTTCAACGGTTATTGGAAATTGCGCAAAGCGCTTTTTGAAATTCTCGTAATGCTGTGCGGCCAGAACGGTGGTAGGAACCAGGAAAGCCGACTGCTTCCCGTCCATAGCCGCTTTAAAAACCGCACGCAATGCCACTTCTGTCTTTCCATAGCCCACATCCCCGCAAAGCAGGCGATCCATGGGTTTTTTCGATTCCATGTCCCTTTTGATCTCTTCGGTACATCTGAGCTGATCCCTGGTTTCCTCCCATTCGAAGGCCTCCTCAAACTGTTTCTGCCACACCGTATCGGGGGAATAGGCATGACCTTCCATTGCGGCACGCTCGGCTTCAAGACGTATCAAACTCTCGGCAAGCTGCTTCAGCGACTCCTTTACCTTCTTCTTCTGTTTTGTCCATTCAGCACCGCCCAATTTATTTATTCTAGGATTTTTTCCTTCGGTGCCTATATATTTTTGAATCAGATCCATCTGGGTTGTAGGAATATACAGCAATCCGCCGTCCCGGTATTCAATCTTCAGATATTCACTTTTCGTACCGTCAACTGTAAGCGATTCTATTCCTTTATAAATACCTATTCCATGTGTCTGATGAACTACATAATCCCCCACTGCCAGGTCGGTAAATATCTTTATTTTCTTTCCGGCGCGGAACTGCGGGCTTACCTTTGCTTTTTTCTCAGCGGCAATATCGCTTTCACATAATACCGCCCACCTGATATCAGGGTATATGAAGCCGTTTCTTAACTGTCCTGTCTTAATCACAACACATGGTATATCACCGTCAGGATAATCGGAATGAACACGGATGTTTTCATCTTCAAGAAGACTTTTCAACCCTTCCTTCCTTTGTTCCGACAATGCCTGTATTGTTACCTGGTATCCCTTGTCAAGCCAGGACTTTATGTCCTTTTTAAGTTCGTCGATTCGTCCGCCGTATGGCTCTATATTATTTCCGCGTAAGGAGTACAGCCTTTTAATATCTGTAAGCGCTTCTCCGTCATCGAGGCTGTTAAGATACACAGTCTGCAGACGTGCAAGTTCTTTTGGCAAGTCTTCGGGATCATGATACATGGAATACGAGCCCGGCAAAAGCATGCCTTTCTCCATAAGAATATCGCACTGCCTGTGATATTCTTCAATAACATTTTCAAGCCTTTGCTTAAGCCTTGCCACATCTTCGACAAACAGCAGTTCATCCTTTCCGATATATTGCAGAATGGTATGCTTTTTGCTGTAAAAATACGGGATGAACTTGTCAATGCCTGAAAAGTACTCGGAATTTTCCAGCTTCTCAATATAAAATCCGAAGTTTTTCTTAATCAGGCTTACAAGCTCCCTGTCCCTGGATTCAGATACGATCCTGTCAAGCTCGGATTGAACCCTGCCGGCTATCTCCACGGCCTGATCCTTCGTAAAAACAAATTCCTTTGCCGGAAGAACCTCAAATTGCGTAATACTTTCAACAGATCTCTGGCTTTCGGGATCAAAAACACGAATTGAGTCAATTTCGATATCAAACAGTTCAACTCTTACAGGACTTTGCAACTGTACAGGAAAAATGTCTATAATACCGCCCCTTACTGCAAACTGTCCCGGTCCCTGCACCTCTTCCTCCCTCTCATATCCTATTTCCGCCAGCCGGGAAACAAGCTTCTCCGGATCCACAGTATCCCCTGTTTTGAATGACAGCCTGCAGGAAGCAAATTCCCCGGGAGGCATAAAAATGTCAAGCATTGACTCGCAGGAAAGCACAACAATATCATAATCCTTCCTGAGAATACGATCGAGGATTTCTATTCTCTGGTGGGCCTGTTCATTGCTTTTTGCTTCCACATCGTAAAGCATTTTTTCCCTGAAAGGGAAATACAGCACCTTTCCATCGGACATTCCGGTAAAACTGCGGAATGCATTGCGTGCCTGCAGATCATTGGCGGCAATATAGATAATTCTTTTGCCGGTCCCGGCAGTAACCGAATGGACCATGTGATGCCTCTGGGTATCCATAAGGCCGTTTATTGAAATACTGAAACCCTGCAATATATCGGTTTTAATTTCCCGTACCTTTTCCCATTCAATAAATCTGCTGCTATTCATCAAACCAACCTCAAGCAATATGTTTCTGTACAGAGGAACCTGTCTGCAATATCCATCTGCGTATCCTGCATCGGATGTCATACTAACCTCCGGACAGTAACAGCTATATTATTTCCCGTTAAATTTACTCATGGCCATATCAATTCCGTTAACTATTATTTCCTGAACCGATAATCCAACCTTTTTAATTGTTTCATTCATTACCTGCCGTTCCTCATTACTTAGCCTGCCCAAAACAAATGATACCAAATCCCGGGAAGGATCGGGCCTGCCTATTCCGATTCTTATGCGAGGAAAATCGTCAGATATCAGCTGGTATATAATGGATCGCATGCCATTATGGGTTCCGGCGCTCCCCCGTGGCCTTATGCGGATGGTTCCAAGGTCAAGATCAATATCGTCGTATATTACCACCAGCCTGCCAAGGTCCGGCTTGAAATATTCAACAATTTCCCGCAGCGATTCACCGCTGTTGTTCATATATGTCTGATGTTTTACAAGCAGGACCTTTTCACCCTCAATAAGGCCTTCGCCGATGAGGGCTTTAAATTTTACTTTTGTAACTGGTATGCGATAGAGATACGAAATATAATCAATGCATTCAAAGCCTATATTATGCCTGGTTCCTTCGTATTGCCTTCCCGGATTGCCAAGGCCTGCAAAAACAAACATCAATCATCGCTCCTTATACTATTGAAGTATACCATAGCTTATTGTTTTTGTAACTCACATAAAAAATCAACGGGCGGAGAAAGCAAACCCGTTGATTTCTATTTTAAAACAAAATTAACTTGACTGGTGAAAAAACTATTGTTGAGTAAACAGGGTTGATATGGAAATATCGCCATAAATCCTTTCAATAGCCTCTGCAAACACATCGGCTACCGAAAGAACGGTAATTTTGTCTATTCGTTTTTCTTTGGGCAGTGGTACGGTGTTCAGTGTAACCAGCTCTTTTATCGGCGAATTTTTTATACGCTCTATTGCAGGTCCCGACAACACCCCGTGAGTACAGCAGGCATAAATTTCCTTTGCCCCTATATCTGCCAAAGCATTGGCTGCATTCACTATCGTACCTGCCGTATCAATTATGTCATCAACAAGAATTGCCAGCTTGCCGCGTACATCACCGATTATGTTCATAATTTCGCAAACATTTGCCTTCGGACGGCGCTTATCAATAATAGCCAGCGGGGCCTCTATTTTTTCGGCAAACTTCCTGGATCGTGAAACACTGCCTATATCAGGTGAAACAACAACTATATCTTCGCTGTTCCCGAATTTTTCCTGGATATATTTTGCAAGGATCGGCGCACCCAGCAGATGATCCAGTGGGATGTCAAAGAATCCCTGAAGCTGGGTTGCATGCAAATCCATTGTTAAAACCCTGTCAGCCCCGGCGGTGGTTATCAGATTGGCAACAAGCTTGGCGGAGATAGGATCTCTTGCTTTGGCTTTTCTGTCCTGCCTTGCGTAGCCGAAGTATGGCATAACGGCAGTAATCCGGCCTGCGGAAGCCCTTCTTAACGCATCAATGAGAATCAACAGTTCAACCAGGTTGTCATTTACCGGTGTGCATGTTGACTGGATAATGAAAACATCCGATCCCCTCACCACTTCGTTGATACTTATTGCTATTTCACCGTCACTGAACCGGCCGACATTTGAAGCACCAAGGGGCAAACCTATTTTTGCCGCAATTTCTTCGGCAAGTTCAATGTTTGAGTTGCCTGCAAATATTTTTATGTCCTTTCCGTGTATGTTCATTTTATAACAACCTCCGTAAAATTACTCCTCAGGTTTTTCCCTCTCAACCTTCCTTTTCTTATTACCCAGTCTTTTATAATTGTCTGGCGGCACCTTGCAATTGCAAGGGAGTATTCGGGCACTTCCTCGGTTATTGTTGAACCCGCGGCTATGAATGAATCGGCTTTTACCTCTACCGGTGCAACCAGGTTCACGTTACAGCCGATGAAACTGTTGTCCCCCACAATTGTTTTATGTTTTTTCTGACCGTCGTAATTCACCGTAACAACACCGCAGCCTACATTTACATTTTCCCCGATTTCCGCATCACCTATATAAGTTAAATGCGATACTTTTGTATCATCACCTATTACGGATTTCTTTACTTCTACAAAGTCACCTATTTTAACATTCTTTCCTATCTGGCTGCCGGGTCTCAGGTATGCAAAAGGACCGACATTGGTTTTATCACCGATGGTGCTTTCAATCGTTACCGAATTCAGCACGGTAACATAGTTTCCAATAATAGTGTCGGTAATTTTGGAATTCGGGCCTATCGTACAATTCCGGCCTATCTTTGTATTACCCTCGAGAATTGTTGAAGGATAAATAACGGTATCCCTTCCGATTTCAACGTTGTATTCAACTATACAGCTGTCGGGATTAAGAAACGTTACTCCGTTCCGCATATGATCTTCAATTATCCGCCTGTTCAAAACCTTCTGCGCCCATGCAAGCTGTACGCGGTCATTGATTCCCATCATTTCATCGGTGCAATTTAATGTGGTTGTTCCGACTTTACCGCCGTTTTTAAGGACTATTGACAGTGTATCGGTTAAATAGTACTCATTTTGATTATTTTGATTTGATAACCCATCCAATGATTTTAACAGGCAGTCTATATCAAAACAATAAAAGCCAGGGTTTACTTCTTTGATTTGAAGCTGTTCTGAAGTGGCATCGCGATGTTCAACAATTCCGGTTACATTGCCCGACGGGTCTCTGAGTATTCTTCCATAACCTGCCGGATTATCAAAAAAAGCTGTCAGGACAGTCATTGAATTCCTGTTTTCCTTATGCTCATGAATGATTTGCTTTAGAGTCCTTGAAGTAATCAGGGGGGTATCTCCATACAAGATCAGGCAGCTTCCTTTTTTCCCCTGAAGAAGCGTCCTTGCCTGCATAACCGCGTGTCCCGTGCCCAGCTGTTCTTTCTGCGAAACAAATTCCACATTTTCCTTTATACAGGCTTTAACCTGTTCTTCCTGGTATCCTGTAACTACAATGATATTTTCTATTCCTGAATTTTTGACTGCATCAATAACCCAGTTGATCATAGGTTTTCCACAAAGCTCATGGGTAACCTTGGCCCTGTCGGATTTCATCCGGGTCCCTGCTCCTGCAGCCAATATAACAGCATATTGCGCTTCCATATGGATATTGCTCCTTCCGGTAAATTATAAACTTGAAAATGATCTAACCACTTGACAGTTTTAGTTCACTATAACCATAAACATTCTCTCATGTTTATTGTATTTTTTCAACATACAAAATAGACAAAAGTGCCATGTGTTTCAAACTAATACACGGCAATAATGAAGCGAACTTTAATGAAGAGAAAAACGGCAAAAAAACAGATACCCGCCACCATTGACAGGTGGGGGCGTATTTGAGCCATGAACAAAAGAAAAAAATACAGGCACTTATACATATGTAAGTGCCTTTTCTCCCTGAATTATTCTCCTTTGTCTTCTGTTTCGGAGCTGCTTGCTCCTGCCTCTTCTTCCACCAGCATGGTCTGGTATTTTTCAAGGATGGCAGACTGAATGCTGGCACGCGCTTCTGAATGAATAGGGTGAGCAATATCCCTGAATTCTCCGCTGGGTGTCTTTCTGCTGGGCATCGCAATGAAAAGCCCGTTTTGGCTTTCGATAATTTTGATATCGTGAACCACAAATGCATTGTCAAATGTAACCGACACAACAGCTTTCATTTTCCCTTCCGAATCAATCCTTCTAATCCGGATATCCGTAATTTCCATTTCTGTACCACCTTCCGTATCCTAGTGTTGTGGTTGGGAAATTACACATAATTATCTATGTATTTCCCGTTAATATGTATTATTCGCCACAAATTAAAGAAATCCTTCTTTTTTTTAGAAATTTATAAAAATTTTTTTTATATTTTCATGATTTCTTGATCATACGCTTAGTGTAAAAAAATCTTATGATTTGCATATAATGTATATGGATTACTGAAATAAAGAAAAACAGTGAAATATAAGCTGTACTCTTTTTTTATATCTGGAAAAGGAGATTGATAAAGTGAAATTATGCTCTATTGTGATTGGACGGTACGTATAGTATAATTGATTTTGGTCTTTGTTTCCCGAAAAGTGTTATAAAGACTGTAACTGGTTATAATTAATCAATACGAAATTGTTAGGAATCAACCTCTACTGATAAATATTTGAGGTGTTACTATGAGCAATCTTTTACGGAATTTATCGGGTGCAACTGTTCATATGGTTGGTATAGGCGGCATAAGCATGAGCGGCCTGAGTGAAATATTATTGGATATGGGTATTCGTGTCACCGGCTCTGATGTAAAAAACTCACCCAATATCGAAAAACTGAGACTAAAAAATGTTCCTGTCTTTTTAAAACAGGAACCTTCCAATATTACAGACCAAAACCTGGTTGTATACACTGCGGCAATGCCGATTGATCACCCCGAGCTGGAAGCAGCCAGAAAAAAAGGCATTCCTGTAATCGACAGGGCCACGTTACTGGGCGAAATCATGAAAATGTACCGAACCAGTATCGCGGTTTCGGGAACGCACGGAAAAACAACAACCACATCGATGATATCCTACTGTTTAATGGAAGCTGATAAAGATCCCACCGTTCATATAGGGGGGGTTTTTGATGCCATTGGAGGCACTACCAGAATCGGGTCTTCGGATTTCTTTGTCACCGAAGCCTGTGAATACAAGGACAGCTTCCTGAAACTCAACCCGTTTATGGGTATTATTCTGAACATAGAACCCGATCACCTGGATTATTTCCACGATATCAACCAAATATCCGATTCTTTTATGAATTTTGCAAACCGGGTTCCCCCTGAAGGAATCGTAATAGGGAATGCCGACAACGAGCGTGTTCTTCGCATTCTTGACCAACTGAAATGCAGGACGGTAACCTATGGGCTGACTTCGCAAAAAGCCTTCTGGACAGCCAGAAACATTACCTTTGATGAGAACGGTTTTCCGTCTTTCCGCGTGGTTTGCGGCAAGAAAAGCATATTACGGATGAAGCTGAGTGTTCCCGGCATACACAACGTAAGCAACAGTCTTGCCTGTTTTGCCGCCTGCAGCATGTTGGGCATTCCAACCGAAGTTGTCAAAAACAGCCTGAGAAAGTTCAAGGGAACACACCGCCGTTTTGAACACAAGGGTACGGTTGACGGGATAAAAGTTGTGGATGATTATGCCCATCATCCTACTGAAGTAGTCGCCACCTTAAAATCCGCAAGGAGCTGTACAAGAGGCAAGGTATTATGCGTATTCCAGCCCCATACGTATTCACGCACAAAAGAACTGTTGAATGAGTTTGCAAAAGCATTCACCCTTGCAGACAAGGTATATGTTGCCGATATTTACGCCGCAAGGGAAAATGACAACGGTTCGATACATTCATCCGACCTGGTAAACAAGATTAACGAGCATTTGAGCAATGCAGTCTATATTTCCTCGTTTGAAGGTATTGTCGATTCCCTTATCCATGATTCTTCGGCAGGGGATTTGATTATTACTATGGGAGCCGGAGATGTTGACAAGGTGGGAGAAATGTTTCTTGCCGAAAAAAAAATTAGCGCTGTCGGATAGAACCTTACTGCAAACCAGTAAGGTTCTTTTTATCCTGTCTTGCGCCACAGCTTAGCCACAAGAACGGTCATATCGTCGTTTACATTTTCATTGTCCCCGCAGGCTTTTTTCAGCAGGTTATCAGCCATTTCCTGGGGATTCAGCGTATTTTTTATGTTCAGCACCTTATCAAGGAATTTATCACCGAATCCTTCACTCAGTTTTTCATAAACACCGTCGGTCATCATTATTACAAACTCACCGTCCGACAGTTTCCTTTTTTCACACTGGACCGGGCTCTCCCGGTGAAGCCCGGCGGGCAGATTATTTATCTGTATGTAGTCCATATTATTACCGCTTACAATCAGGCTAGGCATCGCACCCATTTTGAAAAATTCGGTCTCGCCCGTGTATAAGTCTATTGAAGCCACGTCCATTGTGGCATATTTTTCGGAGTTTTTTACTGAAATCAACATATTCACAAGATTTAACGACAGCCTGATTGAAACTCCGCAATTTAAAAGCTGTTCAAACAAACCTATTGCGGTTTCACTCAGCTTGTTTGCCTCCCTGCCGCTGCCCATCCCGTCACTTAACGCGACAACATATTTGCCTTCATCTGTTTTCAAAAATGAAAAGGAATCTCCCGAAACGCTTGCCTTACTCTTTTTTGCTATAGATATACCGGTGATTACACCCAGGTTTTCTTTTTCCCTCAAGGATAGAACACACTGCTCCCTGCCCCGGTTTTTACAGTCATCATCGTCCATTACCATGCTGACGCCCAACGCTTTGGACACTGCACTTTCTATTAGTTTACGGCATAATTTTTGACCTTTGCAGCCGTCAAACCATACTGCCACATGAAATCTGCCGCTGCCGCCCCTTTTCACTTCGGCCTTTGTTACAGGAAAATCGCTTCTTTTCAGCAATGTCTCGATACTTTTTTCTTCTTCACTGAAGAATTTTACATTGCTGAGCACTTCTCCCGAAAGCCTGGTAAGTACCTCTGACACGCAGTAAATCTGCTCGGGTATCACACTGCGGCTTTCATACAGTATTCTCTGCCATACCCTGTCCACACGTTTTATTTCAATTATCCTGGACAATATATCCATAACCATGCCGGCTTTTACACAAAAAAGGGTCAGTTCCCGTTCGGCTTCACCTATGGGTCCGGTTCCGTCCGATTGCATTGACTCAATAAGACTGCACATTACCTTGTAGGTGTAATATAACCGCATTTCCCAGCAAACATTGGACTTATTGCACATACTGCACACCTTTTGCGTCAGATGATCTATTATTGAGTTATAGACATCTTCGTTCCCCGGTTCATAATCCTTCAACTGCCGCTCAAGCGTATTGCCGAGTTTGTACAACGCTTTCGACATATCACATATTTTCTCTGAAACAAAATGCTGTATTCTTTCAATTTCCCCGGATTCACAGTATGTATGTTCTATCCTGTTTTTTATTGATATCACCTTTCCGGTTTTCAAATCGGGAATGATTATGAACAATATCGCCGGGATTAATGCATCAAAATAATTCATCGGCAAGCCCGGAGACAATAAAATGAACAGGGATTGCACCAGGAAGAAGGAACTGCCGGCAATGGCTTTTGAATTACGCAGCATTCCTGCAGCCATACCCGATATGGCATATATGCCCGCGAGGGATATAAAATAATCCGGGTATCCGGCCGATAATGCAAGTCCTGCCATGCAGCCCGCACAGGCACCAAAGCCAGGCCCCAGGTGCCTGGTGAGCATCAGAAGGCCTACTCCCGCTATTATCCTGTCAACATGAAACCATGTTATATTAATTCCGGATATACCAAGCAGAAAGGCACTGCCAAGCACCAGAACACCGAAATATCCGGTGTTGTTATGTTCGGTGGAGTCATCTGCCTCCTGCCCATGGATTGTTATGGAAAAAACAATGGTAAGAATGCATGAAAGTACTACTTCAATCGTGACTATGAGAAGGGATTCCAGTATCTGCCTGTTCAAAATGAAAATAAATACACCGGTAATTACTGTTGCAACTGAAATCAATAATGAATTTTTAGCGTAACTTACCTCGTTTTCATTCCGAATAAAGATTTTCCTAATCCACTCATAGAGAAGTATTACCGCTGTCTGTTTCAATGCCGTATAAAGATCTCCCCGTATAACGTTCCATAAAAAAATAAGGCCCGCCATCAGTACTTTAACCGTTGTGGCACCCGAATAGGCTGCGTAAAATGAAGGGCCAAATGGGTTGACAATATTTAAAAGTTTTCCCTGTGATATAATCGCGCAAAAGACAGACATTAATATATCCCTTGCAGATATAAGTTTAAGCCTGCTCCACGATGCTATAACCTTCCTGCCCGCAACTGAAATGCCACGGTCATACACTGATGTACCTTTCATGGAAAACGACCTCCCGGTTTTATCATTGGTAGTACTGTATAATTAAGATTATACAGATTACCAATGTCTTTCGGTGTCGTTTTACAGTTTTTCCCGATAATTTCCAAGTCTTATCTTTCTTCGGGAAGTATACCAAGATTTACTGCGACGTTATCAAATGCGTCAATTATACACCTGGAGCCTGACCAGTTTTTACAGGTGCTGCACGAAATACCTTCATCCTCATACAATCCCATGGTATTACCGTAGCCATGCCTTTGCTGCTGGTATTGGCTGCAATTTTCTCCCACCATTTTGAGTTCATCAGGTAACATTGAATTACTCAATATAATCCCCTCCCACAAATAAGCATTCTTCATGAAGTATGCCCACAGCAGGAAAAAATTATGTGCAATGCGAAAGAAAAAGAAATTTGCCGATTACAATTGCTTCAGTTTTGCGAAGGATGCCATCAGCCTTTTCATACCATGTGCATCAAAGTTTATTTCCAGCTTGTAATCCGACCCTTCGGGTTCTTTTTTTACTACGGTACCCTCACCAAACTTCTTGTGTATGACACGGGCACCAACCTCAATATTGCAGGGTTCAACCTCCAGGGCCTGTGTAAATGAAGCGGTGCGCTGTTTCCACATATCGGTATCAGTTGCATGGTTGGTCAGTCTGTATCCGCTGTTATTATTATATAGCCTGCTTTCGGGATAATCCAGCAAGTCAGGCGGGATTTCGTCAATAAACCTTGAAGGCCTGGTATATGTTGTATTTCCAAACAACATTCTTGATTTTGCATACGTCAGGTACAGTTTTTCCTTTGCCCTGGTAATTCCCACGTAACAAAGCCGGCGTTCCTCCTCCATCTCGTTTTCCGACCCGATGGACCGAATGCTTGGGAACAGTCCTTCCTCCATTCCGGTAAGGAAAACCACCGGGTATTCAAGGCCCTTCGCACTGTGCATTGTGAGAAGAACCACCCTGTCGTCCTCATCCTTCAGGTCATCTACGTCGGCGACAAGGGAAATGTGCGCCAGAAAATCCTCAAGGGATGGATTCTCATTTTCACTGTTGTTGACAAATTCCACCGCAACCGATTGAAATTCACGGATATTTTCAATACGGGTTTTTGCTTCAACGGTTCCTTCCAGTTCCAGCTCCTGGATAATACCGCTTTCCTCCATAATCATTTTAATCCATTCCACAAGATTTGTATATGCGAGCATAGTCCTGAATCTTGCCAGGACTTCGGTGAAAGCTTTAAGTTTCTCCGCCGCGCGGGAAAGTTCCGGGAAATATTCGGCCTGAACGATTATTGAATACAAGCTAACTCCGTTGTTTACCGCCAGTCGTTCGGCCTTATCCATCGTAACCTTGCCAATTCCCCTTTTAGGCACGTTAATGATTCTTTTCAGGCTTATATCATCATTCGGGTTTTGAATAACCCTGAGGTATGCGATAATATCCTTGATTTCCTTTCGGTCATAGAATTTATGCCCTCCAATGATTTT
>Ga0134092_1000523_pt1 | contig 38756 bp, 29 predicted proteins | sample 3_6taG_FD_94454 | JGI IMG/M metagenome (GOLD analysis project Ga0134092, IMG submission 94454) | Switchgrass degrading microbial communities from high solid loading bioreactors in New Hampshire, USA - 3_6_20_6_A3 metaG | ecosystem: Engineered > Bioreactor > Semi-continuous > Anaerobic >... | reverse complement strand
TCAGGGATACAGGTTTGTTAAACCGTATATCGAGGTTGTTCGGCGCCGACTGGAAACCCGGCCTCATGTATAATGCCAGGGGAATAACCATGATGAATCTCTGGTTCAATATTCCGTTCGCTACAATGATAATAGTGGCATCACTGTCAGGTATTCCCAACTCTGTAATAGAAAGCGCAAGGGATGTTGGTGCAAAAAAGCTTAATGTCTTTTTCAAAATGATTCTGCCTCTCTCATACAGGGATGTTCTGATTGCCATGACCTTTGTTTTCATGAGCAATGTCAGTGCCTTCACAACTCCGTATGTTATTGGCGGGAACAATCCGATTATGCTTGGTGTATACCTCAGAAAACAGTTTTCCGAGTATTCCAACTATGAACTTGCCGCAGCTCTGTCGGTGGTTATGTTCCTGTTTTCCTCGTTTTCAGCGGTTATTTACATTTACACAAACCTGAAAGAAAAAGAATGGGAAAAGGCGCAGTAGTTTTGCGGTAGTCGGAGGATAAAAATGGATAAATATTATGACACACTGATCCTTGGTCCTGTTTCACTGGATATAAACATTGATCATAGCGGTAACACACGTAAAGAAGCCGGCGGAGCTGTTGTCCAGTCGGGATTCGCTGCTGCAAGAACAGGCCATTTAACTGCAGTTTTTACGAAACTGAACCCCATGGACGCTGACATCAATGAAATATTTTCTCAATCAGGAGCCGATGTTTACTGGAAAGAATCCAAAAATACAACATCCATTATAAACAGGTACTTTACCGAAGATAAGGAAAAAAGGGAATGCAAAGCTGTAAGCATTTGTGATCCATTCGACATTAATGAAATACCCAAAGTTAAAACAAAAATATGCCATATTGCAGGCCTTGTTTACGGTGACTTTTCGGATGAAATGCTTAAGGAGCTTGGCAAAACGGGTGCAAAGCTGGCGGTTGATGCCCAGTGCCTGCTGCGTCATGCTGATAATGAAGGTTCAATGGTATATATTGACTGGGAACAGAAAGAAAAATATTTAAAATATATTGATTTTTTCAAAACAGATGCTGCCGAAGCCGAAATCCTTACGGGCGAAAGCGACAGGATAAAAGCGGCAAGGATATTGCACAAGCTGGGTGCCAGGGAAATCATGATAACCCATAACTCTGAAGTCATGATATTCGACGGGAATGAAGTCTACACATGCCCTATAAAGGCAAGGAATCTATCGGGCAGAACCGGCCGCGGTGATACGTGTTTCAGTGGCTATATCACCGAACGCATAAAGCATGATATCCCGGCTTCGCTTCTTTTCGCGACAGCACTGGTATCTTTAAAAATGGAAACCCCCGGCCCGTTCAAAGGAAACCGGGAAGATGTGGAAAAATACATAGAACGCTTTTATTAATACAAGGGGACGGTTCTCTTGTCTCATCCTGCCCAAATTCTGTCTGAGAGTAAGACAAAGAACCGTCCCCTTGTCGTATACACGTTGCATTAAGTTTCGGATAATTAGACAGAAAAGCTGTCACCCCGTAAGTGAATCAACTCAGCGGAACCGTCCCCGTGTCTTAATAGTCGCTGCCGCCGGCCATTTTACGGGTTTGGTCTTCTGTTATCAGGGCGTCGATTATTTCGTCCAGGTCCCCGTCAAGGATTTGTTCAAGCTTATATAAAGTCAGCCCTATGCGGTGATCGGTAACCCTGCCCTGGGGATAGTTGTATGTGCGGATTCGTTCGCTCCTGTCACCCGTTCCTACCTGGATTCTCCTGTTTTCCGCAATTTCGGAATCAAGCTTGAACTGTGCAAGTTCATACAGCTTTGCTTTCAATACCCGCATTGCCTTGTCCCTGTTTTTATGCTGCGATCTTTGATCCTGGCAGGTTACTACAATTCCCGTCGGGAAATGGGTAATGCGTATCGCTGAAGATGTTTTGTTAACATGCTGGCCGCCTGCCCCGGATGCACGGTACGTATCAATCTTAATATCGTTGGGGTTGATTTCAACCTCCGGCACATCGTCCACTTCGGGCAGTACTGCAACAGTAACGGTGGAGGTATGAATACGCCCGCTTGATTCGGTTGTGGGAACACGCTGAACCCGGTGCACCCCGCTTTCATATTTCAGCCTGCTGTATGCGCCCTTTCCCTCGATTGAAAACACAACTTCCTTGAAGCCCCCAAGTTCTGTTTCATTCGCGTCAATAATATCGTAGGACCAGTTTTTCCGTTCGGCATACCTTGTAAACATGCGGTAAAGGACGGCAGAAAACAATGCGGCTTCCTCACCGCCCGCACCACCACGGATTTCAATGATAACGTTCTTATCATCGTTGGGATCTTTCGGCATCATCAGGATTTTAAGCTCCCGGGTGGTTTTCTCAATTCCGGCCTCTGCCTCCTCGATTTCAGCAACAATCATCTCACGGAGCTCTTTATCGGGCTTTTCTTCAAGCATCTCCTTAGCATCAGCAAGGGCTTTCTTGTATTTTTTATATTCGCGGTATTTTTCCACAATTTCAGAAAGCTCGGAATGCTCCTTCATAAGCTTCGCATACTGTTCCTGGTCGGCGATTACCGCAGGATCGGCTATTTTTATGTTAATTTCTTCAAATTTATTCTCAATCGCTTCAAGCTTGTCAAACATATTTACCTAACCTCTCAGAAAGATGTTTGCTAACTAATGAATTATAGCACATTGGCGCCATTTGCATCAAGGAGCCTCAAACTTCCTTGATTTAAGCCTTTTATGCCTGTTACTGTTCAAAGGATCACATAACAGCATGCGATTCGGGTGATCCTGCCGACGAAGGCAGCATGCTTCGAAACCATTCTGCATCCCGGGCAGCTATGAGCGTACAGTAATCTATTCCTCAAACAGCTGCCTTATTTCCTCCCTGGTCAGTTTATGAAGCAGTGTCTCACCCGGTTTAATGACCAAGTCAATCAACTCCTTCTTCTTCTTTTGCAGAAGCAGAATTTTTTCTTCTATCGTATTTTCGGTTATCAGTTTGAAAACATGCACAACCTTGTCCTGGCCAATGCGGTAAGCGCGGTCGGTAGCCTGATCCTCCACCGCGGGATTCCACCATGGGTCAAAATGTATAACCATATCCGCACCGGTAAGGGTCAGTCCCGTTCCCCCTGCCTTTAGAGACAACAGGAACACTTCACCCTCGCCTTCATTAAACCGGGACACCATCGAAGCTCTTTCGGCGGCAGGGGTTTTCCCCGATAAATAGAAATAGCTCAAGCCTTTCTTTACCAAGTCTTCTTCTATTATATCCAATATTGTTGTAAATTGTGAAAACAGCAATATCCTGTGACCCAATGCCAGGTTCTCTTCAATCAGCTCCCCGAGAAGCTCCATCTTGCCGCTTCCTCCTTCATAGCCTTCAACGAACGAGGCAGGATGGCAGCAGATTTGCCTGAGTCTTGTAAGCGCCGCAAGAATCTGCAGCTGGCTTTGTTCAAAACCAACTTCATCAATACTTGCCTCTATTTCATTCCTGGCCTGGGCCAGAACTGCATGGTAAATATCCCTTTGCGCCTTTGTCAGTTCGCATGTGACGATTGTTTCTATTTTTTCGGGCAGCTCTTTCAATACATCCTTCTTCATTCTCCTCAGGATAAACGGCCTGATATGCCTGCTTAAGTCTTCACTTGCATTTTTATCCCCTGCATTGATTATCGGCTTTACAAACCTGTCCAGGAATTTCTGCTGGGTATAAAGGTAGCCGGGCATTATAAAATCGAATATAGACCACAGTTCCATAAGTGAGTTTTCCATGGGCGTACCCGTTAATGCAAACCGGTTCCTTGCGGAAATTTTCCTGATGGCCTTGGCTGCCTGGGTATAATGGTTTTTAACGTGCTGCGCCTCGTCTATGATGCAGAACGAAAAATTATGCTTCTGGTAAGCTTCAATATCCCGCCTTATAAGCGGGTAGGATGTAATCACCAAATCGTACTCAGCTATATTGTCCAGAATAGGTTTTCGTTGAGCCTGGGTTCCGCTTATCGCAACAGCTTTAAGTTCAGGTGCAAATTTCTCTGTCTCCAGCACCCAGTTATAAACAAGCGATGTAGGAGCAATTACAAGAGCAGGTGCCTTTGACTTTTCTTTTTCGGATAAAATAAGTGCCAGGACCTGAAGTGTTTTTCCAAGCCCCATATCGTCGGCCAGTATTCCTCCAAGCCCGCTTTCAGACAAAGCCTTAAGCCACTGGAAACCGGCTTTTTGATAATCCCTTAATACATTTGTCAGCGTTTTGGGAATTTCATATTCCTTGTTCTTTATTTCATAAATGCTGTTTACATATTTATCAAAATCCTGTGTTTTTTCTATAATCGTGGTATCTGTATCATTAAAGAAATTATCAAGGTAGAAAGCCCGGTATTTGGGCAAATAGAGCTTCCCTCCGTCAATATCCCTGGGACTTATATACATCTGGTCGGCAATATGCAGTAATTCGTCCAAATCGGGATACTGGGCCAGCGGAAGTATCCCCCCGTCTTTCAGCCTGTAGAATTTTTTCTTTCTCCTCAGCGATTGAAGAATTCCCTTTAATTCATCGGGGTCAATATCTCCGGTATCAAAGGTAACTTCAAGCAAATCCCCCACAAGGGAGACCCTTCCCGAAATTCGAATCTCACGTTTTACCGTTACTTTCCTGAAATCCTCGGAATAAAAAACACCAGCCATTTCCTGCAGCCTGGGAAGCAGTTCGAAAACAAACACGTAAATTTTTTCCTTGTCGGTCAGCACGTATTGGCCGTCCTCAACAGTGAAACCCGCCTCCTGCAAAAAATTAATTATGGGCCGCTCCACTTCCATGTTCCTGAGTATGAAAGAATCCTTCGGAATTAACGAATTGCTGCCCGATGCAGGATCTATCCTGTATTTCCCGTAATAGAACACCACCCTGGCACAGATTCCGCTCCTGTATTGATCAAGGTACACCTCGGCTTTCAGCGGTTCCTGCACAATCTTTCCCTTCAGCGCCGGGGTCACCAGAACATCCCCGACCTTTTTCATTACCGGTACCACTTCGGAGATAAAGCGGTTTTGGTATTCGGAAGGAACAATCATTTCATTTTTGCCTGCTTCGTTAAACCCTTCCCTGATCATTGAAAGGTATTTTTTCTGCATATCGGGCACTTTATAAACAGTGCCTTTCTGGTAATAAAAGGACGAGCCGGGTACAAGCTCCACAGGAATATCATCCTGGCCCATTTTAACAGACAGCCATTCATCCAGCTGCCTTATCTCGAATACCACCGGAACAGGTCCCTGTACGACAGGCACAGTGCCAGGATCATCAGAAAACATTGATGCTTCAAAACTATCCCCGGTCATAATATCCAAAAATCTTTCAAACTTCGAAGGCGTAAGAACAACCTGCCTGCCTTTTATAAGGCTGCTGTAATTGTACCTGTTAAGATAATTCAGCTCAAGGTCGGTTAAGTAGATGTCCTTCAAAATTTCCATTACCTGGCGGTCCCGGTCTGAAAAATACTGCTTTCCGCTGTCCAGCGTGAACTGGTTTCCAAAACGCAGTTTCTTTCCGTTGATCCAAGCATCCATAAACTCATCGATGCTTTTCACAACGTAAGGCCGCGCGGTACCTGCTTTAAGCTCCATGTATGCCCGTATGTCTTTACCCTGGCCTGTTATATAAAGCATTGGATATAAATAAACCTGCTCGCTGTTATCCGACAGGATCTTCCTGTTCTCAAGCTCCATCTTTTTAAAAATTGCATTGACAGCCTTATAACTGTTCCTGTATTTCATCTGTTCATTTTCTGCAAGCCTGTTGATTTCAAAAAGAACGGCGGCGATATGCTTGCACGGCTTTCCGTATTCCTGGTAGTAGGGACATGAACAGCTTTCCGCATAGATATCCTTGTCAGGGTTCATGAAAATTTTCACATGGTAGTCATATGTGCCACGAACCCTTGCAGTAAAGCAATCTCTTATTTCATCATAAAATACCTCTTCCACAAACTTGTTGAAAAAGTACATGCGTCCCCTGTGATAAACCGTGGGATCCCCGATATAATTGCTGATTTCCCTTTCGGTAAGCCTTATATAATTCATAAAACCTCACTTAAAAATAAATCTTCTCCCTTCAAGGTCAATCATATAATTATACCACATAAGTAAACGGCTGTACCGGGAAGGTAATAATTTTAATATTAAAATTTAATAAAAAATGAAACTCGATGGCCATTCCGGGAGAAATACAAGACTGATTTTGACAGCAGGAATTACAAGCTAATTTTGTCCTCAACCATTGAAATCGATATGAACGGACAAAAAACCTGCAACCGGCTGACAGGCTGCAGGTTTTTGGATGACACCATGATTTTGGAATTTATAATTATATATTTTTAGTTTTTCCTGTAAATAACGGTCAATTGCAAATAAACGTTTCTCTACAGTTCAGCCGTGAGACTGAAACCGGACAAACTTCGGTACTTTAACCCATCAGCATAAGTATTATATTCCGGATGTTTAATGCGGCAACAACCACTCCCACCAGGATCATCATTACTTTCGGCGATATTTTCTTTACAAGGAATGCCGCAAAGGGAGCTGCTATAACCCCGCCAAGCGCCAGACCCAGTATTATCTTCCAATACTCTCCGATTCCGATAAATGTAGCGAATGTTAAAGTCTGTGCAATGGTCACAAAAAACTCTGAAGTATTTACCGAACCAATTACATACCTTGGAGTATTACCGTCTGCAACAAGAGTAGTTGTAACAACCGGACCCCATCCGCCGCCTCCTATTGCATCAAGAAACCCTCCTAAAACACCGAGAATATATAGTTTTATGTCTTCCAGTTTCTTGGCCGCTTTCTCAAAGGGTTTGCCAAAAGCCTTATAGATAATCCTTATTCCCATTATGACAAGGTATACATATATAATCGGCTTGATAATTGTTGTGTCAATGTTTGTTAAAATATACGCACCCAGAATTCCGCCAATCACCCCCGGGATGACCAGTGACATAAATAACTTTTTATCTACGTTTTTAAGCTTGAAGTGTGAAATTCCGGAAACCAATGTAGTAAAAACTTCAGCCGTATGTACCGATGCACTGGCTGCGGCCGGCGGTACGCCAAAACTCAGCAAAAGGCTTGTGGAACTAACACCATACGCCATGCCTATACAGCCGTCAATCATCTGGGCAATAAACCCTGCAATAAAAAACAGCAAAATTGTTAAATCCATTTGTACACCCCTTAATCTCTACTAATTTTATAGACTTAATATACAACAGTTTCTGGAATATTGCAATACATTTGTTTATAAATTAACGGTGAAGCATAAAAAGTGTCCCGGAATGCAGGATTTTTGCGAAACTTGGAAGTATTTGATATATCGCCGCACCATATGTACAGTTAAATAGCGGACAAACGGAGTGATAAAATGGATGTTATCTGAATAATCGGGGAAATAAACGAAGAGGTGGAACTTATACCGGGCAGGGTGATTGTAACAGGCAAAAAACAATATGCAGATTTAAAATTTTACACCGGAAAACATAAGAATCTTAATAGAGTTATAAGAATCTTAATATATTTATAACATCCTGCGGCTCAGGCAAGGTTAACGCCGCAGGCTGCAATCGGATACTTATTGACAGGATTAATGCGGCAAAAAACATCAACAACGGTATCGCGCCAGCGCCATGTGATCCTATATCATTACGGCGCAAAGATAAAATCCAGGGTATTGCCCGGGATAAAACGACTTATATAAACTGTGACAGCGTCAGGTTTTCCAGTTTTTCAGCCACCAAATTCCGGATTTCCTTAAAAACCTGGAGTAATTTTTCATTTTTCTCAATCGGGGTATGTTCAAAAAAATACAGGCTGGCAGAACCCACCGACGCCAATGGACCGTCAATAAGTCTTATAATCTCGGCAAGGGATATTTTATCGGGCTGTTTTGCCAGTTCATATCCGCCCTTCGAGCCCCGTATGCTTCGTACATAGCCTGCGCCTTTCAACTGTAGGAAAATCTGTTCAAGATATTTTTTCGGTATATTGTTTCTTTCAGATACCTCGATTATTTTCGGCGGATCATCTTTCCCATAGTGTTTTGCCAGATCTATCAAAGCCAAAAGCGCATATTCACTTTTCCTGGATAAACGCATGAAACTCCCCCTGTAAGATTATACTTTACAAGTTTATATGCTCTCTAATCATACGGACACATTCCCGTATATCGTTAATTTTTTCTATTTGCATCGTTACCGGAATATCGGTGGTCTTTTCCTCCCCTACCCAGATTACCGAGATTTTCTCGGGCGGTATTCCGGTACATATCACATCGTAATCATCGGCGGTAAGCTCCCTTGCGGAAATAATAAATATCATACCGGCATCAAGCATTATATGCGCAACCTCGGTCAGCCTTCGAATATGCTCCTGCCTGCTGGGCAATATAAGCTGATGATCTATCAGGTCGGCATCCACTCCGTACAGAACACTTCCCATACCAAGGTAATATACAAGCTTTCCGTCATCAAACAGTTGCTTTTCAAGGGCTCTTCCCAGCTCCTTCCTGGGGCTTGTCTTCTCTCCGGTAATAAGTATCAGGGCAGCACCATGTTTATATTTCATGGCACGTGCCTCTGCGCTGATTTCGCTTCCAATCCATTTGTAATTGCGCATGAGGACCTTGTCACGAACCCAGCTGGTTTGATCCTGCAGATCACTCATCACGATTCCGCCACCCGAGATTTCATAGTCGTCCACGATAACAAAACGGCTTGTTTTCGCAATATCAGCCGTCAGATCAAAGGCGATATGCCGGTCCAAAGTTAAAATACACTCTGCCACCTCATTGCGATCAACCTGTTCCTTCTTTTTGCTGACAAGGCTTGACTCATCCATCACGCTTCTAATCTCTTCAAGGCGCATTTCAACCTTTGCGGTTCCAAGCTTCAGATAATAGGTTTTATCCTTAACCAGAGGGTTTTTCCCTAGCCAGAACAAGTTTACAAGCATCCTGCCTGTGGTCTTCGGCTTAAGTTCACTCGCTATGCACATCATTTCACCGCGTTTAACATAAATCTGCTCGGTTACGGTGAATCCTGCAGCCCAGCCTGCTCCAATGGTTGTCATCGGTTCCCTGTTAAAGGCTTCAATTGATTTTATCCGTGTCCGCTTACCCGAAGGATAGAACACCACTTCATCTCCGACGGATATTCTTCCCGTTTCAATTGTTCCTGCAATTATTCTTCTGCTGTCGCCGCCCTTCGTGAACTTATACACATCCTGCACAGGCATGCGGAATGGCTTGTCTTCAGGAAGTTCTTCGTTTTTAAATGAATCCAGGACCTCAAGGACATTCATCCCTTTATACCAGGGCATTTTATCCGAATGGTTGGCGACATTCTCACCTTCCATCGCACTGATGGGTATAAAGCATACCGGCTCTACATCCACTTTCTTCAAAAAACGCCTGTATTGTCTCTCAATGCGCCTGAAAGGTTTTTCACTGTAATCTATCAAATCCATTTTGTTAACCAGCACGCACACCTGTTTTATACCAAGCATTGACAGCATATAACCATGACGGCGTGAGTTTTCCTGGATTCCCTCGCTTGCGTCAATTACTAGGAGCGCTGCTTCGGCGCGGGCCGCACCGGTAATCATATTCTTAAGAAACTCAATATGTCCCGGAGCATCAATAATAATATAGTTCCTAAGCTCTGTCTGGAAGAAGCAGCGTGCCGTATCAATGGTTATGCCCTGGGCCTGTTCATCCTTCAGCGCATCCAGGAGAAAAGCATATTCAAAAGGCTTGGAATTTCGACGGCATGTCTCCTTTACCTGCTCCAGTTTCCCTTCAGGCAAAGAGTTTGTGTCGGCCAGCAGCCTTCCAATGACCGTACTTTTCCCGTGATCCACGTGTCCCACGATTACTATGTTCATATCCTGTTTATTAATCAAATCCCGCTTATTTAGGAGCTCACTGTCTGTCATTTTAAAAACCCCTGTCCATATTTTTTCTGTTAATTCAGTCATTAAGCAAACATATGCCTAACCAAACAAGGCCTGTATTGCCTTACATGTAACCGCCTTTTCTAAGTTCCTCAAGGCCTCCTCCGTCTTCCTTGTCCTGGGCCCTGCCCGAGCGCTCGGCAATGTTTGCAAATTTTCCTGTTTTAAGCTCTTTTATAATCCCGTCCACGTCCTTTGCATCTGACTCAACAGGAAATGTGCACGGCCAGCAGCCAAGAGAGCGGTACCTTTTTCCCTCTCCCTGGTCGTAATACAGGGAAACGGTGGGAATATTTTCACGCTTTATATATTCCCAAATATCAAGCTCGGTCCAGTCCAGAAGCGGATGTATGCGAAGATGTGTACCCGGGGCAAAATCGGTTTTAAACTGTCCCCAGAATTCAGGGGGTTGATCGCCTATGTCCCAGTCGCTGTTCTTGTCCCTGGGTGAAAAATACCTCTCCTTTGAACGGCTTCCCTCTTCGTCTGCCCTTACCCCTACGATAACACCGGTGAATGGTTCGGTATTGCTGTCAATCTCATAGATCTTTTTCGCATGATTGAGCCTGTATCTTGGCCATTTTCCGTTCAATGTATTCTTTAAAGCTTCTGTCTTTAAAAGCCTGCAGCATTCAAGATGGGTTGCGTTCCCGTCGGGGAATGTGAGCTTTTTCTCCAACGCCTCTTTGTTTTCCCCGTAAATCATGTCCAGGCCCCACTCGAGGGCAAGCCTGTCCCTGTACTCTATCATCTCGGGTATTTTAAAATGAGTATCGATATGCACAAGGGGGAAAGGCACATGACCAAAGAAGGCCTTTCTTGCAAGCCACAGCAGGACAGTGCTGTCCTTGCCTATGGACCAGAGCATGCACAGGTTTTTGAAATTCGCATAGGCCTCCCTCAGTATATGTATTGACTTGTTTTCCAGCTTATCAAGGTGGTTCATTCAATCGCCCCTTTGTATTTTTTGGCTCAACGTCCTTGCGTGATTTGCTTTTATACCGCAAGCACTGATGAACCTTCTCGGTGTAACTTGCAATAATAATTTTGTCAAATGCCCGGGCGGGCATTAAACTCACAGGCAGTTAAAACCCGGTTTTGTTTTCCGCCTCAGGCCCAAGGTATTATATATGTCACTTCAATTTATTCGAAGGATGATTTAAGATATAAAACCCTTTTTCATTCAGGTTGTTTTCCCGGTTGTATGTCATTTCGCTGTCATCCATCTGCCTGAAAATTCCTCCTGCTTCCTCTACAATGCACTGCATTGCAGCCGTATCCCATTCCATTGTAGGGCCGAACCGGTAGTACACCTCCGCCTCGCCCCTGGCAATCAGGCATCCCTTCAATGCGCTTCCGGCACTGACAACATTTTTTATGCCGTTTTTCTCTATCAGCTGCATAAGTTTGTCTGATTTATGGGACCGGCTCATCATCAGGCGGATATCCTCTGTTCTTGAAGAAACGTGAATTTTTTCAATATGCCCGTCATTTTCATAATAGGCACCCTTTCCCTTTACGGCATAATACAACTCTCCTGTAACCGGAATGCCGATAACCCCCAGTACGGGTTTTCCTTTATGGCATAAAGCAATGTTTACGGTAAATTCGCCATTTTTCTTGACAAATTCCTTTGTTCCGTCCAGGGGATCAACAATAAAACACCAGTCATTTTCAAGCCTTTTTGGATCATTCTTTGATTCTTCCGCCAGAATGGCACATTCAGGATATTTTCTTTTCAGATTTTCAACAATATAATCATTAGATTTCCTGTCGGCTTCGGTTATAGGCGAGGAATCTTCCTTGAAATCAACCGAAAAATCCTTTTTATATATCTCAAGTATAATACGTCCTGCTTCCCTGGTTAATTCTTTTACATTCTCAAGCACCTGCGTCAAATCCTGAAAATCCATAATACCCCTCTGAAACCAGAAATGATTTATTGGTTTGTATTTTTGTAAATATTATACCCAATATTGCCATTATTTTATAATATCCATGGTTTTCATATGTCTACTATTATAATATACATTACTTCAACATAAAAGCTAAATTGAACAAAAAAGAAAAAAAGGAACAACGAAACAGCAACATCAGGACAGGGGTATTTTCTCGTACGTATTTTTCGTATGACCTTTAACCACCCTGTATAACTGGCGAACCGGATACTTCAGGGCCCTGCTTTCGGAAACCACCATATCCTTGTATTCCTCCGGAAATTTCAGGCAGTAGCTGCATCCTGCCTGAGCAATTTTACACGGCAATGATATAACTTCAAACACATATCCCTTTCTCTCAAAATGCCTGCACATCTTTATTGTGAAATTGCCTGAATCATATACTGCCAAACAGTCCACTATATCAAGCTCCCGTACCTTAATCTTTTATTATACTATGAAATAACTTCGTGTCTGGTTACCTGCATAATAATATGTAAAACATAAAGAATCACTGCCGGTGTTCTTAACCGCTGTACAACCGGCCAGAAGGCAAAAGATATCCTCACGGATGCCCGAAACGGAAGGTGATAAGTCGAAAAACTTTGCAGCATACCTGACAAACTTCATGGTTATCCTGGTTAAATAAATATTTCTTTTATTGGGCCGTGAATCAAGGATTTATATTTAAAAGCTTCAGACTGATGTATTAGTCTGTATTGTAAATTATACTTGATTTATTGAAAAGGCAGGAAGAAATTCTGCAACACAGAATGCTGTATAAACAATAATAAAGGGCTTCAGGAAAACCTGAAACCCCTGGTACGCCCGACACGATTCGAACGTGCGACACCAAGTTTAGGAAACTTGTGCTCTATCCTACTGAGCTACGGGCGCATATTTACTTCAGGTAATTATTTTACTACAGCTTCAGTAGTATGTCAATAACTCCGATTCTGCTTAATTCGCGTTTATATACATTACTTTCCAATTTATTGAACATTTTGTTTCTTGCTTCTTACAAATTCTTTACACTTTCCTTTTTACTGTATTATCCAGCTTTTTTATGTTAAAATATTTTTGAATTGTTTGTCCATTTTATTGGTCCATACAGGCAATTACTTGCTCCACTGTCACAAATAGTACAAACACTACATAAAATAGTACAAGGAGTGCCATGTGATGAAATCGGTGACCATATGTTACAGGAAAGTCCTTGGATTAATTTTTTTGATAATTGCAGCTTTTATCGTGTTTTTTCCTGCCACCTGTTCGAATGCGCAGGAATTAACCGAGCAAATCTTTATTACGCTTAAAATCAACGGCACCCCTGTTTATACCGACACGCTTCCTTATGTCAAGAAAAACAGAACTTTCGTACCTGTCAGAGCTGTTGCTGAAGCTTTGAACATGAATGTTGAATGGATTCCCGATGAAAAAAAGATTGTTTTAACTGATGACGAGCATACGATTCAAATGTGGCTGGACAGCAACATACTTATTGTAAATGACCGGGAAATTACAATGGATGTTAATGTTGAAGGCTTTAGCGGCAGGGCAATGGTACCCGTTCGATATCTGGCCGAGATAAAGGATTTTGAAATTAAGTGGGATGATTATACCTATTCGGTTGAAATGAACAAAGAAGGGGTGGCAATACCTGCTTCAAGCATTTTTCACAGGTCCTATTCCGATGACGATATTATCTGGCTTGCCAGGATTATCCATGTGGAAGGAAGATATTTAAGCCTGGATGCCAAAGTCGCAATCGCAAATGTTGTACTAAACAGGACAAAGGATCCGAATTTCCCGGATACGGTATATGATGTAATATTCGACAAAAGATACTCAAAGCAATTTCCCCCTGCGCATAGACAGGGATTCAAGGAATTAAAGCCTGACGAATCCTGCGTTATTGCGGCAAAAATGGCCCTGGAAGGAATCAACAACATAGACAAATGCCTTTATTTCAACAACAGGCCATTCAGTAACAAATCAAAGGATTTATACAAGAAGATAGACGGGGAATATTTTTACTACTGAAAAATATGCAGCCTGCTGCCTTAAAATACAAAGGCCTTCAGGCTGCAGTACCGTTAACATGTGATAACCTTTTTTTCAGCAGTGCGCCATTCTTTTTCATAACCGCCTTCCTTATCCACTTTTTTGGCATAAGGCTCCAGGTCTTTCCATTCCATTTTGGTTTCTGCCCATTCAATTAGAATGTCGTCGTTATTCAGGGCAAACTCCTTTTCCGCGCTATAAAGCCTTGGTCTTACCGAGCTTGCATGGTATGTAAGCTTTTCAGCCGAATTGTTCTCAAAATAGCCGGCCCTGTGCTCTGCAATTATCTCGGCAGGAATATCGTACACTGTTCCATCGGGCATTCGAACCCTCAAATATTTCTTCATTGCATTCCCTCCTTTTCAGGTTGGACATGATTGTTAAATTTTTAACTATATTTATTTTATCATATACCAGATAGAATTTCCACATATTTTTTATAAAGAATACGCTTTTTTCTGCGGCTTCAACTGAGAAATAATTGTATAAATTAAATACCTGTACTATAATATTTTATTGGAGGATAATCCGGATTATCATTGCTTAAATTCGAACCCGCCCGTTTACGGTGCAAGTAAATGCCCTGTAAATTATATGCTTCATATCACCGGTGCGGGTGGCTGACAAACATTCTTAATCAAAAATAAGGTGCATACTTTTTGTCCGCAACATAGTGAAACTTTGTGATTTACTGTATGTAAGCGCTTACTTTTTACTTGTTGAAAACGTATCTCAAGGCACCCGCTTTCTGCCCTGAAGTACAAGAGATTGCCGTTTTACCAGGAAAAACGGTGGTTAACTGCAATAAGTCCTATAATAATACTTTACAAGGATTGCTCATGGAAGTACTTGATGTTTGGAAAACAAGCAGGTCGAACAGTGGTTAAATCCACTGGTAAAATATTTATCTTAAATTATACAAGGAGGTTTCTTATGTTTAAACGTAAGTTGGCAGCATTGCTTCTATGTTTTCTTCTTGTTTTCCCTTCGGTAGCCATACCGGCTGCTGCTGAAGATTCAGCGGACGATTTTATCAGCATCAAAAGCGATTGGAAGGGCAGCGTTTTCGGTGATGTGGGCGGCCAAAACAAAATCACCTCTGAAAACTTCGAGATCACAGAGAACGATGACGGAACGGTGAAACTGCGCAGTTCAAACAATTGCGGTAAAATCGCAAGCTCCTCTGAAGGCATTGCCTTTTATTACCGGGAAATACCATCAGGCACCAACTTCGAACTGACAGCCACTGCCACGGTGGAATCCTTTGACATGAACAACCAGGTATCTTTCGGTATTATGCTCAGAGACAAAATATTGATAAATGAATCCAACAAGGATCCCCTCGGCAGTTATATCGCCGTAGGACCAATAGACGTTACAAAAGATCCTGCGAAATATACCTTCTCCAGGAATGCCCAGGGCCAATCAAAGCAGGGAGACATAAAAAACCAACCCAAACCCGCACCTGGGAATACATATAAATTGAGCCTGAAAAAGTCGGGAAATATCTTTGTACTGGCATTTGGCGATGAAGAGCCTATAATCCTTGACAGTTTTACCTTTGAAGGCGATATACTGTATGCGGGTCTGTACACATCCAGGAACACAAGCGTTGTATTCAGCGACATACTACTTGTATCCGAAGCCCCGGTAGTTGATTTACAGGTTGATTCATCGATGATGAAAACCTCATACCTTCCCGGTGAGCCCCTGGACTTGGAAGGGCTTGAAGTTACGGCTTATTATTCGGACGGCACATCAAAAACTTTATCGGCAGATGATTACGTCGTAGCAGGTTTCGACAGCAGCTCCCCGGGTACAATTGCCATAAGCATCAATTTCGGCGGTATATCAAAAACCATTGACCTGGAAATACTTCCTTTAGTTTGTACCAGGTTATGGGTTAAATATTTACCTGCCAGGACCGATTACTATATAGGCGATATTTTCAATCACGACGGGTTGACGGTTATGGCGGAATACAACAACGGCTACAAAGAGGTGGAACTGGCAGAAGACAAGTACACACTGTCTGTTTCGGGCCAGAATGCCTTGGAATATGTTTTCAGTGAATCAGGTACCCATAGAATTGAAGTGATATCTAATGAAGAACCTTCTGTCAGGACAGGATTTGAAGTGACCGTTTCAGATGCATCCATTGATGGTCTTGAAATCAAACAAAAACCCCTGAAGACAGTTTATTTCATTGGTGATGAACCGGATTGGACAGGACTTTCGGTTTATGCCCGTTACAGTGACGGCACGAAGGTACGCCTTGAAAGAAACGAATACACGGTATCCGATCTCGATACTTCGAATGCAGGAGAAAAAGAAATCACCATTACGCATAAGGGAAAAACCGCACTGCTTAAACTGCTGGTAAAGGAAAGGTCTTTATCCGGACTGGAGATCACCAAATATCCTAAAACAACATACTTTACCAGCGAGAATTTCAATGCTGAAGGACTGGAAGTATGCCAGGTCTACGACAACGGTGACAGGGAAATACTTAAGGATTACACCATTGATTCATCAGCATTCAACAGCAATGCACCTGGAGTCTACGATATTATAATTTCCGCAGATGATTTTGAACCTGTTATCCTCAAAACAACGGTAAGAGAACGGGTTGAATATGAATGGAAAGTCACGCGTTTCGGCCAGTCTACATCGGAGTCAAAAAATTATATTAATTCCCTGGATGACGGTACTGTTGAAATAGTTGCCCTTGAAGGCGGAGGAAAAATTGCTACCGACCATGACGGGATCACGTTCTATTACACCGAAATCGATGCCGAAAAGGATAATTTCATTCTTTCGGCCGATATTAAGGTTAAGGAATATGCGAAGAATCCTCATGACGGGCAGGAGTCCTTCGGCATCATGGCCCGTGACGCAATAGGCAGTTTCGGCGACTCAAGCGTGTTTGCATCAAATATTGCTGCGGTAGGCGGATTCAGTGGCGGTACTAAAAACCCGAACGGCACCCAGCTTTTCATCCGTACGGGGGTTACTTCTCCGGATGGCTCGGGAAGCCAGGGCATTAAGCGGATTATGATCAACGATGTAAAACCCGAATTGATGAATACACATCCCGAGGCCAGGTACAGGCTGACACTTGCCAAGACCAACAGTGGTTTTGTTGGAAAACTGAACGACGGTGAAGAAGTGATCTTTTTCGAACCCGGCATTTTGAATGTACAGGATTCGAAGATTTATGTCGGCTTCTATGCTGCACGCCTTGCAACAATTGAAGTAAGCAATATTGAATTTACAGTGTCCAGTGCCGAAACAGACGCACCAGGGGTTATTCCACCCGAAGAACCCGTAACTCCCTCAATAGATATTTTGTCACTGGATAAAACATCGGACGAAAAATACAGCCTCGTTGTAAAGCCAAACATAAACGGCAGTTTGACAGTCAAACAGGGAGGAGAGGTCCTGAAACGGGATGTTGACGTAATTGCCGGTGAGAAATTTTCGGTTGATGCCGTTCTTGAAAAAAACAGCGAAAACCCGTTCACAATAATATTCCTTCCCGACGACACCCAGAACCTGTCGTCCTTTGACAAAATAATCAGGAATTTCAGTGTTGAAATGAGAACATATAATGAAGGCGGAAACATATATGTTTCTCCGTCAGGAACTCCCGGCGGCGACGGTACAAGAACCAAACCCCTTGACCTCGATACGGCGGTAGCCTTTGTAAGGCCGGGACAGAAAATAATTCTTTTATCTGGTGTATATAAAAGAAATTCTGCCCTGGTAATTCCCAGGTACAACAACGGGACTTCTGAGAACAGAAAGTACATGATAGCAGCTCCCTATTCAAGACCGGTTATAGACTTCGATAAAAAATCACAGGGCGTTGTTTTGAGTGGTGACTACTGGTATATCGAAGGCATTGACTTTGCTCGGTCGGCGCCAAATTACACAGGCTTTTTAATCGGCGGAAACCATAATATTGTTGAAAATTGCCGTTTCTATGAAAACGGCGATACCGGTCTTCAAATAAGCCGGACAGATGCTTCAGGCAATATTGATGAATGGCCGTCATATAACAGGATTATTAACTGTGAATCCTTCGACAACTGTGATCCGTCCAATAACAATGCCGATGGATTTGCTGCAAAAATCACTTCGGGCAGGGGCAATGAGTTTATAGGATGTGTCGCCCACCATAATGTTGATGATGGCTGGGACCTCTATACAAAGGCAGGAACCGGCGAAATTGGTGCTGTCGTTATTGACAGCTGCATAGCTTACGAAAACGGAACCCTTACCGACGGTACGGTGGGCAAGGGCGATAAAAACGGGTTCAAGCTTGGCGGAGAAGGAATTGCAGTACCGCATGTGATAAGAAACAGTTTGGCCTTTAACAACGGTGCCGTAGGTTTCACCAGCAACAGCAACCCCAATATAACGGCGATAAACAATATTGCCTATAACAACGCAAGAGGGAATCTGGTGCTTTCTACTTACAGCGGTATTCCAACACACTTTGTTCTTGACGGGTTTATTTCATACAACACTGAAGGTGCACCCGGGGATGTAATAACCGGGGACCTGGAATCGGATAAAAACTACCTGTTTGACGGCACAAAGTCGGTTAACAAGTCTCAAAATGAGATGTCAAAGGATGATTTTATTGAAGCACTGCTTAAGCTTGTAAGCAAAATAAAAGGAGTAAAATAGATGTTTTGTCTTCCCGGGCAGCAAAGCGTGTACCTTTGTACACGCTTTCAGTCCTAAGACAGCCCGGGTGCAATGTCTCCATATCACTGGTCGCTCACTTTCACTCTCACAATTACCCGGGATGCAGAATGGCTTCGAAGCATGATGCTCTTTATCGGCAAATTCACCCGAATCACCCGCTGTTTTAAACTCTGATCAGTAACCTCAGATCCTGAGGCAGTTTTTTATTTACATAATTTTTATTTACATAATAGTGTCCAAAGTTGTTTTTTCACCATATTATATAGTACAAGTTCCGATAAGGTGGTGATGAATATGCCGGATGAAAGATACCAGGCACAGCTTCCATTTGATAGATTCTTCAGAAGACCCGGTACACCCCCGGGACGCGGCCCGATTTTCGGCCCGCCCGGCAGCCCAGACGTTCCCCCATTTGGACCTCCTACAGGTGCGCCCGGGCAACAGGGACCTCCGCAGGGACCCCCGCCTTCATTTGTTCCTTCCAGAAGGGATGATGGCATATCCATCCGCGCCGTAGATCCCGGCTCAATCCGGCCATGCTTATTCCGTTACGTGTATATATGGCTTGAAAACGGCAGACAATTCTGGGCATGGCTTGTGTTTGTAGGGCCACGCTCAGTAGCGGGATGGCGTTGGACTGGATTCAACTGGGTCTTTTTCGGAACCGATCTGGAGAACATAAGCAGCTTCGTGTGCTTCTAAGTGTTTGCTTTCAGACATCACCTGTGGTTTTCAAAAAATGCAAACACACTGCCCTCCAGAAGAATAAAAGGCAATGGCTTCATAACACTGGGAGCCATTGCCTTTTTATAATTAAACGTCCCGTCTTCGTACAGGAAACCTGGCAACCTTTTGCTTGCAGAAAACAGGCTCTCAAACCTCCATAAAACAGGCCGGTTTCAGTTCCTTTACATCCGCCTTACGCTTAAAGCAAACCCGTACACGGTTTATCCGGGCTTAAATTCCTTCCAGGCAGGCCGATAACCTGTGCATATAAACATTGCTTCGTCATGCACCTTGTCCATAATACTTAATTACAGGTATTTGTCTTTCAGTGCAATAACGGTTTCATCATCCACCTGCTTTGCCCCGTATCTCACACTGTTGTATGCGTCTGCCAAAATCGAATGGTCTTTCTCTTTATCTTTATCATATTTCCCTGCCTGCGCCGCGACTTCGGCAGGAGTATCGGAAAGTCTGAATTTAAGCCCCTTCCTGATATAGCCGATAACGAATTTCGTATATATGAACCTTATCCTGCTTTCATTATCCTTCATATCTCGCCATTTCGGATAGCGTTTCAGCAGTCTTTTCAGCATGTTCGGCCTTTTTTGGATTTCGGTTTTCAATAATGATTCCTCACGGTCAAAATATCCCTGTTCGGTTGAACTCCACTTCTGGAACCGGTTGAAGATTGAAGATAACAAAGTATATAAAGCCTGGTAAATCCTTTTATAGTTCCTGGCAATGTACCGGATGATTAAAAACAGGATGAACGCAAATATAAGCAAAGCTATAATGTTAAGAATAATATCAACTATCGGGTTTTGCTCTTCACCCGGCAGCAGAGGCATCATGTCCTGTGATCCGCCCTGCCCTCCATTTTCCGCCGGTATATAAAGCGAGCTCAAAAACTCTATTATTTTCAATATAACCCATGTAACTTTTTGTGCTATAAAAATAAATGCATCAAGGAGGGCACGCCAGAAAGACAGTATAATGGTGCCTGCAAGAAGAATGATAACAATAATCCTGTTGCCCCTGTTAACAGAAGCAGGTATGGTTTTAAGACTGCTTTTTTCATAGGTTTCATTAATCAGGAACCGCCTGTTCGTCAAGGGAATCCCGGCAATGCAATAGATTATTGAAACCCACATGGCCATGATAAAATAGCGGTTTAAAGTAATAATATTGTTGATAAAAAACAGCGAAATTATATGCAGTACGAGGCTTCCCGAAAACAGGAAGAACCTGCTTGTTGTCTCACCGATTCCCGCCCTTATGCCCCAAATATAGAAAGCAACCGTCCCAATTAAAACGACAATAACTTCCTGCGATGAGCCTGACAGAAACGTAACCCTGCAAATGAAAAACACAATGATTACATAGGCAATTCCTGATAAAACAACAATCAAATTACTGAATTTTTTAAGGACCGAAGTCAATACAAGACCGGCAAGAAGGTGCAACGGCAGTGTAACCAGGAAAACAACCGCTGTTTCATACGGCAGTAAAATACCCGATACTATTAAAACCAACGGGAAAAACATCAGATATTCATATATGCACCACAACCATCTTAACAGGACCTGTTTCTTCATATTTACATCCTTACGCCATCAATACCTGATTCTTAACCGAAAACTTTGCTTAAATCCTCAGTATCTCCACGGCGTTTCCCTTTGCTCTTAATCTTCGAATTCTCTCCTCGGTTTCATCATCTACAACAGCTGTTATAAAAAGATAATCCATGTTGCCGGGATCTTTCTCCAGCTCTTTATCAAGCAGCGTGTTAAAAGATATACTTCTTAATATGACCAAACGGGCAAGGCATTCCAGGATTCTTGTCAGATGATTCTTTCCGCTTGCGGGCTCAATCCTTACCGGTTCCTTCTCCATATCCTTCAAAAACCCGTTTGAGCCAAAGCCTGCTTCAATAACGCTTTTATATGCATATTCTATAATCGTAGCTGCAACAGATATTCCATACTCCACTCTTTCAGGTTCATCGGTTGCCGTCCACTGGTTCAGTTTTGTATCCACATTTAACAGGATCATCAGCCTGTGCTGAGCAGTCGGATCATACTGGTTTACCTGTAGGGTTCCGAAACGGGCAGATGCCTTCCAGTTGATATTTTTCATCGGATCCGATGTGGTATATTCCCTGATCCCGGCATGAATAAACGGATCCTCAAGTATCCATCGCCTTACAACCATGTCACCCTGCCAGCTGTGGGACGGAAATTTCATTTCCGAAAGCGTCAGTATCCTTGGAAAAACATAGAGCTTCGCATCCGTTTCTTCATCCTTGATGGCAGAAATGCTTCCTGTTATTGAACGGGCTGTCAGTGCTGCCGACTTCAGGTGGTAGTAGCCCCTTTTTGTACATTTTACATTATGGGTTCGAATAATCCTGGTATAGGGCAGCATGGAAAAAACGCTGACATGAAACTCATCCTGCAATATATTCAAATCTTCCTGCCGGCCGAACTTAAGGCCGCTGTCAATCCTGGATTCCACCTTAAGCCATGGCACGGGCAGTAGTTTCCTGTTGCTGATTGTTTCAATCAAATGAACGCTTTGACCGAAATTGGCATGCAAAGTGTCAAAGTTCCTTTCAATGCTGACTCTTGAAAGCCCATACTTCATAACTGCATATGATTCAATCAACAATATAACAAATGCCGCAATAATCAGCTTGTAAACCCACATTTCCCTAAACACCTGCCTGCTCTTTCAGCCTGTCTTCGGTAGGAACGGGAATCCTTTGCAAAATCTGTTCCAGGATGGAATGCGTCACCGGTTTTCCGCTGTCGCTTCCCGAATGCCTGGCTATCATTCTGTGGGCCAGAACGGGGATGGCCATTTGCTTGACATCATCGGGTATCACATAATCCCTTCCGTTTATTGCGGCAAGCGCCTGGCTTGTTTTAAGCAACGCCTGGCTTCCGCGCGGGCTTACTCCAAGCAGGACCTCGTGGTGCTTTCTTGTTGCCTCGACAATCTGAATAATATATGAATAAATATCTTCGCTGACATATGTGTTTTCGAAAATATCCTTCAAACCTTCAAAATCTTCCTTTCCTGCGACAGGAGAAACAGTAGCAAGAGGATTTTCGTAACGGAATCTTTTCAATATTTCTATGCCTTCGCTTGTTTTCGGATAACCCATGTATAATTTCATCAGGAAACGGTCCAGCTGGGCTTCGGGTAACGGGAATGTCCCCAGGGTTTCAACCGGGTTCTGTGTGGCTATTACCATAAACGGAGGGTTCAATGCATAGGTTTTCCCGTCGGTGGAAACCTGCCTTTCCTCCATGCACTCCAGGAGGCTTGACTGGGTTCTCGGTGTTGCCCTGTTTATTTCATCTGCGAGAAGAATATTGGTAAAGACCGGCCCCTTCCTGAAAACAAAATCACCCTGCTTCTGGTCATAATAGTGAATGCCTGTAATATCCGACGGAAGCAAATCGGGAGTGAACTGTACCCTGTTAAACTCCAGGTCCAGCGATTTGCTGAGAGTTTTTGCCAGAAGAGTTTTCCCGGTTCCGGGCACATCCTCCAGCAGAACATGCCCTGAGCAGATAAGGCAGATAAAAAGCTGTTTGATAATTTCCTGTTTTCCCACTATAACCTTTTCAATGTTTGCAATAAGTTTATCGGCTAGCGTTTTCAACTCCTGATTATTCATAATATTTACCCCTCTGATATTTATTTGGCGGGCTCAATAATGTTTACCCCCAGGTCTATAATCCTTTCTTCACCGAGGAAATCCAAAAGAACCCTCGCCCTTCCTTTTCTTCTGTTCACTTTTAGAATCCTGCCCTGCAGCGAAGTTAACGGTCCGCTTATTATGGTGATTTTATCGCCTTCCATATATATATCGGATTCCCGGATGGTATCTTCATTATCGAACAGATGGCTGAAAACCTCTATCTCGCGTTTTGGAATCTGTACTGGCTCCCTGTCGGTACACAAAAGTTTATAAAGTCCGGGAACATGCAGCAGCTCCTTGTAATTGTGCTCATCCAGAACGCCGTGAATGAATATATATCCGGGAAACAGATTCCTTACCCTTTTGTACCATTTTCCGTCTTTTCTTTCCTTTATTATCTTTTTCGGGATCATCACAGCCGGATTTCCGCCAAAACGATAATCCAGGCGTTCTTTTACCCTGTTTTCTTCTCCTGTCTTAACAAAAACCGCATACCAAGCTGAATCCTTGTCCATGAACAACCCCTTCCGTTCGATGCAGGTAAAGCTTAGGGACGGTTTTTCCTGTTCCTTCGGGAAATAAAAACCGTCCCTGTTCTTCCTAGTCTCCTTGCCTTGCTTTCAGTAAATCCCTGATTTCGGTTAAAAGCTCTTCCTCTTTCGAAGGTTTCGGAGGTTCTTCCTTCTTTTCTTCTTCCTTTTTCTCTTCCTTTAACAAAGTCTCTGCTTTTGTCTTTATAGATGTCAGAAACTTTATAAAAAGAAATATTGACAGCGAAATAATCAGAAAATCAATTATGTTCTGCAGAAAATTGCCGTACAAAATTGCAAGCTCCTCAGTCTCTCCCACTTTAGGCCGTATTACAAGTTTCAAATGGCTGAGATTAATTTTGCCCAACAGAATTCCCAGGACCGGTGTTATTATGTCACTAACGAGTGAAGATACAATCTTTCCGAAAGCCGAACCTATAATAACACCCACTGCCATATCCAGTACATTACCTTTCAGCGCAAACTTTTTAAACTCATTCAGCATGATACATTTTTCCCCCTTTCCCTGAGAACGATTTTTCTGCGACCGTCCCCGTGTCGCGGTCAGAGGCTCCAGTAGAGGTAGCCCTTGTTTACGGCTTCTTTCGGCTGATACATTCCTTTAACGTCAATTAACACCCTGGCGCCTTCGGAATATTTTTCCTTAAGCATATCCAGGGTTATGCCCCTGTACTCTTTATGGCAAACGGCAAGAACTACCGCATCCACATTCTTTACTTCTTCATATTCCACCAGCGTTATTCCGTATTCATTATAAACATCTTCCTTGTCGGCCACACAATCCGAAACCATCACTTCAATGCCGTATTCCTCGAGTTCCCGGATCATATCGGCAACCTTCGTATTCCTTGTATCGGGAACATCTTCCTTGAATGTCAGCCCCATAATAAAGACCCTTGCGCCTTTAATCTGCTTATCTGCTTTAATCAGTTGCTTTACGGTATTTTCGGCCACATACTTGCCCATCATGTCGTTGATTCTTCTTCCGGCAAGGATGATTTCAGGGTGATATCCCATCTGCTGCGCCTTATATGCCAGGTAGTACGGGTCCACCCCGATACAGTGGCCTCCTACAAGGCCGGGGGTGAATTTAAGGAAGTTCCATTTGGTTCCTGCAGCCGCCAGGACAGCCTTCGTGTTTATGTTCATCTTGCTGAAAATAAGGGACAATTCATTCATGAAGGCAATATTAATATCCCTTTGTGTATTTTCAATTACCTTTGCGGCCTCGGCAACTTTGATGCTTTCGGCCCTGTAAATGCCTGCTTCGACTATTATGCTGTAAACATTGGCTATCTCCTCGAGAGATTCGTCGTCAATACCCGAAACAATCTTCAGCACTTTTGTAACGGTATGGACCTTGTCCCCGGGATTAATCCGCTCGGGCGAATACCCCACCTTGAAGTCCACTCCGGCTTTAAAGCCCGATTCCTTTTCAAGCACGGGTATGCATATTTCCTCGGTAACACCCGGGTAAACCGTGGATTCATATACAACTATGTCCCCCTTTTTCAGGTGCCTGCCAATCATGGTACTTGCTCCAATCAAGGGGTTAAGATCGGGGGTTTTATCCTGTGCAACAGGCGTGGGAACTGTCACAATGTAAAAGGACGCCTTGCCCAGGATCTGCTCGTCACAGGAAAACTGAACGGTCGTATTTTTCAAAGCTTCATTTCCCACTTCCCCGGTAACATCAATTCCCTTAATATAATTGTTTATTTTGCGCTCATCGGTATCGAAACCGATAACATTAATTTTCTTCGCAAACTCTATTGCAAGGGGCATGCCGACATATCCAAGCCCAACAACCGCCAAAAATTTTTTTCTCTCCACAAGATCATTATATATTCCCATAAAATTACTCCCCGCACAATAATTTATCAACACTCTCTATAAAATCCCCGACCTGCAGCCGGAAGTTTCATTGCATTTCATCATATTCATGTCGCCGTGAATACCGCAGCGGTCGGACAACCGTTGGACAGTTCTGTATTTGATTATATCTAATTTATGTCCATTTTAAAAGAAGTTTGGGTGAAACATTTTTATAATTTGAATTTTTTCTAAAATATTGGTATTATTTTCTTGTATCCTAATATTACCTGCTGCCAGGGGAGGTAAGTAGTATGAAAAATAAAAGAGCCATTTCCCTCATTCTGTCTGCAGTCTTCGGAGTTGTCGGAATTGTTTTTGTTTATAATTTCTTCAGTATCGGTAACAAATCCGTGCTTGATTTTGTTATCGGTTCATGTTTACTGTTCCTTGCAATATTTAACTTGTATCTTACAATAAAATTTTCTAAAAACTAATGCATCTTAAGGCAAATTACAAATTCCTCCGGCTTCCCGACCGCTGATGTGCATTTACGATCGCATCAGGGTTTTTTGCAATTTTTTACCGTTGCATAAATACAGTTTTTAAAGATACGCGTTTCATAATAATTTATTGGCAGAATTACTCCATTTTAAATACATATGTATGGTATAATCCTTTTATAAAGACTCTACATAAATATTCCTAAAAAGGTGGGGAAACATTTTGAAAACACAAAAGATTTTACTGTTTAGCTTTTTACTGGTTATTTGCGTTTTCTTCAATACCGGGGCTTATGCTGCCGAAACCGCTTATACCAAGACAGTCAAGGTCCAGTTCAAAAACGGCTCGAGAGATGTAAATGCCGTATGGATTGATATGAAAGATCCCTATATAAGGGCTGAGGCCGTACTGGCTAAGGGTAAGGTTGGAGCAGTTGATAAGTTTGAAAATATTTATAACAGTGTAAAAGACGAAGAAACCGAAGTTATTGCTGCGATTAACGGCACATTTTTCAACTCGTATACCGATATGCAGCCTGCCGGGAATATACAATCCAAGGGCAGAAATGTGTATATATTAAACAGTGGTTCGTCCATCGGCTTTACCGCCGACAATCAAGTAAGAATCGAATCCCTGTATACAACCATATCGGGATCTATAAACGGCAACTGGGAATACCCGTACAACTGGTCGGTCTGGGGCATAAACCAGGTTTACGAATCCAGGGATGCGAACATACTTTATACCCCTGATTTCGGGAGCAGTGTGGATGCAGGCAGTAAAACCGCCATTGTTGTAAGGAATAACAAGGTTGTGGAAATTAAAAAAGGTGTGAGCCCTATTTACAGCGACGGGTTTACATTGGTGTTCGGAGCCGATGTGTATTCTTCGGTTTTCAAGGTGGGAGACAGGGTAGATTATAAAATCAATTTTAACCTGATAGATTTCTCGAACGGCGTGAAAAAGGGAGAGCCCATAGACTGGTCGAATGTAAGGACAACCATAGGCGCCGGACCTACTCTCTTAAAGAACGGTGAAATTGTCGTTAATGCCGCAAAAGAAGGATTTACCGACAAGAAATTTACAAACCGCGCGCAAAGGAGCTTTATCGGTGAAACCAGGGACAGGTTCCTGGTAATGGGCACGGTAAACGATGTAACCCTGAATGAGCTTGCTGAAATATTAAAGAACATGGGACTTGTAAACGCAATGAACCTGGATGGCGGAGCCTCCTCTGCATTAATGTTTAACAATAAGGTAATTACGGCACCGACCAGGAATTTGAGCAATGCCATAGTGATCACGAGAAAAAAGGAAAAACCTATACGCATTCAGCTGAATGGCAAGGAAATGTTCTTTGATACCGATCCCTATTTTTCAAACGGAAGAACAATGGTTCCGCTCAGGGGTATAATGGAAGCCGTTGGCGCCACCGTAGGCTGGGATTCTTCCACCGGTTCGATTTGGGCATCGAAAGGCGATACAAAGGTTGAAATGTGGAATGACAGCAAAATAATCAAGGTAAACGGCGCAGAGCGCGAAATGGATGTACCGGTCCAGGTCAAGTACAACAGGACCCATGTACCGGTCAGGTTCATGGCCGAAATATTCGGAGCCACGGTTGATTTTATTGCCGACAAAAACATGGTTACAATAAGCATGGAAAATTCCAACCCGACGGATATTTATGACAAGGCGGTTGCTGAATTGAACAAGGGAAATAATGCCGAAGCAGAGAGGCTGTTCCTTGAGGTTCTGAAGACAGACTCCTCCCATGCCGGTGCCATGCTGAAGCTGGCAAAACTCTATGCCTCGTCCGATAAGGAAAAAGCGGCAGCCTATTATGAAAAATACGCCGAAATCCAGCCGAAAGATTATGAAGTCCTGAATTCACTTGGCTGGTTGTATGCTGATTTGGGCAATATTCCAAAATCCATTGAAGTATTTAAACGATTAACCGCCGAGCAGCCCGATACTGCGGCATATTGGATTGCCCTGGGGGATATGCATGCCCACTACCAGATCCAGGATTACCAGAAGGCAAAGGAATACTACAACCGGGCCCTGACATGCAGCAAAATAAGTGACAGCCAGAGAAACAGCGTTATTGAAAAGCTAAAGAAATATTAGTGAAAAAGCCCCCGCCATTAGCTAAATGCGGGGGCTTTGTTTTCATATTACATATCTCTTTAAATTTCTTAATTTTTCCACAATGCCGGGGTCAAGCACGATGTCACAGCTTTTGATGCCCTGTTTCAGCTGTTCATCGTTGCTGAAAGTAACAATCGGAATACATACAAAATCCTGGTGGGTAAGATACGCAAGCTCTATTTCTATCAGGCTGACATTCATTTTCTCCGCCGTTTTAACCAATTCTTCAAAAATAAGCCTGTTTGACGGGGTATCATACCTGGATGATATTTTATCGGATATGTCCTGCCTGTTATACAGCTTTGTAAAATATCCTTTTGCCGCTGAGGTGTAAGCCATCGCATTCAAACCCGTTTTCTTATGGTACTCATAAGTTTTATCATCCATCAATACGAGTGTTTTGTCCGAAATACCGCTGCTGTTTATATCAGCAAGGCTCCACATGACCTGGTTGCAGGTAAATCCGGTGAAACCATTCTTTCTTGCGTAATTTTCGGCCTCAACAATCCTGTCAAGCTTCCAGTTGGAGCAGCCGTAATAGCGGATTTTGCCCTGCCGTTTAGCCTCTTCCAGGACTCCCAGAAACTCATCCACAGGAATATCGGGGTTGTCACGGTGCAAAAAATACAGGTCTATATAATCGGTTTTTAGATACTCAAGGCTTTCATCCAGGTCCTTCCCAATCCTTTCAGGATTGATTTTTGAAAGGTCCATATCCGACAGATCGGGATGCCCTCCCTTTGTGCTTATTACAATATTGCTTCTGACACCGTTTTCATTCAGCCATTCACCGATTATCCTCTCGCTTTTTCCTTTCGGTCCTGCTTCCCAATCGCCGTATACATGGGCGGTATCTATGAAATTGCCGCCCATCTCAAAGAATTTTTCAAGCTGGTGTTTAGCCGTATCGGAATCAACGGACGTGCAAAAGTTTACTGTGCCGATGCAAACCGGCGAAACCTCAAGATATGTATTTTTAAATTGAATCCTTTTCATTTTTAGCCCTTCCTTTGTTTATAAAATACCACATAAAATTAACAACAACCGACCTTGTCTCCGTTATAATTTTCCCTTCCGGATTAACAGTTAAACACTAAAAACTCAGGCAGAAACCACATATGTTTGCCTTTATCTGAAACAAATCGATACATAATTTAAGGCAACGGGTCGGATTGCATATCCGGGCGGACATATGGCATGTTTAGTTTTTAATATTTACCCGTCATATTACCCCTGCTTGAAATCTTTCGGTACATAGCCGGTATACTTCTTAAACACTTTGCTGAAATAGGACGGGTTATTGGAAAAGCCTGTCGCACTGGCAATCTCGTAAATCTTGATGTCGCCGGGCGACGCCTTGATCAGCTCTTTCGCCTTTTCCATCCTTACTTTCAGCAGGTATTGCGAAAACCGCATGCCCGTTTCCTTTTTGAACAGCTTTCCAAGATAATCCACATTAAGATAAAGTATTTTTGACGCAATATACTGAAGTGTCAGGTTTTCATCATCTATATTCTCATGTACGTACCTTATGACTTTTTCAATCACCTTGTTCTGGTTGCTGATAACCGATTCGTAATTGTGTTGGGCCAGCTTTACGGCCGAATCAAGAATAAATTGCTTAATTTCGGCTACGGTATTGCATTCGTTTATTTTTGCTATATTCTTGATCCACGTATTTATTTCACAATCCTCGCAGTACTTGATTATAATGATGTACAGCTCAATGCCGCAGGCCCTGATCCTGTTTATATCATATCCTTTCATTTTGTAGGAGTTGAAAATGCAGCAGATGATTGATTTAACCGAATTGATGTTCCCGCTTCGGATGGCAGCAGAAAGCTCTTCGGTCTGGGTCTCGGTGTTTAACGTATAATCGTTGCCGAATATGTTAATATCGTTCTTTGTAATAATTTTACCTTCACCAAGGTAAAATTCAAATCTTATAATATCTTTTATTTCCCTGTATAGCTGCGCGGCATCCGAAAAATAACCCAATATGCTTCGCCATAATATTGAAATCATATTGAAGCTGGGCCACTTCCTCTATTATCAATTTTCCGTCAGGCTCGTTGAGAACCACGCTGTAATCGCCTTTTTCCACATGCTTCATTCCACGGGACAAACCACCCAACGTGTCTGAAATAAACCCTGAAAACTTAAAGCCCAGTCCTGTGGATATAAAAATTGATAACATGAATATAATCAGCACAAACTGCTTCAGGCTGTTTATATCGGCAAGCAGCTCGTCGCAGTGTATCATGCTGATAAATCTCCAGTTTATATAATCGGTTTTCCTTTCGGTTATAAAATAGTTGACATCATCAAAAGCCGTGATCTTGTAAGGATAATAACTGTCGGACAGTATTTTGCCGTTGACCTGGTGATTCCCTGTTGAGTAAATCAAATCTTCACCGGCAATAACGAGTATGTCGGAATGAAATTTTGATGAAACAACCGAAGAGTAGGACATAAAGCTGTTTACATCAATGTTTATAACAAGAATCCCCAGCGGCATAAATCCTGTTTTTGTAATATCCCGTATCAGTCTTACAAAAGAAACGCTGCCTTTTCCGTAGAGGTTTGTTTCCCATGTCCCCGTCCCATATGTCCTGTAAGCAATTTCCTTAATGGCATCCAAATCCCTCTCTATACCTGGTTTTACCTTGTAAGACGCACTGATTATTTGATCATTGATACTTATATATTCAATGGAATCAATTCCTTCAACGAGAAAAAGCTTGAACAGCAGTTTGTTTCTGGCTTCCTGCTGTGATACATATCCTTTATAGGTATCCCCATAATCATTAATGTCATTTAAATGTTTCTGAATGGTAAGATCAGAAAGAATACTGAACGATAAATTCTCCACCTCCCTGAGGCGGTCTTCCAGCCTGGAAAAATACAGGTTCAGTACTTCGGCCGACTCATTATACAATAACTCGGTATGCTTCTGGTAAAACAGATTTATTGAAATAAATGAAACAATACAGATAAAAATGGCTTCAATAACCAGTATTATGGAAAAACCGGTCCCCATTTTTATCCGTAAGCTTCCTGACCTCACCCTGATTCAAAGCCCCCCAACAGTGAAACGCTTTATTTTTCTGTATCCTCATCATATCATTACTGCCGTACGCATACAACCATCAATGTTTTCCACAGCATTCAGCCTTTAAGTCCGGTTGTGCTTACGCCTTCTATCAAATACCTGTTAAAGAACAGGAATATAAGGAACACAGGCATCAGCGACAGCGTGGACATGGCAAACATTGCCCCGTAATCGGTTGTGGCTGTTGCGTCTGAAAACGCTTTAATGGCAATCGACACCGTATATTTCTGCGGCCTGCTCAGATACAGCAGGGGCCCCATAAAATCGTCCCATTTCCAGTAGAAATTAATAATAACCGTTGTAACTATAGCAGGGCCGATTAACGGCAAAACAATCCTTGTAAAAATACTGTACCTTGTGCATCCGTCAATAATTGCAGCTTCATCCAGTTCCTTCGGAAGCCCCTGGATAAACTGCATCATCATGAAGATAAAAAACGCGCTTCCAAAGAAAGAAGGTACAATTAACGGTTTATATGTGTTAATCCACTGCAGTTTCTGGAAAATGATATACTGGGGTATAAGAAGAATCTGCCCGGGAAGCATTAATGTTGCCATCATGCATGCAAAGGCAATGCCCCTTCCCTTGAAACGGATCCTTGAAAACCCATACGCAACCATGGCCGAAGTTATAGTCACTCCCACCGTTGCTATGGTCGTAACAAAAACAGAGTTCTTGAAAAAGGTCGCAAATGTAATTCCTCCAAAGCCTTTCCACCCGTTAATATAATTGTCCCATTTCAACTCGGTGGGAAACAGCCTGTGCGATTCGTTAAGAATCTGCTGGCTGGTTTTGAAAGAGCCGAAAATCATCCATAAAACCGGGTACACCATCAGAATAGCAAAAGAGGCTACAAATATATGATAAAACAAGTTTCCCAACGTCTTCTTCATTTTCTCATTCATTTTCTACTTCTCCTTTGACTCGTAATATACCCAATATTGCGATGATTTGAATACCAGAGCGGTAACTGTGGCTATTATTATAAGCAGCACCCATGCCATTGCGCTGGCATAACCCATGTCAAAATATGCGAATGCGCGCCTGTATAAATAAAGTGCATAGAAGAGCGTGCTGTCAAGCGGGCCTCCCAATGTTATCAAAAACGACTGTGTAAAAGTCATAAAGCCATTAATCATCTGCATTACAAGATTGAAGAAGATAACCGGTGACAAAGCCGGCAGCGTAATGTATATGAACGAATGAAAGCGGTTTGCACCGTCTATCCTGGCTGCCTCGTAATACGTTTCGGGAATTTGCTTTAACCCGGCAGCAAATATAATCATGGACGATCCAAACTGCCATACTGTCATAGCAATCAGGGTCCAAATGGCATACCGTGGATCTCCCAGCCATTGAACGCCTTTAAATCCAAGAGCTTCAAGGAAGGAATTTATCGGACCGCGGATGCTGAAAATATCTTTCCAGATCAAAGCAACCGCAACACTTCCACCGATCAACGACGGCAGGTAGAAAACCGAACGATAAAAATTAGCGGCCCTGCTTCTGCGATGCAGCAGAAAAGCAATCAACAGGGCAAATCCCACCTTAAGGGGAACGGCAAAAATAACATAATACAAAGTAACCTTTATGGATTTATAAAACAGCGGATCATCGGTAAACATCCTTACATAGTTCTGCATTCCCACCCATTTGGGGCTGGATGTCAGGTTATAGGACGTAAAGGAAAGATACAGCGACGCAAAAATAGGAATAATGGTAAACGATAAAAAGCCTAATACCCAGGGCATTATAAAAAAGTATCCCGCTATATTCTGGTTGTTGACCAGCTGCGACCATTTGCCGGATATGAAACTTTTATTCGCACCGTTAGCTCTCGGGGCTTTTTTCATAATTAAACCACCTTTAATTAGTTTTTATAAACATAAAAATAATAACTTTTTTAGTAAGGATGCTTCAGGCAATATAAGCTTGCCTGAAGCATTCCGACTGCTTGTCAATAGAAACTGTTAATTCCGCCCAATCAGTTTGATCTTTGAAGTGCCTGTTCAACTTCTTTTCTCATTATTTGAGCTCCCTCAAGCGGAGTTATTTGATCGAATATTACCTGCTCATTAACTCTTGTTATAATATCCTGAATTTCTATTTGAGCTGCAGGTTCTACAGGCGGAGGATTGCTGGCCAGCTTGCCTGCCAGGTCAACAAACTCATACATTTGTCTTGTTACAGTATCGGCTTTCTCAGCAAGAGCGGAACGAACTTTGCCCATAATTGGCACGCCGCGCTCTCCGTCAAGAATCAGGTTTGCTTCAACGTCATTTACAAAGAAGCTGATGAACTTAGCTGCTTCTTCTTTGTACTGAGATTTGTTGTATATGCTCATGGCCTGTGAAGAACGGATACATAATCCTGAAGGTCCGTCCTTTGTTCTCTTCGGAGGAACCGTAATCGCAAGAGGACGATTTGCGGCATTCATAACAGCAACCAGCTGATTACTGTGAACCCATGCCATTGCTGCTTTTCCGGTTACAATCAGGTCGCCTTCAATGTCCTTGATTTCAGCCAGTTCTCCGGGTGTCGGATATGCACCGGCTTTTGTCAGGTCATATTTCAACTTAAGATAATTTGCGAAGAATTGATCGTCTTTGTAACCAAGCCCGGTAACATCTGCATTATAGAAAGTTTCATTTGTTCCATACTGGGGTATGGATATAATACCGCCGATGAAGAAATCATTCAGCTGGCTGCTTCCATAAAGGCCTGTCTTCTCCTTTATTGTATAGCATGCCTGTTCGAATTCTTCCCATGTCCAGTCTGTTGTAGGATACGGAACGCCTGCCTGATCGAAAATAGCAGGATCATAAAGCATTGCCAGCGAGTTTGTTCCGAGAGAGATTCCCAACAATTCCCCGTTTATCCTGGTAGTTGAAAGGAAGTTCTCGTTTGTGTCGGATACGTCAATCAAGCCGTTCTTTGTATATTCATCCAGCGGCTCAATTGCTGAATAGTATGTCAGGAAGTTGTTACCGATTTGGAATACATCGGGAACGTCATTAGCGGCAACAAGAGTGTTCAGCTTTTGCCAATAGTCATTGCTGCCCATGAACTCAGGCTGGAAGGTAACATGAGGATTTTTCTTTGTGTAAAGGTCAATAACTGCCAAAGTTCTGTCATGCCTTGTCTGTGACCCCCACCACATAATTCTCATATCGATTTTTTTGGGTTCGGGTGTGTTTGTTCCATTTTCTGTTGCAGGTTTAGTCGGTTCATTATTTGCTTGCGGATTGGTTTTCGGCGTTGAGCATGCCGAAATAGATAGAACCAGAATAAGAACCATAATAATGCTTAGTGCTTTTTTCATAAAAATTACCTCCTTTGTTGCAAGTTTTATAGTTATATAGTACAAAAAACAATATGCCCAAAAAAGAAAAAAAACCGATAGGTTCTGTTAAAAATCAGAGGTGTGGTTAGAGGCATAGAACTAGAGAGGACTTCAATTTCAAAAATGGAAGCCAAAACCCGGCCTGTAACTGACATTGAACTTGTGGCAATTGCAGATTCACTGGGTGTATGTGTTCTATGGCTGTTAGGGTTAGGATAAGTTGAAATGAGTTATTCAATTACTGAATTTGAATATTTCCTGTCACTGAGAAGTCACAAGCCATGTCCATTTTTCGGATTTTAACATATTTGATACTATATATAATATTAAATGCCGTTAACAATGAAATTTAGACAATTTCATTTGCATCATATATAATAAAGTGTAAATGAGAAAGTATAATTAAGTTAATGTTTGTATGTGCCAATGCGATTAGATTAATATAACTAATATGCAGTTAATTAATAATAAAGAATGGTGATTATTATGAGGATACTAGTGACCGGAGGAGCGGGCTATATAGGAAGCCATACATGCGTGGAGCTTTTAAGTAAAGGGCACGATATTGTAATAGTGGATAACTTTTCCAACAGCAAACCAGAAGTATTGAACCGTATTAAAGAAATAACAGGAAAAGAATTCAGATTCTATAAGGCAGATATTCTTGATAAAGAAGGTCTTAATAAAATATTTCAGGAAAACGACATAAATGCCGTTATACACTTTGCGGGACTTAAAGCGGTGGGTGAATCTGTGAAAATTCCAATAAAATATTATTATAATAACATCACCGGTACTCTTGTATTATGTGAAGTTATGGAGAAACATAATGTAAAGAGAATGGTATTCAGCTCATCTGCAACAGTATATGGAAAACCCGAAAGTGTGCCCATAAAAGAAGACTTCCCGCTTAATCCGGCAAATCCTTACGGCCGTACAAAGCTAATGATAGAAGAAATTTTAAAGGATATTTATGCTTCAGATAATGATTGGAGCATAGCGTTACTTAGATATTTTAACCCAATAGGGGCTCATGAAAGCGGTAAAATAGGGGAAGACCCAAACGGGGTCCCCAATAACCTTATGCCTTACATTACCCAAGTAGCAATAGGAAAAAGAGAAAAGCTCAATATTTTTGGAAATGACTATGATACCCATGATGGTACAGGGGTCAGGGACTATATACATGTAGTCGATTTAGCCAAGGGCCATTTGAAAGCGCTTGAAAAAATTATGGTATCTGAAGGTATAGATTCATACAACCTAGGTACCGGAACAGGATATAGTGTTCTGGATGTAGTGTGTGCTTTTGAAAAAGTTACAGGTATAAAAATACCATATCAAGTTACAGATAGAAGACCCGGAGATATTGACAAATGCTATGCGGACCCCGCAAAAGCATATAATGAACTTGGATGGAAAGCTGAAAAAAATCTTGAGGATATGTGTATGGATTCATGGAACTGGCAAATGAAAAATCCGAACGGATACGACAATTAGCCAGCTATTGAGTCAAATTTCCAGGATAAACAAAATCAGTCATACCTTCATTGAACTAGAAGGTATGACTGAATATTTTCTCTACGGACAGAGAGCTTGTCTTAACATCTTACTCTTTTTTTAATTGAAACTCTATGAAATTCTTACCTTCCCCGGAAACCTTATAGGAAGCTCCTGTATAATCAACAATACTCGTAAATCTCAGTTTATATGGTATCTCGTATTCGAGTTTATCAAACTTCAGAACCAAGGTCCTCGCATTTACATATAACACGCTTAAAGGAATCTTTTTAATTGTCATGCCATTGTAACTGTACTCAAGAGTATAGTTTGACGGTGAAAGATTGTTTTGATTAAATGCAAGTTCCTTATCAAATTCAAGTTTTACCGCATCTGTCGAAATTGGCGTTGCATCTACAATAGTCGGACTTGATTTTGCAGTTGATGATGCCGTAAAGTAATCGTATATATTCGTACCTAATTCATTGCCCAGGTAATCCTTGAATTTATAGCTTATGTTGAGTTCATATTCCCTCTTGGCGGTTAGATCGCCGTCATTGAAAAACAGAACTACTTTGTAAGGATGTATCGCAGGATCATACAATGCACGAGCAGGATATATTTTTTCCGAACCGCGTGTTGACCTTGCATAGTAGTTATTTTCATTGACTGCACTGTTTACATCGGGAATATTTGTGAAATAAACTTCAATTGTCTGCTTGTCAATAACATTAATATCCTGGATCTCAAAATCATCTGAGTAGCCATAATTGGCTTCAAACAAATACGTCATTTCGGTAATGTACTCCTGCCTGGTAACGTCATTCAAATTGTTTATGGTTATATAGTACTTAGCATTCTTGGTAAATTTTCCTTCAATATTAATAAAGAGAACTTTTCCGGTGTTTGGCCCCTGGCTTTCCACAGTTATACTCTCAATTTTAATCGGTTTGTTATTCTCATCGGTCAAATAGAAATTATACAGTTGCTGTGCAAGGAATGGATTAACTTCTTTATTAAAGTTCAACAGCAAGGTTTCCCTGTCATAAGCGAAAACTTCTTCAAGCTTGAAATAATCTTCCTTTCCCGAAACTGCTTTGAAGCTCATCTCATCATTTTTGCCATCGTTTAATCTTACGCCATAAGCACTTGTCATTTCCCCGCTAATTTCAACGGTATATACATTGTCCTCGGTGAAAGAACCCGATTTCAGGCTCAAAAGCACACAATTGCTTTCTGAAACAACAGTGCGTGCCAGAAGCTGGTCTTTTGCACCTTCCGCAAATGTATATTCATCTTCGTAAATTGTGTAATACAAGCTGTTTTCTGTGTTCAGATTCACAGGGTGGGTAAAATACAGTTTAACGGATTTTTCATTTACAGGCTCTATCTTTTGAATCCTGAAAAAGTCAGATTCAACTTCATCAGGAATATCCCCGATAAAAGCCCCATATAAAACATCCTTTACATTGCCTTCGGTGTCTTTAATACCGGTTATTTCAATAATATATTCCACACCGGGGCTATGCTTCTTGGTTTTTAGCAGAATATAGTTTTCAGCATAATCCTCTATTTCAAATTCCAACTCATAATCTTCATCTACAGCCTTATATATGTAAATATCATCAAAGTCAGCAACCGGTTCATTAAATATAATTGACACGGTTTCCTGATCAAACACGGCTATTTCTTCTATATCAAGATCAACTGAATCTTTTATAAAACCTAATTTAACAGCATCAGCTTTTGTTATAATTTCAGCATCCAATAACTTATTATACAGTTCCTTGCCTGTAGATTTTTCCTTTATAGTTAACGCATTGTAAATTATGCTTACAGCATCCGAACGTTTAAATTCGTTATTGTCTTCCTCTTTTGAAATATAGCTTAGGTCGGTAACAAGCCCCACTTCATAAGCCTTTTTATAAATATTATTCCATGTATAATCTTTGTTTATTTCATATCCCAGTATGCTCAGAATAATTTTTATAAAGCCTTTCTCGGTTATATAATCATTTGGCCTGTAGTTACCGGTCGTATCACCGGAAAGTATACCCATTTTTGTGCAATAACCGACATAGGGAGCATACCAATGACTTATGTCAACATCCGGGTAAACTGAAGATGCCTTCCGGTAGGTATCAGAATTGAGCAATACATGCAATTGCTGCCCAAGAATTCTTACTGCAAAGGTGGCAGCCTCAGCTCTGCTTAGCTTATCGTTCAAATGATAATCGTTGTTTGATCCCTCCAAAATTTTCAGAGTAGCCAGAAATTCCGCCTTTTCCTGGAGTGTTGTGTTAACAGGTAACGCATATGATGAAAAACTAAAAGTTAATAATAAACAAGCAACAAGAATTATGGCTGATACCGATCTTCCCCTCATCTTTCGTTTTCTCCTTTGCAATAGAAATTTTTTCAATATTATTATATCAATGATAGAAAATATTGTATATGATATTTTGACAAAATTTTTATGGAAAAGTTCCTTAAAGGCATAAAAAAACTCCCTTTCGGGAGTTTTATATCTACTGTGCCATCTTATATGTCGGAACAATTACTTTTACATATTCTTTTATCTCTTGACTGTCTGAAGATTTATAAACCTTTTGCTTTAATA
>Ga0134092_1000518_pt1 | contig 38803 bp, 31 predicted proteins | sample 3_6taG_FD_94454 | JGI IMG/M metagenome (GOLD analysis project Ga0134092, IMG submission 94454) | Switchgrass degrading microbial communities from high solid loading bioreactors in New Hampshire, USA - 3_6_20_6_A3 metaG | ecosystem: Engineered > Bioreactor > Semi-continuous > Anaerobic >... | reverse complement strand
TTTATTGAAACATTTAACTAAATTTAATGGAGCTTTTCTTGAAACTCATTGCGGAAAGTCCTGAGAACAATGCCATAAAAGTAGGACTTTCCTATTCGTTATAAGAAAAGCTTCTATTGAAACATTTAACTTGAATTAATGTAGCATTTCTTGTGCTACTGCATAAGCGACTTGCACGAAATTAAAAATTTCGGCAATCTGCTTAAAACTTATTAAGTTAAGTTCTTGATTATAAGAATTATAAAAGTAAAACTTTCCTAATTCATTATAAAAAAACTACTAGCAGTGCTAGTAGCCTATTATTCTTTAACTTGCTTATGGCAAAATTCTTAAATTTTATAATCTCTAGGTATTCTATTAAGGAAGAACTCTTCTAGCTGTATAATAGTTTTTGGCATAATATCCTGTTGCAAGGCTAGATACCTTTACAACCTCTCCTGATTTAGGTGCATGAACAAACTCACCATTTCCAACATATATTCCTACGTGATTTATGTTCTTTCCATCACGAGCAAAAAACACTAAATCTCCATATTCTAAATTTTCTCTTGAAACATAGGTTCCTGCTGATACTTGATCTTTTGATACTCTCGGGAGTGAAATTCCAAGCTTACCATATATAGAATAGGTCAGTCCTGAACAATCATAACTATCAGGTCCTGTTGCTCCCCACTGATAAGGCTTGCCCATTTCCTGAGATATAAGGCTTGCTAGTTTTAATTTAATATCACTTTCACTCTTAATAGAACTCCCTCTCGATACACTTGAACTAGTATTTAAAGTAGCTTCAAATTTATAAACTTGCTGATACATTCTCTCTGCTAAGACAATTGCCTGTTCTCTTGTAGTAGTCCCTTTAGGGTCAAATTTGTTGTCTCCAACTCCACTTATTGTACCAAAGTTATATAAATAACTGACAGACTCTCGTGCCCATAATGAAATTGTGTCAAAATCAGAGAATATGTAATCATATGATTTAGGATAATTAAATTCGGGCTTTACTACTTGCAGTGTATGATACAGCATAACACTGATTTCTTCTCGAGTAATTGTATTATGAGGATCAAATTTCCTATTGCCTTTTCCTTGTACAATTCCTAATTGATATGCTTTCATAACTTGTGTATTCTTTGTGTCAGTAAACGGATTTTCTACTGGCAGCATAACTTCCTTCCCACTTAAAGCATCATATAATCTAACAGCAATCTCACAAAATTCTTCTCGTGTAATACTACTTCTATATTTTGCTTGTATAGCCTCTGGAATAAGATTATTTTGTATGGCCATTTCAACAGATGTTTTAGCCCAATTACTCGGAATATCGGCATTTTGAGATGAACCTGAAGCAGCATAAGTAATTTGAGGTAGGAACATAATTACTAAGCTCAAGAGAGTGAAAACTAGCCTGAGTTTTATAAACCGTTTCTTCATTAGTTATCATATCCTTTCTTAATTGAGTCTTTACTTGAAAGCAATATGTTAGAGATGTGTCCAATTTTTAATTACATACATATTATCAGAAAATATGACTTTTGTGCTTGACTTTATTATTCCTTAGTATCCATATAACCCCAATTTTATATTTGTAAATATTCAGCTACTATAAGAAACTACCTCACATATCTAAAAAATGCTTTTGATAATCCATTTGTTTATGACCAATTTCACACACTTAAGATTCCTTTATTAGCAATCAAAAGTATATTACTTGTTATAAAATAAAAGAGGAATATTGCAAAGCTACTAACTGAATAGTCAGCACTGCTTTTTTCTGTAAGTAAAAAATTTGCCATAAAATTTTATATATCCATCTAACTAGCTGATTCAATTCCATATTATTGATAGGCTACTTTTAAAAATTTATATAAATATTTATTATGCAGCTCCTTTTATTTGCCTTAGTTAATTTCAATCTAAAAAAATACTGCTATCCAAAGACAGCAGTATTTTTTAGCCATTTCACATTATTATTTAATTCATTATACTACACTTCATGTAGTAAATTTCTCTCTTCTTGCCATAAGCCAACTTTTTAGCCCATTTTGTATCTAATGTTTTGAGCATATCATTATTCCAAAGGTATACATTATCAATTTTTATCCCATAAAAACTATATTTTGCTTTTAATTGTGTCTTTATAAAGCTTAAGGATAGTGGAGGAAGCTTTCTTATATTAATCTCTTCCTTTTCATATTTATCGCTGTACGTAACACATATACTTATAGCAGTATTAGCCTTAGATATTTTCTTAATATTTTTTAATACTACTTCATCTCCCTTTACAATACCATCTCTTAAGCTTCCCCATGGTAAGTTTATAGTTATTTTGTCTGCTATAGATGTCATCTCATTTGGTAAATCCTCTACGGTACCGACAACCAATAGTACATTTTTCAATCCATCCTTAGAAGGCTTCTTGGATATCTTTATAGAACACTTAAGCATGCTATCTATAGAAGCATCTATGCCTATATAAAGTACATCAGGGTTTTGCTTTGCTTTCCTGTATATGAATTGACCATCACCAGTACCTATATCAACAACTACTGATTTAAATTGCTTTACAATGTTTTCAAATTGGAATTTATTTATCTCTATTATCTGATTCCCTAATAGTATTTTCACTGTACATACCTCCGATTCTTTTTTATTTTCAAAAAAAAGAATCAAAGGCGGTCCTCTAGCACAGAGTATGCTGCTAGACAGACTAGTGATAAATACTATTAGCAGCGAAAGTCATTATCTATTATAAAGTAATAGCCTATCTATATAGATTTTCTTCATCTTAACCTTCCTTTCTTTAATCATACATAATATACATAATTATAAATAATCGGCTATTATGTGTCAATTTTAAGTATAAAATCCTATTATTACTATAATATAATTAGGGCAAAGCATCTAATAGTGATTTTTGTCTAAAGCAAAGCTAATTCTAAAAACTGTCTTTCAATAATGGTGTAATCTCACCAGAATAGTATATACATAGAACGTGAAGGGCTCGAGTACAGGCTGTATATAGCAGTAGCCTCTCCTCCTCACAGCAGTAGTTTCCATTTCCTACATTATAGATGATTGCCACATCGAATTCTAGTCCTTTAGCAAGATATCCTGGAATTACCAGTGTACCGCTTACATATTCAGCATCATCTTTCATTATGGCTTTAATCTTAACCTTATCTTTTAAAAAATTATATACCTTCTTCCCTTCTTTTATAGTCCTTGTTATTATTCCTATGGATTTATATCCTTTTTCCTTATATGTTTTTATATCTTCAAGAATTCTCTCATTTATAGCATCTTCATCAAGAAATCCTTGTAATATAGGCTTATCTCCACTTCTTTCTACACATCCGTCAGTAATTTTCTTATCGAGAAGCTTTCTTGAAAAGGTTGTAATCTCTATTGTTGATCTGTAGCTTTTGGTTAAATTTATTATACATGTATTATTTTGCGGAAATATACTATAGATATTGCTAAAATCTCCTAGGTTCATAAACGGATTAATTGATTGGTTTAAGTCTCCTAATATTGTAATGTTAGCATGGTTAAAAAGTTGATAAAATATCTCATATTGTAACGGTGTATAATCCTGAGCCTCATCAATAATGACATATTTAATATCTGACGTTTTAGGAATACCCTCTAGGGCTCCTTTTAAATATAATAGAGGAGGTTGGTCCTCATAATTAATCCTTCTATTCTTAAGATTTTCCAATGTATAGCTTCTAATCTCGTCAATATCTTTCTTACAAAATTTAATATTTGAGCTTCTATGAAAAAATTGAGGACTTTCAAAAAGCTTCTTGTATATATCAACTATGTCAAACTTAGTCATTTTATCGATATCATTATATATGTCCTTCATTTCATTCTTTACAATAGCTATGCTTTTCTGAATAACCTCTACCCTATCTAAATATTCCCCTGAGTCCCATAATTCCTCAATTACTTCCTCTATCCTTTGCTTTCTATAGGGTTCTATGAGAAACAAAATTCTTTCTTTTAGCTTCTGAAGCTTCTTTTTTACTGAAAGCTGTATATGATTATAATCATTATAAAACAGTTCTTTTAAATCATTAGATGAAACTATTAATTTCCCTCTAAAAACAATATCTTTAAATTCTCTATCCATATTCTCAATATAAGCCACATATTGCTTTAATACATCAATAAATTCTAATGAAGACTTATATTTTATATTATTGATTCTTTTTTGATAAGCTGGGTCTTTTTTTGATGTTAGAACGTATTCCATCATTTTACAATAATCTTCTTTCACAAGTTCATTCCCTAAAGCCTTATGCATATATTCCTTAAATGTTGTCTGATACATATTATCTTCACCAAGTTGTGGTAACACATTAGAAATATAATCATTAAATATTTCATTTGGAGAAAATACAACTATGTTTTGGGAAGTTATTTCATCTCGGTGTTTATATAAGAGATAGGCAATTCTATGAAGGGCCACAGAAGTTTTGCCGCTTCCAGCAGGCCCTTGAACAATAAGATTTTGGTACTCTTCATTTCTAATCGCTTTGTTTTGTTCTCTTTGAATAGTTGTTACTATTGCTTTCATCTTGCCATCAGCATTTTTACTCAATATGTCTTGAAGTATTTCGTCATCAATTTTTATGCTGCTGTCAAACATATATTCAATTCTACCGTTGTTAATTTTGTATTGTCTTTTTAGTGTGAGCTTCCCCTCTATAATTCCTTCAGGACATTGATAACTTGCTTCACCTATTTCATAATCATAAAACATACTTGAAATGGGTGCTCTCCAATCATATATGAGAAAATCATATTCATCGTTAATGAGATTTGATAATCCAATATAATACTTCTCAGCCTTTTCTTCCCCATCTTCAATAAAATCTATTCTACCAAAATAAGGAGATGAAAGCGTCTTCTCATATTTTTTCTGCAGTCTTCTGGTTACCTCATGGCTTCTCTTCTGCATCTTCATAATGTCAATAAATCCCATGAAATCAGCTATCTGCTCTAGCCCATTGACTATTGAAACCGATCCTATGTCCTGCCATAACTCCTTTTGTGTTTCAATGGCATCATTCTTAATTATTTCTTTAATATGGCGATTTTCATCATACTGTTTTCGAATCTCTTTAAGTACATTCTCTAGCCTTTCATTCTCTAGCTCCCACTCATATTTATTCATTTTAATTACACTCTCCTCCATATGAAAAAATTTTTATAAAAAATTCGCAAAAACTATTGACATTGCATTTTAAAAATTATATAATATAATTGGGGATTTATATTGATTGTTAATAAAGCTGTATCAAATCTATTCTACAGCTTTTATTTTGTTATGTCAATAAAAAACATCTAATATTAGGAAGCTTTTTTAAACTCATTAGTAAAAACTTCATTCAAGAAGCTTTTTTGTAGAACCTTTATATTCAACATAAAAAAGACATTTGTATTAGACAAATGTCTTTTTTATATCTGAAAAACTATTAGTTATTTAATTTTCTCTTTTGATCTCTGTGCAATTATATATCTTTTTGATAATGTCCTTTCAATTTCCATAGTCTTATTGTGTCCACTCCATGAAAATTATTACGCTATATAAAATATTTAGTAGTTAATAGCTGCTAATTTTCTATGATCTTTTCAAATCACATTATAATTCTTTTGAATTTTCCATTAATTTTAGTATACTATAAGTATGTACATATGAAGGGGGCAATATTATGTCAATCAATAGTAAAAGAGCATTTGAACTGTTAAAGAAAATCGCTTTTGTACGAACAGGTGGTTCAGAAGAAGAACTAAGAGCAGCAAACATCCTACTAGAAGAAATCTCTTCAATAGGAGTCAATGGGCACTTAGAGGAATTTAAAGTTCCTTCTTCAAAAATAAAAAAAGCTACGTTAAAGGTAGTTGAACCTTATGAAAAAGAATATGAGATTACACCATATAATTGCTCAGTTGGCACACCTGAAGGCGGAATCACTACAGATTTTGTTTATATAGAAGATGGACTCGATGCAAATCTAGTTGATATTAAAGGCAAATTTGTACTTATAAACCAGCATCCTGAACCCAAGCTCTATAAAAAGCTTGTAGAAGCTGGTATTGCAGGATATATAACTATGTCTGGTACTGCTATGGATGAAGAGGATAAAACTGATATTGCTGTAGCTAGAATGCGTGAAAAAAATACAAAATACGGGAAAGTACCTGCTATAAATATGCGCATGAAAGACTGCTTCCATATGGTTAAAAATAAAGCTTCTAAGGTTAATGTAGAAATAATTACTGAAGACATAGAGCTTACTTCCCACAATGTAGTCGTAACCTTAGAAGGTTCTAAATATCCTGATGAAATTATATCTTTTGGTGCTCATTACGATAGTGTTCATTTCAGTACAGGTGTATACGATAACGGTGCTGGTTCAGTTATTTTAATGGAACTCCTAAGGCATTTTAAAGAAAACCCACCAATGAGAACCACAAAATTTGTTTGGTATGGCTCTGAAGAAGTTGGGCTTCTTGGTAGTAAAGCCTATTTACAAGCTCATGAAGAAGAATTAAAGAAACATCTCCTAATGATTAATATAGATGTTGCAGGTTCTGTTCTTGGAAGGGAAAAAGCACTAGTTACTGCTGAACAAAGCTTAGTGGATTATATTGATCATATGGCTAAAATTAAAGGTTTCCCTCTTAAAGTAGAACAGAGTATATATTCAAGTGATTCCACAGCCTTTGCTGACGCAGGAATACCTTCTGTTACATTCTGTCGTTTTGCTCCTCAAGGTGGAGCTTTCATTCATACACGTAACGATATTATCGATTTTCTAAGTGCTGAAGCCTTAGAAATGACTGCTATAATAGCCAAAGAATTCAGTGAATCAATTGTAAATTCAGTTGTATTTCCTATAGAAAAGAAAATTCCAGATAATATGAGAAAAGATTTAGATAAGTATTTTGGTAAAGATGATAAAGAATCTAAGAAGGAAAACTAGTTAAGCAAATATTAATAAAGGCTTGCATCTAGAATGCAAGCCTCTTTAGTATTTTTGCTATCTTTTAGCTGTAGTCGCAATCCATTTTAGGTTAGACACCAATATAATCTAATGTAAAATCTCTACCCTTTCAGCTTCTGTTGTATTACTATGAACACCTTAAACAAAGAAGAGCCTGCCATAATTCCAGCAGCTATTGATGCTGATAAACCTACTGTCTGTCCACCACTACTTACAAATTTGTCAAGGTCGCCATTGACGGCATAGCTCATAGTATAATACAATGAGCGTCCAGGTATAAGAGGGATAACTGAAGAAGTTAAAAATGTGGTAGTCGGCGTTTTCTCTATACGAGCTAATATTTCTGAATATATTGTCACTATCATAGTAGATATAAAAAATCTTGAAATTTCACTTGTAAGCCAAAAATCAAGCAATAGATAAATTACCCATGAAAGCATGCCTCCTATAGCTGCATACCATAATTTTCTTCCTCTTATATTGAAAAGTATTGAAAATCCCAAAGAACCTAAAAAGGCCATAATAATTTGTATGGTATAAATCATTTAATAATACCCCCAAAAAAAATAGATGCGATACCAAATCCTATAGCAATTGATAAGGCTATAACAATTGCTTCGCAAAGTCGAAATAACCCTGATATAGTATCTCCTCTGATTATATCTCGAATAGAGTTAGTCAAAGCAATTCCTGGAATCATCAGCATAATGTTCCCTATAATGATCTTATCTATGCTTTCGCCAATTCCTATACTAACAGATAAGATCGCTAATATCCCTATTACAAATGAGCAAATTATGTTAACAAACAGTATATTTGTATCTACCTTTTGAGATAAAGAAATTGACAATTTTAAAAAAACAGCAATTATTGAAGAAACCAGAGCATCCCTTAGCCCTCCACCAAAAAAAACAGTAAATACACCTGCAATTAACGCATAAACAATATATTGAACAAGAGGACTATAGGTTTTTCTTTCATTTATTTCAATTAATTGATTTTTTATGTAATTTGCTTCAGGTGTATAGCTGCATATATACCGTGAAAGGTTGTTAAGCTTATCCACTTTATCTAGATTGGTAGAATATTTATAGATTCTTCTGGTTTGAGTAAAAGTACAACCATCTTCTCTTTGAAGCGTTACAACAATACTTGATGTAATAGTAAAAACATCTACCCTCTTCGCATTATATGCCTGACATATACGTTTGATGGAATCTTCAACTCTATTGATTTCTGCACCACTAACTAACATTTGTTCTCCAATATCCAATACACAGCATAATAATTCCTCAGTTAACATTACAGATATTTCCTCCGTTTATCGATTCAATAATTTTAAACTAAATAATATAATATTATAACTAATATGTACTGACATATCTATATCAAAAATAAATGGAGTTTCAACATTTGCTGTTGTATTGTATTATTAATCTATCTCTACAGAAATTTATGGTTTTTGCAAGAAATAAGAGCAGCAAGTTTATTATAGCAACAATCTACTGCTCTTGGAAATAATACAGTTGTTTTAAATTTTAGTTAAGAAAAAATCTCTTCAATTACATTTATTTCAACATCACAATTATAATAATTCTAAATCCTTATCATAAATTATGGGTACATAAAGATCGGCAACTAGTTCCCCTTGGTGATAATAGTAAGCTTCAATATCGTGAGTACCTACATATCTATACTTGGATTCATTTAGCCAAATGGCATAAATATAATCCCATGTTTTTTGCACGCTTTCTGTTATAGGGCCAATTGTCCTGAATACTGCGTAAAATGATGGTTCTAGTCTGTGAGTTGTCATATTTTTAGGAACATTATTGAATGAATTAACTTCACACCCAATCATATAAACAAATTTATCTCCATCTGAAGGTATACATATGCCTAAATACTCTCCATCATATCTCACATTCTCTATTTGCATCCAAGCTTTATCCTTATACCATGTTTGCCATAATAGTGGTATTCTTTGATAATTACTACCATCTGCTTCCATTTCATATTTTTTACCCACAATAAGCCTTTCTGGCAGCCTTCTTAAAGCTGGCTTCATTCCTTCTTTTCTACGAGCATATTCAAACATCAAATAATCAATGGTCATTGGCTCTCTGATATGATAAAACAAACCTTCCTTCCTAATTTCAGAAGGGTTTCTTCCATATTCTTTTTCAAATGCCCTAGTAAAAGCTTCCCTTGATTGATAACCATATTTTACTCCTATGTCTATAATTGGTTTCTTTGTATTAGCTATTTCCTTCGCAGCCTCTGTAATTCTTCTTTTCCTAATATATTCTTTAACGGAATCACCTACTGCCCCTTTAAAAATACGTTGAAAATGATAAAGTGAATATCCTACTTCCTTAGCTAGAGCTGCTAAATCTATTTCATTATTTAAATTATTCTCTATATAATTTAATGCTTTCTCAAAAGAATCTATATAAGACATATTTATCCCACCTATTCAAAAAAGTTTTTTACCTTATATAAATCCTCAGGTACTTTTATTTTATCATTTTGATAAACAAATGAATATAGCTCATCAAAAGCATCATCGACATGTAAAGCATATTCTGCTAGCATATCCATAAAGATATAATCCTGTTCATTCCATTCTGATACTGGTATCATTTTATATCCTTCCCACATATCCCATGGCTGCATAGGCATCTTCAATAAGGAATTAGCATCAAGAATTAAATTGCACTTTAAATACTCATATCCCCAAATATTAAATATTCCAAAAAGCTCTGGATCTATTTTCCCTTCACGGCACATAATCCAAGCTTTTGGCCCTGTAATAAAGTATTTATCTGTTATATCTAGTGTATTAAAAGAAATATTAAGCTGCTCTTTTTGAAAGCTATCGATCTGAGGGTCAGCTAATATCCATCTTTTTTCAGCTTCATTCCAGTATTCAAGTACCCAATGATCAACATATTTATCTTTCTCAAAATAAGTAGCAAATCCACATCTTGCTCTTGCAGGAATACCTACCTCTCTACAGAGAGCTACTGCCATTACTGTGAAATCTCGACATATTGCAATCATCTTATTCTCTATTGGTCTTTTATCCATAACATGTGAATAGCCTGATCTATTTAAGAACATCAGCTTTTCTTCAATGCTCCTCAGACAAGGCTCTTCTTTCCTTCTATCATCCAGCTCTATTCCATATCTTTTAGCCCAATGCTGATGTATAAAAATATTTTGCACAACTGATATGATGCTTTCTATATCATTAGGTAAGTTCTTAACCATATCTTTCATAAGCCGTATTTCAGTCATCACTCCATGTTTCCTATAATATACAAGTATCTTCTCCACAAAATATCCCTCCATTTCTATTCTCAAAATATACTCTCCTCATAAAATTCCATAATTAGTATATCAATCAATTTGGAGTAAATGTGTGATATTTTGTGCTATTTTAATCTCGCTTCTATTCTATTATGCATATAATGCTTTAAAGGAGTGATATTATGCCAATACTGAGACCTGCTTTATGTAGTTTTGTATATATTGTTGAATATGGCGACACATTGTATTCAATAGCAAGAAAATTCAATACAACAGTTTCTATTATCCTTTACTTTAACCCCAATATAAATCCTAATGCTATTTACCCAGGGCAAACTATATTTATCGCTGAGTCTCCTCCAGAAGCAATTATCTATACTGTAAAACAAGGAGATACATTATACTCAATAGCCAGAAGATACGGAACCTCTGTACAAAACCTAATAATATTCAACTATCTTTCCTCACCAGACTTGATATTTGAAGGTCAACAATTAGTTGTAACTCCATCTCTTCGCTAGCTATAAATAACCCCTAAGAAAAACTCTTCTTAGGGGTTATTTATAGCCGATATTATACTTCTGTGCTTCGTTAGCTATTTATTAGTAATATTTGTTCAAGTATCTTGGCAATTTAGATTCAATAATAAGTCAAATAAATTATTACGTGAGTTAATTTACTGCTAAGCATAAAATTGCTTATGGGCTTTCTGTATTACTTGAAAATTCTCCATTTAGCAGTAAAATAAGCAAATTTTTAATTCCATCTACAAATATTCTTAGCTTCATTATATTTATCTACTGAATAAACAACCTCAATAAAGGGTTGCAGCAAAATTAATTTTCTCTTTACTGGAACCCTTTATTTCCCATATTTCTTACTTTATTTTTGTCTTTTCTTAATTTCTTGTAATAGCTATCCAGTCTCCTGACGATTTTCCTGCATGTATCATTCTTTAACTGACATCTATTAGCTCTTGGTAATAATAATTCAATAGTGTAAAATGTACTTTATTCAACTTACTTAACCATTTTATTTAATATATCGAGAAATCCTTTGATTTAATCATTATTGTTTGCCCTCATATTTTTCCTCAATAAATCGTATCAACTCTTCATTGAATCTTTCTTGCTGATCATAAAATAGAAAATGTCCGCAAGATTCAAATGGTACAAGCTTAGAGTTTTTAATACTCTGATGTTGTGCAATGGCTAAAGCAAAGACGCATACTTGGTCATTAAGTCCATGAAGAATTAAAGTGGGAACCTTAATTGTCTTTAAGTCATTGAACAGGCCTTCTTCGCCAAGCCACGTATTTGCAACAGCTGCAGAAGACCAACTGGCAGCTTGCAAACCTAATTGGAAAATCCAATCTGATAATGGCTGACTGACGTAGTTATGGAATACTTTACTTCCAAACTCTCTCAAGGTTTGAGGTCGATCTTTATATATACCTTGAATAATATCTATTACTTCTTGTCTTGTCAAACCATATGGAAAATATGGTCTTTGAATTAAACTAGGCGCTGCTGCAGCAAAAAGAGCTAGCTTTGATACTCCGTAGCCATTGTGTCTAGCCATGTATCTTACACAAATAGCGCCTCCAGTTGAATGTCCTCCTAAAATAAAATTCTTTAGTTTAAGAGCATCAACTACACACCGAACATCATCTGATAAGCGATTATAATCATATCCACTCCAAGGCTTGTCAGATAGTCCAAATCCTCTAATGTCTATACCTATGCATCTGTACCCTAATTTAGGTAATTGATTAAACTGATATTCAAACAATTTATGGCTGCCTGGCCATCCATGAACTAGCAAAATTGTCTTGTTCCCTGTCGGATTTATATCTTCTACATAAATATTGACACAAGGCTCTACGTTAATATAGTATCCCACTATATCCCTCCTCAAAAAATATCTGATAATATGATATTCAGCAGAAATTACAATCGTGCCAAACAAAGACATCTATATCTCTAAAGGTCTTTATATCAGCACTCTTTTCGTTATAAGAAAAGTTTCTATTAGAATATTAAATACCAAGGAAACTTTTCTTGAAACTCATTACGAAAAGTTCTTAATTATTATAAAGATTTTAAAGTAGAACTTTCCTATTCGTTATAAAAAAGTTCCTAACAAAACATAAATAGAAGTTGCTTCTTTAAGCTACTGCATAACCATTTTTTCCAAATTAAAGATTTATGGCGTCTCCTTAAACACATTAAGTTAACTTATTTAATTTTTTCTTATAACTTTTTAATAATAAAAAAAGCCATTCAAAACCTACTAGGTCTTGAATGACTACAGCACACCCATCCTCTTGCTTACCTCAATATTTAAACTTTGATATATTAGCTTTCATTTCTTCGGCTAGTTTAGCTAATGATTCACTGGCATTTGATACTTCTACCATAGATGCAGCTTGCTCTTCTACTGCTGCTGATGCTTCTTCTGTTCCCGCTGCATTCTCCTGAGATATAGCTGATAAATTTTCAATAACCTCTATAATTTCATTTTTCTTACTTCCCATTATCTTAGCAGATTCATTTATTGAATTTATTATTTCTGTCATACCTTCAATAACATTATCAATACCCTTAAACTTAGTATTAGTCAATTCTGCACTTTCTACTTGAGAATCTATAAGCTTTGCAACATCTTGCATTGTTTTAACAGCATCATATATTTTATCTGTTAGTTCTTTAATAATTTCTTCTATTTCCTCTGTAAATAAATTAGATTGCTCAGATAACTTTCGTATTTCATCTGCAACTACAGCAAAGCCCTTACCAGCTTCTCCTGCTCTAGCAGCTTCTATTGCTGCATTTAACGCTAATAGATTTGTCTGTTCAGCAATACTTTTAATCATCTGGCTTGCAATTTCAATTTTCCCCGCACTTTCATTTGTATTTGCAATTATTTCTTGTACTTTTCTTAAATACTCGCTATTATTGATTGTCTTTTCAATCAAACCTCCTAAAATGTCAAAGCCTTCATTCTTTAATTTAGTAACTTCGTCTGCAGATAATTTTAACTTATTGATATGCATCTGATTCTCTTCTATCAATTTACCTAATTCGTTTATGCTAATAGCTCCTCTCTCTGTATCCTTTGCCTGGCTACTAGCTCCCATTGCTATGTCCTCTATAACCTTGGCTACTTCCTCTGCTGCTCTTGCTGATTCAGTACTAGTAAGCTTTAAATTTTCTGAGGCTGAAAATACATATTGTGCATTTTCAGAAATACCCTTAATGAATTCTCTAAGGCTAGAGGTAATATTATTAAATGCTTGAGTTAAAGCTCCTATTTCATCTTTTCGATGTACTAATTTCTGAGGTAAATCCTCAGTAAGATCTAGCTTCGATATATTGTCACTATACTCTGTAATAGCTGATATAGGTTTAGTTATGTAACTTGCCACCATAATTGATACTATACCCATTACTATTAAAACTATAATTATCAATATATTAAATGCTCTATAAAGACTAGATAGATCATTTAATAAAATACTTTTTGGTATTTCTACAACTAACCTCCAATTTAAAGTACCATCTATAGTATCAAAAAACAGATAAACTTCTTCTCCGTTGACATTAGTTTCTATAATGCCTTCTTCATCTGTTAATATCCTATTCTTACTGCTTTTTAATTCACTGTATATTCCACTCTCTGTATCTGTTATATTTTCTACCATTGCAACTCTTTCGTCCCTATGAGCTATAATTAATCCACTTTCATTTATTATCCATCCAAAACCCTTTTCTTCAATATTTATTCTATCTGAAATCTCAGTTATTTTGCTAAGTGGAAGAGCTCCCGACAATATTCCTACCTTATTTCCTTCATAATCAGTTATTGCTTGAGCCACAGAAACAATTACATTCCCTGAAGATAGGGCTAAAAAAGGATCTGAAACAAAATAATTCGCACCATTAACAAAAATTTCCTTTACATAAGGACTCTCTGATAAATCTAAATATGCATCTGTTGTAGCCCATGCTTTCCCATCTGGAGCAACTACAGCTAAAGATTCATATTCACTATCTTTTACTATTCTTTTTAAATATTCCTTTGACTCTTCTATGTTCATTTCTTTAAGACAATCATATTCTACTATATGCTCTAATTCACTAATTCTAGCCTGTATGTACTCCGCAATTGTATTTGAATTGGTCTTTACAACCTCACTACTAAGCACTTCAGAGATTCCCACTATAGCCTGCTTAGAAAAATGTGATACTGCAAATCCTGTAGCTAAAAAAAATACAGCGCATATCGCAATAAATACTAATGATATCCTAAACTTAAGCTTTTTCAATATATAAGCCTCCTTTTTAATTCTTATCAAAATAATCAATAGTACTTATTTTTGATAAACTAGGAAAGATATTAAATCCTTTGATTTAACATATTTGGTATTAATTTGCATTGATGATTGCAAGCGGCCACTTGCCTAAAAAATTATATAATAAATACCAATAAAATAGTATCATAGTAATGTCGAATTTACAAGATTTTGTTAACTTAATGCCGAATCCTATATGTTTTATGTTGTAGACTTATTCATAAAAATTATACAAAGCACCTTTAGATCAAAATATTATCAGTTTTCCCAACAAGTTTTATAACTCATAATAATCAATATTTTTGCCTAAATACCTTGTAAATTCGTTCTTATTGGGAATCAAAAATCTGTATACCTGTCAAAATAAAAAAGATTCAAACATTTTATATTAACTGATGTCTGAATCTTTTTTGTCTAGCTAGCAAAACTTTTCCAAGTCGATTATTGTTAATTTTATTATAAACATCTATAGTAAAATAATTAAAAAGCATAAATCTGAATTTCCCACACTAAATATTGCACTTCTGACTAATACAGTTAACATCTTTCAAAATAATTAAGGGATGGTTTTTTGTTTTATTTCTATATAACCCCAAGCAAAAAAACCATCCCTTGTATTTTATATTTTTATTTTTACTTTTTTCAAATACAACAAGTCAAAGAAGCTTTCCTTCATATACAGCACTAGATTATTTCATAAATGAATACCTATAATCACTTGGTGCATTAAAAGCTTCCTTTATCACTCTAGGACTTACCCATCTGAGCAGATTCAGCTTACTTCCAGCCTTATCATTGGTTCCAGAAGCTCTTGCACCTCCAAATGGCTGCTGACCTACAACTGCTCCTGTAGGTTTATCATTTATATACAAATTGCCTGCTGCATATTCAAGTGCACTCTCCATTTCAACTATAGCTTTTCTATTACGAGAGAATATAGCCCCAGTTAGTCCATAGGAAGTAGATTCATTGCAAATATTAAGGGTTTCTTCAAATTTATTATCTTCATATACATATATTGTAAGTACGGGTCCAAAGATTTCTTCTGTCATTGTTTTAAAATATGGATTTTGAGTAACTATAATTGTTGGTTCTACAAAGTACCCTATAGTATCATCGCAATTTCCTCCGATGATTATTTCAGCTTCATTAGAATTACGAGCATAATCAATATATCCCTTAATTTTATCAAAAGATTTCTTATCTATTACAGCACCCATGAAATTAGTAAAGTCCTCTACATCACCAACTTTAATAGTCTTAACCTCATTAATTAATTTCTCCTTTACCTCACCCCACAAACTTTCAGGTATATATGCTCGAGAAGCAGCAGAACATTTTTGTCCTTGATACTCAAAGGCACCTCTTATTAAGGCTGTAACCAGTTTATCAACATCCGCATCTTTGTGCGCAAATACAAAATCTTTTCCACCAGTTTCTCCTACAAGTCTAGGATAGGATCTATATTTATCAATATTTGCACCTATTTTTTTCCACATTTCATTGAACACTTCTGTAGAACCTGTAAAATGTACTCCTCCTAACCATTCACTATTAAATACTATATCTCCAATTAAGCTTCCTGAACCTGGAATGAAGTTTATAACTCCATCAGGTAAACCTGCTTCTTGTAATAATTTCATAATGAAATAGTTAGAATACACTGCTGAACCTGATGGTTTCCATAAAACTGTATTCCCCATTAAAGCAGGAGTTATAGGTAAGTTTCCACCTATGGAAGTAAAGTTAAAAGGAGTTACTGCAAAAACAAAACCTTCAAGAGGCCTGTACTCTATCCTATTCCAGTCTTCATTTGTGGAGATTATTTGCTCACTATAGATTTCTGACATATAATATAATATGTATTAAATCTAAGAAAATCTATCAACTCACAAACAGAGTCAATTTCTGCTTGATGAACTGTTTTACTTTGCCCAAGCATAGTTGCTGAATTTAAAGTAGCTCTCCTCTATTCACAATAAAAAATACCCTGATATTGAAAACCAGGGTATTTTGATGACCTAAAAAACACATATCTATTCTCTTAAATTATATAATCATCTTTTTATAATTTAACTAAGGATTTTCTCTCTGATTTATATAAATATTTCAATAACTTTATATTATAGTATCTCGTTTTAATATTATATATTTTCAAGCTTTATCAAAATATTAGATACCAGAAATATACTCCTTATATTTATTGCTTATATTTTAAATTTGCTTGCTATATTCTTTAGGTCTGTAGCCATTTCTGCTAACTTTTGGGCTGAAGATGCAACTTCCTCTGATGAAGAAGCAAGCTCTTCAGTTGATGCATTAATCTCCTGTGCTGCACTTGCATTTTCAAGAGCTTTTTGGTTAATCGAAGTAATCTTAGAGGATGTTTCATCTTTATATCTAATCATATCATTAACATTTTCAAATGCTGCATCAATAAGTGGTGTAATATTATCAACAGAATCTATTATACCTTCAAAGGAACTAAATGTATTCTCTATGGATTCTGTTTGATTTTCAATATATTTGCTGACATTACCAGATGTAACAATAACTTCATTAGTATCCTCTTGTATTGATGAAATTGTCTCTATTATTTCATTAGTTGATTTTTTAGACTCTTCTGCAAGCTTTCTAATTTCATCAGCTACAACTGCAAATCCACGTCCAGCCTCTCCTGCTCGCGCTGATTCTATTGCTGCATTCAATGCTAAAAGATTTGTCTGCTCTGATATTGATTTTATAGCATCAGCAATACTGCTAATATTAGCAACAGATTTATTCAAATTTTGAACCTTGTCCACTACTAAATTAAATGCACTTTTTATGTTTTCAATAGATTCTATAAGTCTATCAAGGTCATCTTTACCATGTCTTGCTTTATCTTCAGCACTAATCACTTCTTCTCTAACCTTACATACTTGCCCATAAACACCTTCTATGCTATTTGATAGCTCTTCAACAATACTTAAAATCTTATTTATACTGTCTGTCTGTTCCATAGCTCCATTTGAGACTTCATCTATTCTTGATGCTACTTCCTCAGATGATGCTACCATTTCCTCAGATACAGCAGATAATCTCTGTGATTCATCATGTAAGGAAAGAGCACCATTAGATAAATTAGCTGTAAAGCTCCTCAAATTATGTACCATTGTATTTAAGCATTTGAACATTTTTCCAATTTCATCATTTCTTTTTATTAGTTTATCTGACACTTCAACTGTTAAATCTAATTCTGAAACTGAAATTAAATCGTTATCCAGAATTCTAATTGGTTTTATAATATCTCTACTTATGAGTATACTAAATCCAATACAACCTATAACTAATAAACCAAATGATACTAATAATATTAACATAATAAATTTTTCAATAATGTTAACAATATGACTATCTGGATATCCGACAAACAACATACCTATTACTTCATTACTTGCATTTTTGATAGGCATATAAATAGTAATATATTTTTTACCTAAAACATCTGCAGTTCCACTGTAGCTTTCACCGTTTATTATTACTGAATCTACAACTTTTTGCTCTGCTTTTGTCCCTATTTTTCTAACTCCATCCTCTTCTATTGTTGTACTAATTCTTGTATCATTAAGAAATATCGTTATATCAGCATTTGTTATTCTTTTTATATTATCTACAAGCTGGTAATCCTCATTTATAATTTTTTCCCCTTTATACAATTTATTATCTTGAAGCTTCCACTCTCCTTTGTATATATTGTCTATAAGCTCCATTGCAAAGTTTATATTTGATTCTAATATATTACTTCTTATTAAGGATTTAACCTGATAAAAAACAACACCAATAATTGAAAAAATAATAAATATTGATAAAGCAAAATAGGATGTTAAAATTTTAACTTTTATACTCCTACTTCTACTCATATAGCAATATAATCCCCCTTATTATAATAAATATATTAAAGATGATGGGCGTATACATCTACAAACCTTTGTGTTATTATGTAAAAATCTTGATGTTTTGTATACTACTAGATTTTAAACTTTATTATGAATATAAATCTAGTTTGTTCATCTTATTACTTATTATAATATATTTTCTCAATTTTCCCTATAGCTTTTATAATTATTGTTAAAAGTAAATAAAGTAATATTATAAAAAAAGTGATAACTTTAATCCACTTTGCTAAAAATGGTGAGAAAGTATAACACTTTTTATATTTATTTTGTAAACATTGTATTATACTTATGTATTCTATCTAATGATAATTTAATTAAATTTTCCTTTTTATCATCATTAAATTGATCATTATTTAAAACTGATAAAATTCCTCTCCAATACCATAATTGAATATAATCAAGGAGTTTCGATATGCTAATTTTAAATGCATTTTCAGAATACGTATAAATAAACGCTGTACTCAATTCATACATTTTTTCAATACTTTCGTTATATTTTATTGATGAACATAATGCACCAGCAATATCAAAATAATAGCTACCCATTCTTGACTCACCAAAGTCTATTATTTTAATTTCATTGCTAGCCCAAATCATATTCCATATACCTAAATCTCCATGGATAATTCCAGTGTCCTCAGCCGTCTTTAAATATAACTCCTTTAATATCTCATTTACTTCTTTATCAGAATAAGGAACTTTGCCATTACAATATTGATTTTTCCAAAGAATATTTCCTTTTTCCCATAGATCTAAAAGATCAAATCTATCTTTGAAATTAATTGAAATCTTAATATCAGCTAAAGCATTATGCATATATGAAACAGACTTAGCAATTTCTTTTATCATTTCTTCATCAGAAGCTTTCGGAACTATTCCATTAATATATTCTTGAAGATTATAACAATCATTTCCAAAACAAAAATATGGTTTTTTCTCCTTTGTAGGAACTATAGGTGATACACAAGTCACACTTTTATTAAGTAAATGATTTGTTATGATAAACTCCGTCTCTCCTTGAATCCTATCTTTAAGTTTTCGTAATATCCACTTTTTTGATTTGGAATTTATTAAAAAGGTTTCTGATGTATTCCCATTATTAATCCTTTCATATGAAAGTACATCGTCAATTGGATATTCCTCACATATATTTTTTATTAGAAGTTCATCCATGTTTATTCTCCTTACTATTTATCGTTTATTTCTAAACCATTTAGGGTTAAAAATATTGTAATACCCTCCTCTAATTCCTCTCAATGTTATCATAAAAATATAATTGGATATTACTTCTAATGCTTCTAAGACGCTTACAAAATTTATTTAGTAGTATATAATTAAGCAACAAAAAGCTTGGCGTTCTTATATTATTCCAAGCTTTTTATCAATGTAGTTAATTATCCAATTTAACATTTCTTTAAAACTTATTGAGTCATATACTAAGCCTAATCTTAACTCAACTAATTCTTCATCAGTGCACACAGCTAATACCTTTCTCTTATTTTCATTGATAAGGTCATAATTATTAATAATAGAAAAACATAATCTTGATGCATTTTGTGAAAAGCTCCAAGCTCTTAATTCAAATAAACCGTTTGCGATTACTTATGATATGGTTCTCTATGTATTATCTTAAACCCTCTATAAATCTGCTCTAGTAAAATTACCCTCATTAACTGATGAGGAAAAGTCATTCTGGAGAAAGATAGCTTGAAGTTGCTTTTTTGGGATACCTCTTTTGAAAGGCCTAAAGAACCTCCTATAATAAAAGTTATATCGTTTATACCTTCTATCATTAGAGACTCTATTTTTTCTGAAAGTTCTTCTGAGGATAACTGCTTCCCTTCAATTTCTAAGGTTATTATAAATGAATTGGCTGGAACTTTAGAGAGAATCCTTTCCCCTTCCTTGCATTTAATCTGCTCCATCTCTTTATCACTTAGATTTTCTGGTGCCTTTTCATCATCGACTTCTATAATATCAAGATTACAATATCTTGATAATCTCTTCGAATACTCTTTTATACCTTCTTGCAAGAATTTTTCTTTTATTCTTCCAACGGAAACAATACGTATTTTCATTAGCTCTCCCACCGCTTTATATTTCCAACCATTCCTGAACCTTTTGCATCAAATTATAATTAGTTAGGTCATAATGTAAGGGGGTAATAGTTATATATCCTTCTTTAAGATAAAACCTATCTGAATCTTCTTCTTTTTCCTCTCTATGTCTTCCTTCAAGTGCTAAGGTTATTTCATCCTCACCATTTCTATTTTCAACAAAATAATAATCATATACAATTCCGCCTATTTTACATACTTTTATTCCCTTTATTTCTTCTTCTTTTATACATGGAAAATTCACATTAAGAACTATATTATTTTTCACTAAATCTTCTTTTACTTGCTCAAATATTTTCTTAGCATATTTAGCAGCTGTTTCAAAACACTCAGTTCCCTTTCCTATCTCACAAGAAAATGCCATAGAAGGAATCTTATATAGATTTCCCTCAATAGCAGCTGATACTGTCCCTGAATATAATACATCTGCTCCTATATTTAACCCAAAATTTATCCCAGATAACACCATATCTATAGGTCCTTCTACTAATTTGTCTAGTGCAACTCTCACGCAGTCTGCCGGAGAACCGGATACGCTATAAGCTTTTGATTTAATGCCTGGTATCTCTACCCTCTTTACTAGTATAGGCTTAGTTAATGTAATTGAATGACTGGCGGCACTTCTTTGCCCCTCTGGCGCAACTATTACAAGTTCATAGTCTTTTTCAAACTCTTTTGCTAGTGCTTGGATACCTACTGCATCTATTCCATCATCATTCACTAAAAGTAACCTCATTTTCTCCTCCTTATAAAGTCTTATTGTTTATATTTATACTACTAAATATTTTGGCTGTCTATCGCAAAACTCGCAGGTACGCGGACTTGTCCAGTCAGTAAAGCTTACTTGGTCAAGTTCATATATATCAGGTGATTGTTCATATGTCTCTACAAATTCCTCTATAGCAATTTCTAAGTGGTCATTACATACTACATACATTATATCACTCCAAACTATATTAATTTGAAAGAGAGAATTATATATAGTATTTACAAAAGGTAGATATTTTACAACATTTTTCATAAGTACAGTTAGAAAATGAAAACCTTAGATGGCCTATCTCTATAAGTCAGCTCTAAATTTATATCTTTAACCACATCTAATCCCTTTTCAGTAAGTATATTTGCTACAGTTTGATATGCTAACTCTGGAAAGTTATTTTCTTTGCTCAAGTGTCCTAACAATATACATTCATTTTTCCCGTAAAGTACTTCTGCTAATAGTTTCCCAGCGTCTTCATTGGAAAGATGCCCTTTTTCACTTAAAATCCTTTTTTTCAAATACCAAGGATATTTGCCTACTTTAAGCATTTCTACATCGTGATTTGACTCTATTAAAAGCAATTGAGAATTTCTGATATTTTCTTTTACTTTTTCACTTACATATCCCGTATCTGTTACTAAACTAATCTTTATATTTTTATGATAGAAACTATATCCTACTGGTTCAATTGCATCATGAGACAATTGAAATGGATGAATATTTAAATCTTGTATTTCAAAAATCTTATCTGTATCAAATATGATTATATTTTTTTCATTAATCTCACCAATTTCTGTCTTCATACATTCCCAAGTTTTTTCATTAGTATATATAGGTATGTTAAATCTTCTCGATAAAACTCCAACACCATGAATATGGTCCTTATGCTCATGTGTTACTAATATCCCATTAATAGTACTTGGATCTACTTCTATAGAAATAAGGGACTCTTGAATTCTTTTCCCACTAAGACCTGCGTCTACTAATAATCTAACCCTATCCGTCTCTATATATTGACAATTTCCACTACTACCACTTGCTAGTGAACAAAATCTTATGGTCATCTGTTTTCCTCCAGCTTTAGTCTTCAATTTACCTTTCATTTAACATAAACAATTATATCATAATAAAAGTCCCTAAAGAAATACTATTGGTCTTCCCTATTTACCTGTGGAATCTATACTATAAAAAATGCTTAAATCCTCTCAGTCCATTAAAAAAAGAAAGAATAAATAAAGTCCATTTTCAGTCTATTCGTTTACTCTATATATTTTAGCTCCTAAGCTTGAAAGCTTTTGCTCTATATTTTCATATCCTCTATCAATGTGAAAAGCATCATCTATTTCAGTCTTTCCACTTGCAGCTAGTCCTGCAATTACTAAAGCTGCTCCTGCTCTTAGGTCCGTAGCTCTAACTCTTGCACCGCTTAATTTTTCTACTCCTTCAATTATGGCTACTCTGCCATCTACCTTAATATTAGCTCCCATCCGCTTCAATTCATCTACATATTTAAATCTGGCCTCATATACACTTTCAGTGACTATGCTAGTACCCTTTGCAGTCGACAATATAGCTACCATAGGCTGCTGTAGGTCTGTTGGAAATCCGGGATATGGAAGAGTTTTTACATTTATTGCATTTAGTTTACCATCTGATATTACCCTAACTGAATCATCATATTCTATTACTTCAACAGAAGTTTCTCTTAGCTTTGCTACTATAGGCTCTAAATGTTTTGGTATCACATCGGTTACAGTAACATCTCCTCCTGCTAAGGCTGCAGCTAACATATATGTACCTGCTTCTATCTGATCAGGAATAACACTATATGTACAACCATGCAGCTTTTCCACTCCTTCAATTTTAATCGTATCTGTTCCAGCACCTTTTATATTTGCTCCCATAGAATTCAAAAAGTTAGCCACATCTACTATATGAGGCTCCTTAGCTGCGTTTTCTATAATAGTTTTTCCTTCTGCACATACGGCAGCCATCATTATATTTATAGTAGCACCAACACTTACCACATCAAGATATATTTTATTTCCAATTAACTTATCTGCTCTACATTTTATAACTCCATGTTCTATGTCTACTTTTGCACCAAGAGCTTCAAAGCCTTTTATATGCTGGTCAATTGGCCTCGTTCCTATATCACATCCTCCTGGGTAAGCTACTTGAACTTCTTTAAATCGACTAAGTCCCGCACCTAATAAGTAATAAGAAGCTCTAATTTTTCTTGAAAGATCATATGGAGCAACTATTTTACTAACCTTACTAGTATCTATAACTATGGTTCCATTTTCTTTTATGTCTACATCAGCTCCAATTTCAGACATAATTTCTGAAATATGATATATATCTTTTATCCTAGGAACATTTTCTATTACACACTTTTCCCCAGCTAAAAGTGAAGCCGGAATTATGGGCAATGCAGCATTTTTGAATCCACTAATAGCAACCTTGCCATTGAGCTTATATCCACCTTCTACTATTATCTTTTCCATTAAATTTCTCCCCCTATCCCACTTAGTTTGCACATAAAAAAAAGAAGAAATATAATATTTCTTCTATTTATCTTCGCAAAATCCTTTATTTTATTTTAATTATCTTCTAAAAATATTTTAGTCCCATCATCAAATACTATTCTCCAAGCAGGAGTAGCTTTTCCTCCTCTAGCACTACTAGAGCTATTGGCTCCTATATGCTTATTAGGATCAAGATAATAACAAACTGATATCTCATTAATAGTTTTTCCATATGCTTCTTCCATGGACAATAGCTTTAGTAATGCCCTTGGAGCAGACATTATAGTTATATGAGTAGAATCATCTAATTCTACTGATTCTATCCAATATCTTTCAAAGCTATTTACTCCAGATAAGCTAATAGTAAACTTCATATAGCTCTTTTCAAAGTAAAAGTCATCAATTAACTTAGTATATTCAATATAATAAACATCATTATTATGAGTCATTATACTAAGTTTATAGTCATTGCTTGAAAAGCCCTTATCTTCAATAAACTTTTGAGCAATCTCTACTGCTCTATCAGTGGTCATACTATCATATATTTGATTTTTACTAGTATTTTCATATATTATTTCATTACCGTTCTTTACTGTTACACTTTCACTATCATTTACATAATATATATATCCCTGTATAGTTTCAGTTTCATATTTCTGTCCTAAGAATTTATTAGCTATCTCCTGAGGGTTATAGGTTTCATATTTTATACTAAATAGTGGCAAAGATGGTATTTCCTTTGGTATGTCAACTGCTACCTTTATATTCTTTTCTAGCAAAAAAGTCTGTACATCTCTTACAAATTCTTCTCCTACTACAGAAGTATTATTGTCTCTGCTATTTATCAACACGTAAGCTAGAAAAACATTTGTGATGATAAAGGCAATTATAAGTATATTTTTCGCCTTTGACCAATCCATATTAATTTCACCATCCAATTAGTTAATTACCTTGGATTCCCCCCGTTTTCAACATAACCATCGTAAGCATCAAATATATAGCTTAAACCTGCCACTTCTATAATCCATACTGGTTTTAAAACTTGGTTTCCCTCAGTAGAGTTATCATAATAAGCTAAATAAGCATTATTAATACCTAACTTGAATTTCTCATCTATTTCTTCTGCAGATGTTAAATCTATATCTATATTATTCTTTTCGATAAATTTAGCCTTCATAAAGCTATAGTTTCTATCAAGTATGTCATACGCTGATAGCATACTTTTATAGCTACTTTTCAGCGTTACTTTCCCAATAGCTTCCCATATATGTCTTCTATATGACTTCACTTGATTGTTAAACATTTCTATTTCTATAGAATTCAAAACCTGTTCTTCATCTGAAACTACAGGTAAACCATCTAATTTATATTTAAAGGTAAATTTATACCCCTTATTATTTTCAAATTCAATCTCATCTACTTTGTAAAGATATGTGTCTTTAGGCCATCCCATATGAGTATTTCCAAAATCTATGGCATTTTTTAGGCTTAAATAGAGATTATTATTTTCTCCATTTGACTCAATATTTCTAAAAAATTCAAGAGTACCATTTTCATATAGCTTTAACGTTCTCTGACTGTCAACATATATTACTGAACCGTCACTTTCTTCAATTCTTCTTATATAAGCTAAATCTCTGTTGAAAAATAATGTAGCTATATTATTTTCTTCTATTTCACTCAAGGTGTCTATTTCTTTTCTTACATATATCTGTGACAGGTTAAAATTCACTGTCAATGGGATATATGTATTGTTATTATCTGAAGTAGCTAATAGATCAGTAATAGTATAGACTCTTGTAAAGTCACTTCTACTTATAGCATCAATTTCATCTTTAACGCTTTTATAATCAAAGCTTACTCCACTAATTTTAAAGTATTTAGTTCCGTTGCTAAGCACTATAAAATTATCTAAAGGAGAATCTAGATAAATAAATATACTATCTATCTGCTTTATAGAATCAATAATTGAAGGTGAAATATCTAAATCTAACATTTTTCCGAAGATAAATGTGTGCATATCATTAGAAAAATAAAAGCCTATAGCTCTCTTTTTTCTAGCTTCTTCGAAATCACTATTAGTCATTTCTTCTAGTTTTATATTCTTTGATTGAAATACAGTCTTAAGTATTTCTTTCCCTTTATTCCAAAGCTGATATCCATCATCAAAATACATAATGGCGCGACTATTCCCACCAAAATTGATAACGTACTTCTCAGGCAAAATAAAGTCTGATATTTCACTTTCCTTGATTTCATTAGATTCTTGTCCAAATGCAAACGAGGAAAATAAACTTTCAGGAAACTCAACCCATAATTGTTGTACAAGATAAATAGTTGTAAAAACCAAAAAAGCCAGTAGAAGAGATTTTATTCTCTCTATATTTTTCATAATATCATCTCCACAGATGACACAGCTACTTGGAATTTATTAGCTTCTTAATAGCATCTATTACTGGAGAAACAATAGAGTTTTTAGCATCGTCTAGAGTTTTAGTTGCATCATCGATTCCTTTACAAAGAACATATCTAACATCTCTATGGTAACCGGAATCACCCTTCTTTGTAGCAACAATCTTATAAAGACCTTTTTTGAGTTTTATTTCCTTTGGATATACGCCATTATCATTTAACTCCAAGTCTTCAGACAATATTAATTCAAAGTCATCTACATTTACAGACTCTAAAATGCTTTCAATAGTATCAGCATTTTCTTTCATTTTTATATTGGTATTAAGATAAACCTCTAAAGTTACAGTTATACCCTTTTTCCCTTTAATAGTAATTAAAATAACATCTCCCTCAGTCTGTATGCCATTTTCGCTATTTACATTTATTTGAACATCTTTTTCTATTTTTTGTGATTCTACCTTAATGGCACTATTGGAATCTGTACTGCCTCCACCAGCATAAGCAAAAGTACTCGGAATACAAATAACAGCTAATATAAGTGCCATTGTAAGGAGTTTTTTAAACATAATAATTCCTCCTTATGCCACATAATGCTACATTTTCATTATATATCAATTTTATTACAAACATATTACAGCCCAGTTAAATTTGAATTACACATGTTATCATTGCAAAGGCAATATTATGTCAACTGTAGTTCCTACATTATACTCGCTGCTTATCAAAATTTCACCATTATGCGCTTCTATGATTTGCTTAGCTATGGAAAGCCCTAATCCTGTACCTCCCATTTCTCTAGATCTTGCTTTATCTACCCTATAAAATCTTTCAAAAATTCTGCTTATATCTTCCTTAGGTATACCTATTCCATTGTCTTTAACTGTTATAATTGCTTTTTCTTCATTTGACTTTGCTATTATTTCAATGTTTCCTCCATCAGGAGTATATTTTATTGCATTAGTGATTATATTTAGTATAACCTGCTCTATACCATCTTTATCAGCTACAACCTTCCCAATGTTTTCCTCTATTTTTAGGTCTATCTTTTGGTTCTTTTCTTCTGCACTTATTTTAATTTTAAGATATATTTCCCTCAAAAGCTGTTTAATATCAATAGGTTTTTTGTTCCATTTTGTCTGCTTGTAGTCCAAGTCTGAAAGCTGTAAAAGATCCCTTACGATTCTAGCCATTCTATCGCATTCACTATTAATTACTGAAAGAAAATTCATTGAAATATCTTTATCTTCAATGGCTCCATCCATTAAGGTCTCTGTATAGCTTTTTATAGTAGTTATAGGGGTTTTTAGTTCATGAGATACATTAGCAACAAACTCTTTCCTCATGTTTTCAAGCTTTTGCTGCTTTGTTATATCTTGAAATACTATTATCATACCACCTATATCGTTATTTTCATCTTTAAGCGGAGCATATTCTGCATTATATATCCTTGAATCAATTTCGATAATTTCGCTTCCTCTCCACTTTTCTTCATTCTTTATCCTATCAAGAGTAATATTACTATTTCTCTCCCTAAAAAAGTCATCATATCGTATAGTACCTATCTCTTCAGGCTTTACTTTAAGCATATCTAAAGCTACTGGATTCGCGTGTATTATCTCACCATCAAGAGATACTGCTATTACTCCATCTGCCATATGAGTTATAATAGTATCTAATTTATTTTTCTCTTTGTTCACTTCTGCAAGAGTATTTTTAAGCTTTAACGTTAAATAATTAAACATACTGGCAAGCTGGCCAATTTCATCATCAGATTTAACTTCAACTACTTGATCAAAATCTCCCTTAGCCATTCTTTCTGCTTTCTTGGTTACGTCATTAATAGGTTCAGTAATACTTCTTGCAATTAAAAAGCCTATTATTACAGTAATAATTAAGGCTAATGCGGTAGCTTTTATTAATATATTTTTAGATTGATCTAGTGTATCATACATATCAGTCATATCTGTTGTAATATAAATAATCCCTTTAACTCTTCCATCATCTGTTAAGACGGGATATGCTAAGTGTTTTGCTTTACTTGCACCATTATCTATAGAACTATAGCCTTCTTGCTTTTCTCCATATTTCTTGGCATCAATTATTAACTCAGCCTGTATTTGACTGAGATTAAACGCACTCTGACCTATTATTTTAGTATTGCTAGAACTAGTTGCAATAATTGAAGCAATATTTGAATTATCTATGATATAAATTACCTCAGTCGCATAAACTGGCAGTCTTTTTACATCTGTCTGGATTTCCTCTTTAACTAAATTCCAATCATCACTTTTTGATATATTGTTGGACATATTTACAAGATTTCTTACTCTTGATTCCATAGTTCTCGTGGCTTGATTTAGATAATAATTTTCAAATTCTCTGATGATGAAAGCCATAACAATTACCATTGCTATAAAAACTAGGAGGAAATATACTAATATAAATTTCCACCTTATGCTTTTAAACATTATTTAGTCCCTCCTAAAGTAGTATCCAACTCCTCGCTTAGTGAGAATGTATTTGTAGTCTCCTGAATCATCCTCCACTTTTTCTCTTAATCTCCTTATTGTCACATCTACTGTTCTTATATCTCCATAATATTCATAACCCCATACTTCTTCTAATAGCTGTTCTCTAGTAAATACTTGCTCTGCTCTTGTGGCTAGAAACTTTAATAACTCATACTCTCTTTGAGTCAAATCAATAACCTTGTCCCTTTTTCTCACTTCATATTTATTTATGTCAATAACTAAATCTCCTATTTCAATAATCTCATTACTTCCTTGCTGACTAGAAAGCTCTGTTCTTCTCAAGTTTGCTTTTACTCTGGCTACTAGTTCCCTCATACTAAATGGCTTAGTTATGTAATCATCTGCCCCTAGTTCTAGACCCAGTACTTTATCTACTTCTTCTTCCTTCGCTGTAACCATTAATACAGGAGTATTGAGTTTTTGTCTTATTTCTTTTAGTACTTGAAAACCATCTTTTTTAGGTAGCATGACGTCAAGTAAAATTAAATCTGGATTCTCGCCAAAAGCTTTATTTACAGCATCTTGCCCATCATAAGATACTAAAACATCATAGCCTTCTCTTTTTAAATTAAAACTTAGGATATCAGCTATCGGTTTTTCATCCTCTACTATTAGTATTTTTTTGCTCATCGTATACACCTCATATATTAATTTTTATTATGTGCATTTAACAAAATATTTCCTTCCTACAATTGATATATTCTATATAATAATGCGTTTTCCTGCTTACATATTTTGTAACACAATGTTACTAGTAAAAATATGACCTTAGACCCTTGATAAATTTTGTAAAAAAAGTTAGAATATTCTCAAACATTGTAGACCCTGACCCTTTAACCCCCTTAGTTTTTTTATAACATAAAGTCAACCTAATATTAAACGGTTGACTTTATATTTTTGTTTCATATTTTCATAGGAAATATGAGCCTAATCAAAGCTTTTAAGTTCAAAAATATTAGTCTTTAAAGCTACCTTAGCTGATCTATCTATGTTATTTCCTTCTCCAAGTATAGTAAGCATATTTCTTAGCTTCTCAAATCCCAAATTATCAGATATCTCTTTGACTACTTCAAAGGATTTTCTATAAGCCACATTTTGGTCAATATCATTAAATCTCTTCTCCAAATCCTCAAAAGTAATTTCATTATTATCTAAGGAATAGCTTGGCCATTCAAATCCTTTAATCTCATATTCGGTATATAAAGCCAAGCCTTCTGTTAGCCACATTGGATAATTCCCTTTTGTTATGTCATCTACTAGCAAATGAGCAAATTCATGTATTGCTGTTCCACTAACCTCGTATATTTCATTTAACTTTTCCTTATCACTAATCCATATCCTAGGAGATAAAATATTTATAGTTCCACTATAATATGCTCCTAAAGGTGTATTTCCTTTGTCAAATCTTAAATTCTTTAAAAAATCCTCTTCATTGTTATAAATTATTACAGTGCTTTTATCAGATGGATAGTAATTATACATATTACATATGCTATAATAATATTTATCCAATGTATCACCTATAAACTCGGCATAATACTCATCTTCTTTTTCATATCTTATAATAAAGTGCTCAGTTTCTAAAGTTTCAAAATTATCTGTATATTTTAGCACCCTTAATTTTTCAATATTTTTCACTACTGGATAAAAAGACACCTGTAATATTTCAAATCTATTTATCAACATAATTATAAATAATATTGCTAGTGCTGTAATAACTAATCTATGGGTCTTAATTCTCATAAGATATTCCCCCTTTTAAATTCACAAATAGGAGTGAACATCACTATTATAACATAATATTATGTAAACTTCATTGTCAAATTTTATAAGTACCTTTCAAAACATTACTCTTGTTCTAAAAGCTCAGAAACTGTAACAAATCTATATCCTCTACTTATGAGCTCTGGTAAAATTATCTTTAATGCTTCAATAGTTTGATTTTCACTTGCTTCATTGTGATCATGAAATAAAATAATATCTCCATTAGTAGCCTGAGATATTACCGTCTCTACTATTGCATCTACTCCTGGATTGCTCCAGTCTCTAGAATCCTGATAGTAAGTCCATAAAATAATTTTGCAGTCATTTTTCATAGCTATATCATACACTGCTTGATTATAAGTTCCATATGGTGGTCTAAATACTCGAGCCTTTCCACCTGTACTATTATATATTATTTCTTGAGTCCTATTAAATTCTGACTCTATTACCTCTGTTTTTTCTTTTCGCAAGTTTATATGGTTATAGCTATGTATACCTATTTCATGACCTTCTTCTTTTTGCCTTCGTAAAATTTCTGGATATAACTCTCCATGTTTACCTAAAATAAAAAAAGTTGCTTTCACATTATATTCTTTTAATATATCTAGTATTTCTTCTGTATATATTGGATGTGGTCCATCATCAAAGGTAAGTGCCAAAACCTTTTTATCTCTAGGTCCATTAGATATTATATTAGCAGCTTCAGCTAAATTGTCTGTTGTATCTATAAAGGTAGTTGTAATTTTTCCTTGAAATATAAAATTGGCAAGTAAGCTAAAAAAAATAATATTTACAGCTATACTTAGCCAAATTCGTTTTCTATTCATTTCATTACCTCCATTTGAAATGACATTCAAAAAAACTTCTATTAAAGCATTAAAAAGTAAAGTTGCTTTTCTTAAACTACTGCATAAACGCCTTAAGTAAATCCAGAAATTTCTGTATTCTGCTAGAACTCATTAGATTAAGTTCTTTGAAAATAAAATTCTTACGTTAAACTTTCCTATTCGTTATAAATAATATTAGCTTTTTCCTTCATATATGCTATGAAAGCTTCTGATAAAACTTTAATAAACAGAAGTAAATTACTTCGTAAACAGCCTGAACAAATTTGAAGGTTTCTGGAATCTGCTTAATTCATCAGGTTAAGTTCCCTAAGTATGATTCTTCTGTAGAACTTTCCGATTAGTTAGTCTTTTTATTTCTAAACGCCATGTCCTTGATTCTCTTTACTCCCAAGAATATTTTTTATCTTCTTCAATTTTATTAACATTTTTATTTCTTAATGCATAGATTAAAGCATAGGAAGGTGAATGTAATGAGAAAAATGTACAATTCGAAATTATGCCCTGTTTTAAGCGCAAAGTTGCAAACTCAATCTAATGAAGAACTTCCAGTTATAGTTAGAGTTAAAGAAAACAACAAAGATAAGCTTAATAGCTTGGCTCATAGTTTGGAGGGCAAAGTAAAAAGAAGCCTTCCTTTAGTTGATGCCATTGCACTAAAAATGAATATGAATGAAATAGATAAATTATCTAGAGATCCTAATATTGAATATATAAGCTATGACTCTAAGGTCTTTGCTTTGTTAGATATTGCTAATGCTTCTATAGGTAGCAGTTTTCCCAGAGAAATAGGGCTGACTGGAGAAGGTGTTACTGTAGCTGTAATAGATACAGGAGTAGCGCCTCACAATGATTTGGTAAGACCGAAAAATAGAATCATTGGGTTTAAAGATTTTGTAGGAGATAGAACTAGCCCTTACGATGATAATGGTCACGGTACACATGTAGCTGGTATAATAGCTTCTAATGGCTATTCTTCTAATGGAAAATATGTAGGAGTAGCTCCTAATGCAAATATTCTAGCTGTTAAAGCACTGGATCAGTCAGGTAGTGGAAACACATCTGATATTGTATCAGCTATAGAGTGGGTTGTAAAAACTAAGGATCAATACAACACAAAAGTAATTAATCTCTCTCTCGGAAGTCCTGCTAACAATCCTATAAACTCAGATCCATTAGTAAGAGCTGTAGAAGCAGCAACAAAAGCTGGTATTACTGTAGTGGTGGCTGCTGGAAATAGCGGACCTTCAGCTAGAACTATCTTATCTCCAGGAAATAGCCCTAGCGTAATTACAGTAGGAGCAGTTGACGATAAGAGAACTCCTGATACAAAAGATGATACAGTTGCAGACTTTTCGAGTAGAGGCCCCACTAAAGAAGGACTGAAAAAACCAGATGTAGTAGCGCCGGGAGTCAGTATAATGTCATTATCAAATAAATCAAGTGATGGATATGTTTCGTCAAGTGGTACTTCCATGGCTACACCTTTAGTATCAGGTTCTGCTGCTCTCTTATATTGCAAATATAAGAACCTTACACCAAGTCAGGTAAAGTCCATGTTTATCAATTCTTGTACTGACTTAAAAGACAAACAGGAAAATCAAGGTGCTGGAATAATAGATTTAAGAAAACTGTTTAAATCCTCTGAAGAAGAATCACCTAAGCCTGCACCTACACCTAATCCCCCGCGCTTTCCCATACGGCCGCTACCGCCTAAGAAGGAGAAGAAAGTAGCATCATCAGATTCCGTTAGCGAAATCATAGTAATTTTAGTTTTAGTTCTCATAATATTAGCTATAAATGATAAAAAATAATATAAGGAAGTATCGCAAAACTACTGAATAAGTAGTCAGCGATGCTTCTTTTTTCTATAAAATAAGAAAAGCTTTTATTGGGATACTAAAGAAATTAAGGTAGCTTTTCTTGAAACTCATTACGGAAAGTCCTTAAAATATAAATATCAAAGTTGGACTTTCCTATTCGTTATAAGAAAAGCTTTTATTGGGATACTAAAGAAATTAAGGTAGCTTTTCTTGAGCCACTGCATAAGCGACTTGCACGAAATTAAAAATTTCGGCAATCTACTTAAAACTCGTTGCGAAAAGTTTTAAAATAAGGATATCAAAGTTGGACCTTCCTATTGGTCATAAAAAAAGCTGAAGCCCAATGAGCCTTATTCCCTCATTAAGCAACAGCCCTTATTTTTCTATTGGTAGCTTTTACCTAAATACTTATATGGATCTTGAGGCACTCCATTCTTTCTCACTTCAAAATGGAGATGTGGTCCAGTACTTCTACCAGTACTGCCTACAGCAGCAATTTGCTGTCCTTTATACACTTTGTCGCCTTGTTTTACATATAGCTTACTACAATGAGCATATCTAGTAACAAATCCTCCACCATGATCTATATCTACCACTAAGCCATAACTACCATTTTTACCTGCAAATATTACAGTACCTCCATCAGCAGCATATATAGCAGTACCTGTCCTAGCTGCAAGGTCTATTCCTGTGTGAGTCCTTCCCCATCTAGTACCAAACCTAGATGTTAAGGTCCCTCTAGTTGGCATTATGAAGCTTCCTGTCCCCTGTTTAGGTGGTGGCTCTTTAGTTCCTTTAAGTATTATCTGCGTAACTGGCTGTGATAATATAGTTTCCTTTATTATTTCCTTTGCTATTTCAATCCCATTATGCTTTTCTACTTTAGCTACTATCTCAGCTTTACCTTCCACGCCTTTTTTCTTTACAGTCTGCTGATCTTTATACATATTATCGCTGTATTCGTATTCAGTTTCATACTTAATACTTTCAGTATATGTTTTTTCTTCATATGTAGCTACTGTTAAGAAAGGTTTAGGTACTACCAGACTAAGTTCTTCTCCGGGATAAATTAGCTCCGGATCTTTTCCAGGATTAGCCTTTTCTAAGTCATCTGTACTTATCCCGTATTTTTTAGCTATTGTCCAATAGTTCTCACCTTTTTGAACTACATGTACTCTCTCTTCGTCAGTTCCCTTCTGCAAAAGTTCTAAAACCTTATCAAATTTCTCAATCTTTGAAGGTTCTACTTCTCTTTTAATTATTTTTACATCTTCTACTATTTTTACTTCTTCAAGTTTTGTACCTTCTTTTTTCGCTGCCTCTATGTAAGGTTTCTTGATTCCTTCAAGTACTTCTTTTGCCAACATTTCAGAGCCTAAATATGAGAAATCTTCGCCATTAATATTAATTGCATATGCAACAACATTGAACGTTATATTGGATTGAATTTTTTCCTTTAATTCGGACTTATCTATAAGCTCTTCATCTTCTGCATGAACTTCTTCAAAAGACAACTTTTCATTTATAACTACATCAAGTCCTTGCTCCCTCGCCAAATCTTTATTTATAGAATCGTATAAGTCTAAAACATCTTGTTTATCTCTAACTATTCCTAATTCTATATTTCCAAGCTTAACGTTAAATGCTCTTGTAGCAATTTCGTGATCTACACCTTTTCTATATACAAATAATGAAAAGGCAAGAAACAAAATGGCAACCACTGCAATTATACCTGTTCTAACATTAAATATTTCCTTATTTAACTTTATTTTCTTTAACTCTTTAACTTTATCAGAAATATTAATGGCTTTAACCTTAGAGGCTTTTTCAGTTAAAGTATTCTTTAACTGCTTCAATTTGTTATTTAATTTTAGTGGATTCTGGTTTGCTTTTTCATCTGAGCACTTCATAACCCAGCTCCCTTCTATCCTGTCACATTAATGTAATATTTTGTAACAGGATTGTAATCATTTTACACAGTTTAAATTATAACATATTTTTTAAGTTTGACAACCCTATAATTTAACCCGTTTTTCTGCTGTTTTCTTTATATTGTTCTTTTTTATACTAAAATATACATTTTTTAGTATACTATTTTGTCGAAACTATGTTAACGTTAAAACCTAAAGCACTCCTAGAATAAAATTTAAAGTGATAATTTCCTTTTCTCTTTATCTTTTCAATTAATCTTCCTGATGAATTTACTTCAAATCCTTCTGGCACTATCATCTCTACAAAATAATAATTAACCTCCTCATTATAATTTTTTTGTTCTAAAACCCACCCCCCATTATATCTTGCAGCAACTGGATACCAGTCTTCTAATACATAAATTTTCCTTCCATTATTTACATCAGTGATAAAGTTTAGATTAACTATGTCATACTCTATCTCTACTGTTATCTTATGGCCCTCTTTAAGCTTTGTGCCTAAGTTTATCATTAATATGCGCTTATCTCTCCCTATAAGCTTAAAATCAACTTTTCTGTTTTCTATCCTTACAGATTTAATTTCTTTAATTTTACAAGGATTCTCTACATCTCCTGATACCAACTTATCTTCAAGATCTTTGTAGAACTCGTCCTCAGTTTTTATAGTACTTAGATAAAAAAACAACTTATCTAATTCTTTTCCTGTTTTATTTATATACTCCACTTTTTCTACTGCTGATAGTTTATTGTACTCACTTGAAAACTCTGCTACAATTGTATACTTATTCATTCCTCTAATACTGTTTATATTACCTGCAAATTGGACATCATCTTCAATAATCATGTATGTAGCTATTGGCACTGCCAGTACAAGAAAAAGTAAAATTAATTTTAATATAATTTTCTTTATTAAGTTTTTCATTTTATTACCACCTTTTTGTTGTCCATTTTATTAATAATATATTTCTGTCAATAAGAAATATGACCAAAGGTATGATATAATTAATATATATAAAAGGAAAAAGTAATTTGGTAGGTGAAATGCATGTCCTTTACACTAGAAGTTACAGATTTTGATTTTGGAGATACACCTATAGAAAATATTTTTATAAATGATTATATGCCTATGGCAGACGGTACATATGTAAAAGTTTATTTATTAGGCTATAAATACGCTAAAGATAATGATAATAAGCTTTGCGTAAATAATGAAAGCATATCTAGACATTTAAATATTCCCTTAACAGATGTTCTTAAGGCTTGGGATTTTTGGGAGCAGAAAGGAATTATTGTAAAGCATAAAAAGGAAAATGCTGATGAATATGATTATGATGTAGAATTTTTAAACTTAAAGCAGCTATATATAAAAAATAATTACATTTTAAAAACTCAGGTAAATAATTTGCAAAGTACTTCACAGGTATATACTTGTACTGTAGAAGACTTAATTGAATCAAATAAAATTCCAAGTATAAATGAAATGTTTTCGTCCATTGATTATATTATAAGACGGCAGCTTGTACCAAATGAAAAGATAAGAATTCTTGAATGGCTATATAATTTTAACATGAGTCCAGAAGTAATTGTTAAAGCCTTTCTTTACGCTATTGAAAAAAAAGGTAAGAGAAATATTAATAATGTAATTAAATACGTGGAAGGCATTATAAAAAATTGGTATGATATGGGGATAACAAATCTTGAAGCTCTAGAGAAAAATATGAAGCTTCAGGACGAAAGGTTTTATAATTACGATAAAATAATGAAAACCCTTGGATTCGGCAACAGGATGCCAAGTGAAGCCGAGATTAAAGTAATAGATAAATGGTTCGATGAGTGGAAGTTTACTATGGAAGTCATCTTAAAAGCCTGTGAAAACACTAAGAAAACTGCAAATCCAAGCATCAACTACATAGATGGCATACTATCCAAATGGAAGGATAAAGGAATATCTACTTTAGAAGAAATTGCAGAAAAAGACAAACACAACACATCTACTTATTCAAAATCTAATGCTTCTTCAAGTACAAACCAGGTTAAAACAAGATTTCATACTGCTGAACAAAGAACTGCAAAATATACACCTGAAGAATTAGAAGAAATAGCAAGAAAAAGAAGAGGGTGGTAAAGTATGGAAAACCCATATTTAAGAGAAATACTAAGAGAATATGAGATTAGAAGAGACAATGCACTTTTTCAGCAAAGGCTGAGGCAGGAGGAAGTGTATACTAAAGTACCAAGAATAAAAGAAATAGATGCTGAAATAGCTAAAACAGGTTTATTAATAGCAACTTCCATGCTTCAAAACTCTCAGTCATATGAAGAAAGCTTAAATAAAATTAAGACTGAAATGGAAAGGCTTAAAAGAGAAAAAGCAATACTTATGACAGAAAATAACATTCCTCTAGAATATTTAGATATCAACTATACTTGTAATATATGTAATGACACTGGGTTTTTGAAAAACGGTGCTAAATGCAATTGCCTTAAGCAGGAATTAATTAACAGAGCATATAAAATGTCTGGATTACAGCATGTTCTAGAAAGAGAAAATTTTAAAACCTTTGATATTAACATATTTTCTGCAGAACCCTTTGAAGGTGAAAAGCTCTCACCTAGAGAAAATATGTTAAATATTTTAAATAGGTGTGAAGGGTTTTGCATCAATTTTGATGAAGACAATGAAGAAAACCTACTTTTTTATGGCACCACAGGTTTAGGAAAGACATTTATGTGTAATTGTATAGCAAAGTCACTCCTAGATAGGGGCAAAATAGTCATATATCAAACTGCTTTCAAAATTTTAGAGATAATAGAAGAGCATACATTTAGAAAAAATCCTAATCAAGATATTGATGAAAGCAATTATAATTTATTATATGAATCTGATCTTTTAATAATTGACGATTTAGGAACTGAGCTTACAAATACATTTACCAATACTGAAATATTTAATATAATCAACACTCGACTTTTCAAAAGAAAAAAGACTATTATATCAACTAATTTATCTTTAATGGAAATTGCAGAAAGATATGACAATAGAACTTATTCTAGGGTTTTTGGTAAGTTTACACCTCTAAAATTTTATGGACCTGATTTAAGATGGGAATCTTATGCAAAAAACGCATAACGAAGCATTACTAATAACTTCAGGTCTTTTACAAATAATTATTATTTCCCTATTTAAATAGGCTCTTTGTCAATAGTTGGGGTAGGATTGGGCTTCAATCCTGCTCCATTACTACATTTATGAGTAATTTTAATGTGATGATGGATATAGATAGAATTATATCGGTTTTTGGGTGCACTTAATAAACCTAGCTAAAATGTAGGCCTTCACAGGTATATATTTTTTATACTTAGCTTGTACAGTGAATAATTCTATTACGAAATCTATTAAAGTTTTTAATTCCAAAAGATATTCGTTTTAGTACTTTAATTTTATTATTAAAACCTTCAGTTGGACCATTAG
>Ga0134092_1000517_pt1 | contig 38828 bp, 38 predicted proteins | sample 3_6taG_FD_94454 | JGI IMG/M metagenome (GOLD analysis project Ga0134092, IMG submission 94454) | Switchgrass degrading microbial communities from high solid loading bioreactors in New Hampshire, USA - 3_6_20_6_A3 metaG | ecosystem: Engineered > Bioreactor > Semi-continuous > Anaerobic >... | reverse complement strand
CCCGCGCACCAGGGTATTGAGTCCGTCAATTGCCGAAATACCGGTCTGAATGAACTCAGACGGGTAGTCCCTTGCTGCCGGATTTATAGGCTGGGCATTGATATCCATTCGCTTTTCAGCAATAATCCTCGGTCCGCCGTCGATAGGCCGGCCCATCCCGTCGAATACACGGCCAAGCATATCCCTCGATACCGCCAATTCGATCCCGCGTCCCAGGAACCGCGCCTTGCATTCCGTTAACTTGAGGCCCTGGGAGCCTTCAAAGAGCTGGACCAAAGCACGGGAACCGTCGATCTCCAATACACGGCCGCTTCGCACTTCGCCGCTTTCTTGTTCGATCTCCACCAGCTCATCATATTTGACTCCCTCTACGCCGTCGACAAGCATCAAGGGGCCAACCACTTCCCGGATCGTTCTGTACTCCTTAAGCATAGATTCTTCCTCCCTCCGCAGTCAGGGAACTTAGCTGTTGCTGCAATTCCTTCATGATATCGTCCAAAACCGCCAGCTCCGTTTCCGGTACATACTTTGCACGGCCGATCCTCTCGCGAACAGGCAGATTGATAATTCGGCTAAACTCTGCGCCGGAATCCAGGGCTTTCAGGGCTCCGTGATGGAAGGTTAAAATCATTTTTAGCATTTTATACTGCTTTTTCATGGATGTATAGGTATCCACTTCATGGAAAGCATTCTGATGGAGATAATCCTCACGGATGGACTTTGCCGTCTCCAGGGTGATCCGGTCCTTTAAGGACAGGGCATCCACGCCCACCAGCCGTACAATCTCCTCCAATTCCGCTTCATCCTGCAGAATGCTCATGGCCTCGGTCCGCAGGTCGTTCCAGTCCTCAGCCACCTCACGCCTCATCCATTCGCCCAGCCGGTCTACATACAGGGAGTAGCTAAGGAGCCAGTTGATTGCCGGGAAATGCCTGCGGTAAGCCAAGGAGGCATCAAGGCCCCAGAAAACCTTTACAATGCGCAGGGTGCTTTGTGTAACCGGTTCCGATAAGTCTCCTCCGGGAGGAGAAACAGCACCGATGGCAGTAATGGCTCCCTCTCTTCCGTCGGACCCAAGGCAGATTACCCTGCCGGCCCGCTCATAGAACTCAGCCAGACGGGAAGCCAGATAAGCCGGATAACCCTCTTCGCCGGGCATTTCCTCCAGGCGCCCTGACATCTCCCTTAAAGCTTCAGCCCAGCGGGAGGTGGAATCCGCCATAATGGCCACGCTGTAGCCCATATCCCTGAAATACTCGGCAATGGTAATGCCTGTATAGATCGATGCCTCACGGGCCGCCACCGGCATGTCGGAAGTATTGGCAATCAGCACCGTTCTCTTCATAAGGGGCTCTCCCGTTTTGGGATCCATCAGTTCGGGGAATTCCATGAGCACGTCCGTCATTTCATTTCCCCGCTCACCGCAGCCTACATATACGATAATATCGGCATCGGCCCATTTGGCCAGCTGGTGCTGGACCACGGTTTTCCCGCTTCCAAAAGGACCCGGAACGGCCGCCACTCCTCCCTTGGCCACCGGGAAAAAGGTATCGATGACCCTTTGGCCGGTGATCATGGGCTCATTGGGAGCCAGCTTCTCCTTGTACCGCCTTCCGATTCGGACCGGCGTTCTCTGGAGCATCGGAATATCCACAATCGAGCCGTCCTTCTTCTTGAGCTTTACTACCGGTTCCACAATGGTAGCCGGTCCCCTGTGGACCCACTCCACCCTTCCTTCCAGGCCATAGGGAACCATGATCCGGTGCTCAACAATGGTTGTTTCCTGTACAACTCCGACAATATCCCCGGTGGTTACAAAATCGCCGACCTTTACCCGGGGTTCAAAATTCCACTTCTTGGATCGGTCCAGGGCAGGGACTTCAATTCCTTTTGGAATTCTGTCGCCTACTCTGTCCCTGATGGCCGTCAAAGGCCTCTGAATTCCGTCAAATATGGATTCTATGAGGCCCGGCCCCAGTTCCACGCTCAAGGGTTCCCCCGTTGATTCAACCGGTTCCCCGGGGCCAAGCCCGGCTGTTTCCTCATAAACCTGAATAGAAGCCCGATCGCCTCTGAGCTCTATTACTTCTCCGATTAACCTCTTTTCACTAACCCGGACAACATCAAACATTTTGACATCGGCCATGCCCTCTGCTACAACAAGGGGTCCGGATACCTTTACTATTCTACCTTGCATCGGTGATCTACCCTCTTTCTCCAAATAGAATATCTGCGCCGATTGCCTTCTCTACATTATCCTTGATCCCTTTCATTCCCAGGCCCAGGGTGCCTTGATTGCCGGGGATCAAAATAATGGCAGGATAAGGCACTGCCTTGTATCTTTCGATCGTTTCTTCCAGGTCCTTGGCTACGGCCTCTGTCATGAACAATACGACATATCCCTCTTTAGCCAGTCTATGAACAAGCCTGGAGGCCTGTTCCGGCTCTGTAACCGGAAATACGTCCAAACCAAGGGTTTTAAAGCCCAAAATGGAATCTCTGTCGCCAATGACGCCAATCTTAGACATATACATCACGTAACCTTTCGCGTATTCTGTCATTCGGAATTCTATTGATCTTCCCCACCATAATCATCCGCACCAGTTTGATTTCATTTTCCTTGGCCAGCAAATAGCCGATCACAGGCTCAATGCCCAGGGGATTGTACTTGTGGGATTTCAGAAAGCCCATGATATAATCATCCATGAGCCGTTCATACAGAGTCAGGCTTCCGGTCTTTATAAAATCCTGAATGCCGGCAGTCAAGACCTTGGCATATTCGCTGTTTTTCATGGCCTGCAAAAATTCTTCCGGTGTTTGATCCATAGCCGCACTGAAGAATGAAAAGTCAAAGCTTCCATGTGGGATCAAGAGCTTTTTTAGAAATTCAAAACCTTCACCGATTTTCCTCACCCGAAACATCGTTTCTATATTCGTAAGGTCTACGCGCTTTATAAACAGTTGTCTCAGGAAGGCATTTCGGCCTTTGTTGCAGACGGTAAATACCCAGTCATAATAAGCCCGATCCAGAAATAGGTCAATTTTCATGGGATCAAACTTCAGGCTTAGGGCTTCCTCCAGCTCCGTCAGCGCCCTGGCCAAAAACGGCGGCAGATTCTCATAGTCTTGATTCAATACGGCATTTTTCAAATCAGCAACCGGGATGGATCCTATGCCGGCCAAAAACTGATCCTGCTCATTTCCCAAAAAACGGGCCTTTAAGAGAACCTTTAGATTATGAATATCGTATCGCAGCAGAAAGAGATCCGTGATCGCCTTGTTTGGTGTGATGGTATTGATAAGCTGATAGGTTTTTTCCAATTCGGCAGACAACAGCTTTTCATAGTCATGAGGATTGGCCATATCCTGGCCCTGGCCGTACTCATTTTCTGCAAGCACCTTTATCGCTTCCTCTGCAGAAGGTGCCTCCAGCATTCGGTCAATTTTATCCCTACTGAGCAATTTGTTCTCCAAGACCTTGATCCGGCCGACGGCATAAGCATAACTGGTTTGCTGCATTCTATCACCCTTTCATCCGGTTGGTGGGCTGTGCCTCCCCACCGCCCTAACTAAACAGCATTTCAGCTACCTTCGGTTCAATCTCTTCCCTGACGATACGGAGCATCGATTCAAAGGTATTGTTGATCTCGACTCCTCCCGTCCTCAGGATAAAACCTCCCTGAAAGCTGCCCTTCTCCTTCGCCGCCTTTAGGGCCCCTTTTCGCCCCATGGCCGTCAGCCTGCCGTTGACACCGGAAAGAAAGTCGTTCCCCAACCGGGAATCATCGAGACGGGAAAAAACGACTTCCTCATCCCCCCTTTGTACTGAAGCGATCAGGAGTTCCTCCATTAACTTCCTGTACTCCTTTGGGGGCATCTCCATGATATTGGCAAGACACCTTTCAAAGGCTTTGTCAATCATTTCCTGCTTTACTTCAAGGACCTTTTTTCGCATATCCAGCTGGGCCACTGAAATCATTCGCCCCTTTAGTTCAGAAGCCTTGGTCTCATATTCCCTGATCAATCTTTCCCTAACAGCTGCGGCCTTCGATTCGCTTTCCTTCTTTATTGCTTCCGCCCTTCTTTGGGCATCCTCAAGGATTCTCTCGGCTTCCTGCCTGGCGTCATCGAGGATCCTCTCCGTGATTTTGTCCATACCATTCATATTGATCGCTCCTTATGCGGGAATAAACCAAATAATCAAGAAGGACGCAAGCAGAGCCAAAACAGCGTATGTTTCAACGATTACCGCAAAAGTAATGGCTTTTCCTAATTCTTCAGGTTTTTTAGCGACAAGGGCTACTCCGGATGCAGCTGTTCTTGCCTGCATAATGGCAGAAATCAAACCAACAATAGCAACCGGCAGAGATCCTACTAAAAAGAGCCATCCTGTTGCCGGAGTAATATTAACCATTCCACCGAATATGTTCAATCGCAACAAAATAATAAATCCAATGAGAAATCCATATATACCCTGAGTGCCCGGCAGTGCTTGTAGCACCAAAACCTGACTAAACTTGTCAGAATCCTCAGATACAACTCCAGCTCCTGCTTGCCCTACAATACCTACTCCAATTGCTGAACCAATACCAGCCAGGAATACTGCCAGACCGGCTCCAATGAGTGCTAATAATTGACCTGTTAACATTTTAGATGCCTCCTTAAACTAATTCAATGAATTTTGTTTTTATAGTTAAAGGTGAAAAAGCATGGCCTCCACCTTCAAAAAACTTGCCAAAGAACTCAATATATTGAAGGCGAGCATCATGTACAAAAGCTCCCAATACATTAATGAGAAGATTAAAGGTATGGCCGCCGATCATAATTGCCAGGGCAAAGATCCACCCAAACCAGGATGTAGCGACCATCGAAGCCAGCAAGTTGATGACCATTCCAATAACTCCTGTAGCCAGCCCCAGTGCAAACAATCGCGAATAGGACAATACATCGCTCAGGATACCGGTTATATTGTAGAGGCTTAACAAGCCTGACAACAATTTGCTTATAATGTTCTTTTTATGCCTTCCCTGAGTTAATACAAGCCCTACTGCGCTTATGATTGCCAGGATTTGGCCTACTTGAGCCACCGGTGTGGCCAGCAAAATAAGACCTACAACAAGGATGATCCAAAGCCCTTGATCAAATATCGCATCAAGGACCTTGCCTTCTTTTATGCTCATATAAGCTTTTATGCCCATACCGGCAAATACATGAATCAGGCCCAGACCAAAGCAAAAGCCAAGCATGAGTACCGGTTCTTCCATGGGATTAAACCAGAGGGCCGCTGTCTTTAAGCCGATACTCTTGGCGACCTTTTCACCTAAATCACCAAACCAGCTGCCTGAAAGTACTCCCCAGATGAAGGTTGATATGCCTACAAATACAATCAACAGCCCCATTTTGCCCATCATTCCTTTGGGTTTGAACTTCCAGATAAAGAAAGCTGCTGCTATAGCCATGATCAATCCATATCCTGCATCTCCCATCATGACTCCAAAAAACATGAAAAAGAAAGGAGCCATATAGGGATTGGGATCAATCCCTCTGGAATGGGGTGTACTGTATAAACCTGTTACTACTTCGAAAGGCCGGATAAATTTATTGTTTTCCAGAGCAACCGGAAAGACCTCGTCTTCCCCCGGATCCTCGAAGGATAACTGCAGAGCATCGGTAACCCTCATCAGCCTCTCTTCTACCTGCTTCTGATCGGACTCACGCACCCATCCTTGGAGCAAATAAGCCTTCCCCGTATGGTAAATACGATCCATTGTACGGTATTTTTCCAGCTCAATGCTCAGTCCGTCATGTAAAATTTCCAACTCATCAATATAGGCTAAGAGTTTTTGAGTCTTTTCTACAATCCTGTTTTCTTCTTCATCTAAAAGCTTCATATCCTTTTCACATTGGTCAATGATCATTTTGGGAGTTCCTTTATATCCTGTGAAGGTCACCCGATTGAAGCCATAATCCTTTAGCTTTTGGAAAACGGTGTTCTCAATTTTCTTATGGAAAATTACAAGATAATATCCTTGTTCCTTGTCAACGCTGATCATGTCCACAAAAATTTCCTGCTCATCTTCATCAAAGCTTTCCAGCAGAGAATTCATTTTCTCCCTGATCATTGTACCAATGAGCACCCTGGTTTTTTCGGTGTCGGCGATATCCTCCAAGGGAATGTCCATTTCCCGCCAAGGCTCCATTTGGGCAATGATGTTCTGCAGTCGAAGCTGACGGGAACGGGAAGCGACCAATTCTTCCTCTATTTTCCTGCACTGGTTTGCAACGTCCAGCAGGGAATCCTGGTTCTCCATCACCTGCGTGAGCCTGGATAAGGTAACAGCCTTCTTCCCTGACAGCATCCCCTTTTTGTTTTTGTTGTATCGGCCCAAAAAATCCAATGTGTACTTGACCTGTAAAAGCTTTTGCTCCAGTTCTACAGATGCATTGCTGGATTCAGTCTTCCGAAACAGCTCAAGTTCATCCTCTGGCAAATCACCAATATTCTGAATCTCGACACTGCCCATCTCCTGGAGGGCTTTTAAAACCTCCGCCTTTTCCTCCTCAAGGCCTATGAGAGTCATCTTTTTCATTTTAACGATGGCCATCGGACTTCACAATCCTTCCCATAATAAATGCAGCTGCCTCATTTAGTCTGCTTTCTGCCTGTTCCCTGATCTTCCGGCAGATTTGGGCATTGTCTTCCTCCAGCTTTTTGATCTCATCCTGAGCCTCTTCACGGGCTTGCCTTAAAAGGTTTTCCCCTTCTTCCTGAGCCTTCCGGGTCAAACCGGCCAGTATTTCTTCAGCATCAATGCCGGCTTGCTGGACGATTTCCCGGGCCTGCTCCATCGCCTGTCGGCGGATTTGCTCGGCCTGTTCTTCCGCCTCCTTGATGATCTTGATCGCATCCAAAGACAAATCATTCACCACCCTTTATTCCGCTACAGAACCAAATTCCCTGAAACCTTCTTCGGAAAATCCGGGAATTGTGTCCTCCGGGCCCCGTAGCATGTCCTTTGAAATCCTGGCCCTTCTTATTTCGTGCCAAACAGCCTGTCTCCCGCGTCTCCAAGGCCGGGAACAATATAGCCGTGATCGTTTAACCTTTCATCCACTGCAGCGGCAAAGATGTCCACATCGGGATGATCCTTTTGCAGCCTTGCGATTCCCTCCGGAGCGGCGATCAAACAAACAAGCTTGATATTCTTGCCGCCCTTCTCTTTCAAAAAACGGATGGCTGCAGATGCAGAGCCTCCTGTAGCCAACATGGGATCGACGACAATAAGGTCCCGCTCTGCTATGTCGCTGGGCAGCTTGCAGTAGTATTCAACCGGCTCTAAGGTCTCAGGATCCCTGTAAAGGCCTATATGGCCTACCTTTGCCGCCGGTATCAGCTTCAGCATGCCGTCCACCATACCGAGTCCCGCACGAAGAATTGGAATGACCCCCAGTTTCTTGCCGGAAATGACCTTGGTCTTTGCCCTTGCAACCGGCGTCTCCACCTCTGTGTCTTCCAAAGACAGGTCACGGGTGACTTCATAGGCCAGCAGCAGCGAAACTTCCTCCACCAGCTCTCTAAACTCCTTTGAACCTGTATTCTTATCCCGTATGAATGTTAATTTGTGTTGAATCAAGGGATGATCCATTACATGAACTTTTGACATAAGATTCCTCCTTTGTATAATACCTTAAAAAGCAGAATTTATCCCTCCTTCTTATTCTCCTCACGGAACCTATGATTATTCCGCAATCTAAGAATTAGGGGTTTTTGTGCCTTGTGATAACCGCTTAGATTTCGGCTTATCCCTATCCGGCGATTCCGCCTTACAAAGCAGGGGCCGTCAGGGTAAGGATGCCCTTTTCTCCGGCTATCAAAGCTTTTTTTGCAATACCGATAAACAGCCCATGATCTACTACTCCCGGTATCATCTTCAGCTCAATATTCAGTTTGTGAATATCAGGGGCTTTTGTAAAATAGATATCCGCTATAAAATTGCCGTTGTCCGTCACTACAGGACCGTCCTTTTTTACAGCGATCCGAATTTTGGGATCGCCTCCCAGGGCTTTAATGCGCTGGATCACGAATCCCAGGGCGTTAGGTATGATTTCTACGGGAATTGGGAATTGCATACCCAAATGGTGGACCAATTTGGATTGATCTGCAATTAATATAAAGGAATCAGCCATGGAGGCGATGATTTTCTCATTGGTATGGGCAGCTCCGCCTCCTTTAATTGCATTCAGGTCGTGATCGATCTCGTCGGCTCCGTCTATGGCCATATCCAGCCTGTCAATCATTCCCGCCTCCATCAAAGGGATCTGCATCTGGTGGCAGGCTATTTTGGATTGATACGATGTAGGGACGGCCTTCACTTTTAAACCGTGCCTGACCCTTTCCCCCAACTTCTCAATGAAGAAGGCCACCGTAGAACCTGTGCCCACGCCGATCGTCATTCCGTCCTCCACTAAGTCAGCTGCCGCTTGTCCCACCAGTCTTTTCAGCTCCTGGTTGCTGGAAGAAGATTTCAAATTACGCACCTCCAAATTACCCTTATACATTATACCTTTGTAGTGTATCCCTTGCAATAAGTAAAAAAGATTCATTCTATTTTCCCTTTGAATCACTTTGTCTATTTTATGACAAAGACTCAAAGAATGAGGGAATTGGTTTTCCCTCATTCTTTGAGCCTTTCGATCACTTTCTCCAAAGCTTCCTTGATCTCATTGGCACATGCCCTATAGACTTCAACTGAGCAGCCAAAGGGGTCTTGTATATCCTGGGATTCCATCTGCCGCTTGATCTCTTCCAACCGCTTAACCTCCGGTTCCACCAGCCTATTGATTTCCGTTTCAAATTCCCTTAATTTTCTGTCTATTTCTCCTATTTGGCCTTCCAATAACCTGCGTTTTTCCTTCAAGGCTGCCAGCTCCTCTTTATGCTCCTCCAAATAGGCTTTTCTTTTATCCAAAATCAAATTGACCAAATCATCCCGCTCTTTCATTGCTTTTGGATCTAAAGCAAAGCCTTTTAGGGTGAAGGTTTTTTTCGCTGCAGCCGGAAACCTTGCTATGACATCATTCCTATGCTTCTCCGTCATGGTCAGGATTAAATCGGCCTCCTCAACCAGCTCCGGCATTAATACCCGGGCCCGGTGATCCTTAAGGTTGAGGCCCCATTCATCCATCACCTGCACGGCAGGGGAACTGGCGGCATCCCCCTCGACGGCCGAAATCCCGGCTGACAGGACCCGAATATCTTTTAGCTCATCCCGGTGTTTTTCCAGCAAGTCCTTGAAAATCACCTCTGCCATGCTGCTTCGGCAAGTATTGCCCGTACAGACAAACAAAATGGTTTTCATGGATGATGCTCCCCTCCGATCATACATCAATGACATGAAAGCCGGCAGCCCGAATCATGCGATTCATTACGGCCAGGCCTTCCTCTGCCGCTTCTACCCCTTCTGCCAATATGATATCCACCTTCAGATCATCAAATTCCCTCAGCTTCATAAACAGATTGGCTGCTAACGTGGCGGGCTTGACTCTGCTTCCCAGTACCAGCACTTGTCCATCCCTGTAGCAGGCTTTCGTTTCCTCCGTTGCCAGAATACCTACTCTTTTTCCTTCCTCCACGTAGTTTTTTGCCATCCTTTGAATTTCCCGAATCTGCTTTTCTCTGTCCCCTCTAATGATCACAACCGAAGCCCTGGGCGCATAGTGGGTATATTTCATTCCGGGCGATTTTACCTTTCCATCCCCCTTGATGGGGCTTAAAACCCCGGGATCCACTTCAACCCTGCCCAGCAGCTTCCAAAGGCTCTCCAGGGTCACCCCGCCGGGCCGCAGGATAACGGGGACCTCTGATGTCATGTCCAGAACGGTCGATTCAAGCCCCACTTCACACTTGCCCCCATCAATCAACATGGGGATTCTTCCCTTCATGTCCGCCAAAACATGCTCTGCAGTCGTAGGGCTGGGGCGTCCCGAGAGGTTTGCGCTGGGAGCTGCGATGGGTACTCCGCTGGCCTCTATCAGGGATCTGGCTATGGCATTTTTGGGCATCCTGATGCCAACCGTATTCAGGCCGGCGGTCACCCCGAAGGGTACGATCTCGGTCTTTTTCAATATGACCGTAAGGGGACCCGGCCAAAATGCTTCCATGGCTTTGACGGCCTTTGGAGGGATCTCCGCTGCCAGGCGCTCCACGTCCTCTAACCGTGAGATATGTACGATTAAAGGATTGTCACTGGGCCGGCCCTTTGCCAGGAAAATCCTTTGTACTGCATTTTCATCCAGGGCATTGGCACCAAGGCCATAGACCGTTTCCGTGGGAAAAGCCACCACCTGGCCGGATCGTATCAGCTTAGCCGCTTCTTCGATTTCTTCATGTTGTATCTCCGGATTCTCTATACGAACAACCTTTGTTTCCAAAATGAAGACTCCTTTTTGTGTAAGGTATGGAACTGCGACAGGTCCTTAAGTTCTGGCATCGGGGATTTCATTTCAAAGATTCATTCTGCTCCTTTCGGAATAAAAAACAAGCATACGCCATCTGCCAAAGATACGCAAGCCCGTCCACTTTCAGCAACCTGCAGCCGGTGCCAACAAATACCTGCCTTACCTCGAAACTCCGAAATATGGCAAGCAAGGGTCAGAGCTTTTTTCAAGCTTTTCATGTAAAGGCAGACATGATGGCCTTTATAAAATCGCCGATACCAGGGTCCCCACAATAACCCCCAGGACAAGCCCCAGGCTGGACATCCGTCCCCTGTGCAAATCCCTGGCCTCCGGGATAAGCTCGCTGCAGGTGATATAGAGCATAGCCCCTCCCGCGAACCCCAGGCATATGCAAATGAAAGTCGGCGAGATTTCCCCCAGGAGATAGCCCACCAGGGCCCCTATGCCGGTGGGAATCCCAGCAATGACGGCTGACAGAAACACCTTGAATTTATCGATCCCACCTATGCTCATGGGAGTAGCCATGGCAATCCCTTCCGGAATATCGTGAAGGGCAATAACCAGGCTCAGGCCCAAACCATAGGACTCTATCGCCGTAAAGCCGGAGCCGATCGCCAGTCCTTCCGGAAAATTATGGAGGGCAATTCCTATCCCCAGGAGAATTCCTGTCTGTATAAAGCTTTTTTCCTTGGTTTTTTGGCTTTGTTTAAAATAAGAGGCAATCAATCCTTCAAAAAAAAGGATGGCTCCGACCCCTATTATAATACCCAAAATCCCATAGGCCAAATTACCGATTTCAAAGGCCTCGGGCAATAAGTCAAAACACACCACCGCAATCATCAAACCGGCGGAAAAGTTGAGAAGAAAACTTAAGAAACGCTTGCTGGGCTTACGGAGTACAAAAGCAATGGCACCGCCCAATCCCGTGCCGATGATTCCTGCTCCGGCCCCGATGAGGGAACTCACCGCCAAATTACTGTTCACCGTCCATCATCCCCCCTAACATGAATAGGCGACAAGGAAACAGACTGCCGTTTCCCTGTCATCTATACTATTCTATTAGGAGGCAGGAGCCCATATTCTCAGTAAAATCGGCTGTATTTCTAAACACCGCTCTTTTTCCTAAAAAACCTTTTTATGCCTACGCATGAAAAGTAAGCCTTACATTTCAGCGTTTTTCAGCCTTTCCGCCTGATCGTTTGTGATCAGGGCATCGATCATTTCATCGATATCCCCGTCCAAAAATGCTTCTAATTGATAGAGGGTGAGGCCGATCCTGTGATCCGTCACTCTGCCCTGGGGGAAATTATAGGTCCTGATTCTCTCGCTTCGATCCCCTGTTCCCACCTGGCTCTTACGGGTCTGGGCATACTCAGCCTCCTTCTCCCGCTGGGCCATGTCAAGGAGCCGTGCCCGTAGCACCCTCAAAGCCTTCTCCTTATTTTTCAGTTGCGATTTTTCATCCTGGCATGTTACCACCAAACCGGTAGGCAAATGGGTAACGCGCACCGCCGAGTCCGTCGTGTTGACGCTTTGTCCTCCGTGCCCCGACGAACGGAATACATCGATCCTCAAATCATTTGGATTAATCTCCACGTCCACATCCTCTGCCTCCGGCAGAACGGCAACCGTCGAGGTTGAGGTATGGATTCGGCCTCCGGATTCCGTTGCCGGAATTCTCTGAACCCGGTGAACTCCGCTTTCATACTTGAGCCGGCTGTAAGCGCCCTTTCCTTCTATCACGAATATCATTTCCTTTATTCCGCCTAAATCCGTATAATTGGCGCTTAATACTTCCGTTTTCCATCCCTTCCGCTCTGCATATCTGATATACATTCTATAAAGGTCGGCCGCAAACAGGGCTGCCTCTTCACCGCCGGCTCCGCCGCGTATTTCAACGACGACGTTCTTTTCATCGTTGGGATCCTTGGGAAGAAGCAGGATTTTCAGCTGATCCTCCAGCTGCTGCTTTTTCTCCTTGAGCTCTTCCAGCTCCTGCTCCACCAGCTCTTTGAATTCTTTATCCAGTTTATCCTCCAGCATCTCTTGGGCATCCCGGATCCCTTTGTTGACCTCTTTATATTCCCTATAGACCGATACAATTTCTTCCAGGTTTGAACGCTCAATCACGAGTTTCTTCCATTCATCCTGCCGGGCAATGATTTCGGGATCGGCAATAGCCCTATCCAGCTCTTCAAACCGCTTTTCTATAAAATCCAGTTTTTCCAGCATATATTCACCTCTTTAAGAGTCATGTTGATGCGACAGGGGACGGTTCTCCGTCGCAAAAAGAAACTTGGGCATGTCCCTGAGGCTCATGATAATATGACCCAGGCAGTAGATCGCAGGTGGCAAGAGCAGATATGCCTTCGAGATCCCAGATCCTTGGCTCCCGATTGCATATGGCAGATCGCCGGAAATGATACAGACAAATAAACTTACCATCCTAGACACCAGGGACCAGATATGGGATAGGAAAACCGATTATCTTTTCCCCGGTACCCGGCATCTATTGCCCGGCACAATGGATTGCCATTATCTCCCGCCTGCCAACCTGGCAGATACCACACGATCTATTCCCGACAAATCCTTGATGAGTTGTATCTCCGTATATATGCCCACTTTCTCCAGTATGCCCTTGACGGCATCTGCCTGATTGTATCCCACCTCAACAGCCCACAAAGCTCCGGGTTTTAAATAGCCCGGAGCGAGGCTTGCCAATCTTTTGTAAAAATCCAAACCGTCCCAGCCTCCGTCCAGGGCAATGCGGGGTTCATAGTCTTTGACCTGGACTTCCAAGGTCTCAATTTCGACTGTAGGAATATAGGGAGGATTGGAAACGAGGACATCAAATCTCCCGGTCTCAGGCCCATCCTTCAAAGGTTCAAAGAGGTCCCCCTGCAAAAAGACAATTCGTTCCTGAACACGATGGAGGGTGGCATTCCCCTTCGCCACTTCCAGGGCACCGCTGTCAATATCGATCGCGGTAACCCGGGCTTTTGGAAGATTGGCTGCCAAACTCACGGCAATGGCCCCGCTTCCCGTACCAACCTCAACAATATGGACCGGCCCCTCAAACTCCTTAACCTTCCTTATGACATGTTCCACCAATATCTCAGTATCCCTGCGGGGAATGAGTACCCTCTGATCGACCCGGAAGTCCATCCCCATGAATTCCTGGCATCCGATAATATATTGAATGGGTTCTCCTTTTATTCTTCTCTTTACGAGCTCAAAAAAGTTCCCTACGGCTTGCATAGGGATCTGTTTTTCTCTATTTAAATATAGATCATGCCTTTGACACCGCAGCAGAAATGCCATCAGCATCTCGGCTTCCAGCCTGGGAACCTGGATTCCCGCCTCCTGCAGCATCTTCTGACCCTGCAGCAAGATCTCTATCGCTTTCATCTTTCTTGTCCTCTTCTTTTGTCTTATCTTCTCCCATCGCCGCCAGGAAAGAACGTATCGCCACTTCCAGTTGCCCGTCATCCGGTTCACGGGTTGTCAGTTTTTGCAGCATTAAGCCCGGAAAGAGGACAACCCGAACGATTCTGGCATCGGCATTGCCGGCCCACCTGGTTACTTCATAGGAAATCCCGGCAACAAGGGGGAGCAGCACCAGCTTGCTGAGCACACGAACCAGGATATTGTCCCAGCTGAGCACTGAAAAAGCCAAAATGCTCACAACCATGACAATGAGCAGAAAAGCAGTTCCGCATCTCGGATGCAGCGTGGAGTATTTTCTTACGTTTTCAACGGACAGCTCTTCCCCATGCTCATAGCAGTGAATGGTTTTATGCTCAGCTCCGTGATATTCAAACACCCGTCGAATATCCTTCAGCCTGGAAACCAGAACCAAATATAGCATGAAAATGCAAAGCCGCACACAGCCCTCTATTAAACTCAGGAGAAGATCCTTTTTAACCAAGGGGCGCAGCAGGCTCACGCTGAAAACCGGCAGGATCACAAACAACAATACCGCAAATGCCAGGGCAAGGACCAGGGCAAAGAACAGTACAACATCCTCAATCTTCTTCCCGGTCTTATCAGCAATAAACTGCTCAAACTTCGACGGCTTATATTCCTCCATGGCTTCCACTTCACCGTACATCTCCGCTGATGCCATCAGGGACTTCACCCCCAGAACCATGGTCTCTCCGAAGGTCACGATTCCTCTTAAGATAGGTAGCTTCAAGACCGGATATTGATCTTTGATCGATGAGATATTCTCCTTCCTAACCTCAATCCGCCCATCGGTCCTTCTCACGGCTATGGCCATCCGTGTAGGCGCCTTCATCATCACGCCTTCTAAGACCGCCTGCCCACCAATATTACACTTTTTCAACTACTGCACCACCTTTCCAATAAGCTCCGTTTTAAGAAATTCGAAGCACTGGGGAAAACTTTCCTAGAAATCACAATCATCTGTGGAAAAAATTCCATATTTAAAAAAATACAGACCAGGAAGTCCCCTAATCTGTATTTTGTCCTACCACATTTTATTCTGCATTCATGCTATATCTCTTCTTAAACCTTTCCACTCGTCCACCTGTATCAACAAGCTTTTGCTTTCCGGTAAAGAAGGGATGGCATTTTGAGCAAATTTCAACTCTGATCTCCTTCTTGGTAGAACCGGTTACAAAGGTTTCACCACAAGCACATCTGACCACAGCCTCACCGTATTTTGGATGTATATTCGGTTTCATGATTTCTCACTCCTTTCTAGGATTATGGCTAAGTATCTTGATGTGTATCGCCATCTTACTCAAAGCATCATCGAAAAATACATTTTATCAGATTAGGCCTTTTATACGATTTATGAAATTCCTCAGACCTCCGTATCAAGCTGCACGCTTCTACAGCTTACAACTAGTATAGTATACCATATGAACGATCAAAATGACAAGTCCATTTTCACGATTTCCACTGGGGAAGTATTTTCGCCTTTTGGAATGCTTTGATGATGATCGCCAGCAGGGGGCCGAGGAACAAGCCAAGGACGCCGAATAACTGAAGGCCCAAATAAATGGTTATAAGGGTAACAAGGGGGTGGAGGCCGATGCTCTCGCCCACGACTCTTGGCTCTAAAAACTGCCTGACCGCCAGAATAACAAGGTACAGGACGATGAAGGCAAGGCCCCGGGGAAAATTACCAAGAATAAAATGGACAATTGCAGTTGGGATCAGAACGGTCCCTGTTCCCAAAATGGGCAGGGCATCCACCAGTGCAGTCAACAGGGCGAAGAAAAACGCATACTTGACGCCCAAAATAGTATACCCTATAAACAATTCTATAAAAGTAAGGGTAATTAGAATAAGCTGGGCTTTCAAAAATCCGACCAGGGCCACGAACAAGTCGCCTTTGATCGTCCGTATCCTCTCAGTCCAGCTCATCGGCAACTGCTTAAAAACAAAATTGGATATCTTCTCCCGGTCTTTGCTCATCAAAAAAGTTGCGACCAGGGTAATCAATATAAAAACCAAGGCCTCAGGAAGCAACTTTATGATGTTCATCATGGAATTGAAGAGAGAAGTGATCCATGCCGGTATCTGTGATATGAGGGCACCGATATTGTCCTGAATGCTTCCCAGATTCTTCTCAATGATATGAATATAGCCTTCGGGCAAGTTGGAAAAATAGTCCTGTCCCTTATCCAAAAGGTTCTCAAAATACTCCAGATAATCCTGCAGTACTGCGATGTTGATTTCCTTTGTCAGCCTCCACAGCTCCAGAGTAATGTTGTAAAAGAGCAGGACCAGGGCCCCACCGACAAGAAGAACAAAGGCAAAAAGGGAAATGGCCACCGCCATCCCTCGAGGCATTTTCAATTTACGCCGCAACAGCTGAACCGGCTGCTCAATCGCATAGGTGATCATCAGGGCGATAATAAAGGGTGCTACATAGCCAATCAGCTTGGTTAGCACGAATAAAACCAGTAGAAAGACGATGATCACTTTGAATATTTTCAGCAGCAGGCTCTTATATTTCGGTGTCAGTTTGAACATGTACGCCTCCTGGAAATTTGACTATCATCTGTATCCGCCGAATACCTCTCGATCAGAAAAATACCCTTCCTTTTCCGCTTTTTCAAAATGCTCCAGCATGAGATCAATGAATTCATCGTTGGAATTCGTGAGCATCAAATCATTGATAATGATTTCAGCCACTCGATCGGTTCGGCCTTCGCTTAAATTCTTCCGCATAGCCCAAACACCGGTCAATTCCTTCTGGTTCAGCAGGAGCTCTTCATGACGGGTTCCTGATCGATTTAGATCCACAGCCGGGAAAATTCTCTTCTCGGAAAGCTTTCTGTCCAGATGAATCTCCATATTGCCTGTGCCTTTGAACTCCTCATAGATGACCTCATCCATCCGACTGCCTGTCTCAACCAGGGCTGTAGCGATAATCGTCAGGCTGCCTCCCTCTTCAACTTTTCGGGCTGCACCGAAAAATCGCTTGGGCTTATGGAGGGCTCCGGGATCCAGGCCTCCGGATAAGGTTCTGCCCGTCGGAGGTATGGTAATATTATAAGCTCTCGCCAGGCGAGTAAGGCTATCCAATAAAATGACGACATCCCTTCCGTGCTCCACCAGACGCTGGGCCCTTTCCAGCACCATTTCAGCCACTTTGGTATGGTGTTCCGGCAGCTCGTCAAAGGTGGAATAAACCACATCTCCCTGGATGGAGCGCTTCATGTCCGTTACTTCTTCAGGACGTTCATCAATCAGCAGAACAATTAAATAAATATCGGGATAATTAATCGCGATACTGCTGGCAATCTTTTTTAGGAGAGTCGTTTTACCGGCTTTGGGAGGAGCAACGATCAGACCCCTCTGGCCCTTGCCGATGGGAGATATCAGATCAATCAAACGGGTTGCCAGATCCTTGGGATTCTTTGGATTCTCCAGAGTAATGCGCTCATTGGGATAAATGGGAGTCAATTCGTCAAAAGACTTCCTGCGGGCTGCTTTTTCCGGATCTTCTCCGTTTACGGCAGTCATATACAAAAGAGCCTGGAACTTCTCCCCTTCCTTGGCCTTCCTTGTTTTGCCCTTGACCAGGTCTCCGGTTTTTAAATTGAATCTTCGGATCTGAGATTGGGAGATATAGACATCCCCTGTGCCGGACAGGTAGTTGTCGGAGCGCAAGAAACCATATCCTTCAGGGAGAACCTCCAGGACCCCTTCGGCGTCCCCGCAGTCTCCCGCATTTAAGAGCTCCGGAATAGCAGGATTGGAAGTATTGTAATACTTTCGTGCATAGGCAATCTTCTTCTCCAGCTCCGGATCCCGCTCCCGCCTGGTCTCTTCATCCCCCTCTTGCCGCTCCCGCTTGGCTTCTCCGTCCGCCTCCTGGGGTTCTCCTTTTATAGCAGGGCTTTCAGCCATAGCTGGGCTTTCAGCTTGAGTCTCCGGAGCAGGCGCTGTACCGGGCTCATCGCCGGGCCGAGCTTCGTCTCTGGCTTCCGCCTTCAGATCCTCCTGTTTTTCTTCCTGTACAGGCCCTTCCTCCCGGGCTTTTTCGCCTTCCTGTCCGGGAGTGGCTTCTTTCTGCTGTTCTGCAAGAGGACTCATCTCCGGCTGAAGGCCTCCTTTAGCCCTTCTCCCTCTGGGCCGGGACTGCTTCTGATCCTTTTCTTGGCCTCCGCCGCCCGGCTCCGCTTCCTCCTGCTTATTCATCGAAGCGGCTTGACGTTTGGCCATTTCCTGCAAGGCCTCTTTGATTAAGTCAATCAGTTCATTCTTTTTGTACTTTGTAACGCCTTTGATACCGATTTCCTTGGCAAAGGACCTTAATTCCAAAATAGTATTGTTCTCAAGACGATTTAAGTCCAAAACCTCTTCCTCACTTTCCTTTCTTGATATATAAATATAAAAATTTTCCTGATGAATGAAACGAAATTACAGCGAAAGAATACAAAAATGAGCTGCACATCCTGTTTAAAGAACCAGACTCGGCAAATTCATGGACTTATATGAACTCAAACATAGGAATGAAAAGACGGACGGATTTTAAGGTAAGCTTGACGGCAATCCTCAAATGTCACGACTAAACATCAGTGGAATAGAAATTAGTTTTTTGTTGATTCAGAAAACTATGAATAGTATTACCGCGATTTTCTTTTTCATACCCACTGCTAACAAAAGAAAATGGAATTGATTTATATGAATCATCAAATGCTTTTTCACTGTAATGGGAGTTATGGGAGTCCGTGGATTCGCGAGACAAATAAGGACAGAACTAGGTAAATATGTGAAAATGTCGCATGCTCAGAAATATAATATAATAGTTTATTCAAATCGTCAACAATTTTTTAAAAGAGTAGTGGCAATTGGACTGCCACTACTCTCTGTTTTTATGTTTTACAGCTGCCCCGACAAAAGCCTTGAACAAAGGATGGGGCCGATTGGGCCTTGATTTAAACTCCGGATGATATTGGACGCCTACAAACCAGGGGTGGTCCGGTATTTCTACGATCTCCACCAAACGGTTGTCGGGTGAAATTCCCGAGACGATCAAGCCATGGGAAATGAGGACATCCATGAAGCGATTGTTGTACTCATAACGGTGCCTGTGCCTCTCATAGATGATTTCCTGCTCATAGGCTTCCCTGGCAAAGGTATTTTCCTTTAAGCGGCAGGGATAGGTGCCCAGCCTCATGGTACCGCCTTTCTCGTCTCGATCCTTTTGCTCCGGCATCAGATCAATCACCGGGTAAGGTGTATCAGGTTCAAACTCAGTGCTATGGGCTCCTTCCAGCCCTACCACATTCCTGGCGTATTCGATGACCGCCGTCTGCATGCCGAGACAAATTCCAAAAAACGGTATTCTGCTCTCCCTTGCGTACTGAATGGTGGCAATTTTCCCTTCAATTCCCCGTTCTCCAAAACCTCCCGGCACCAGAATTCCGTCTACGCCGGATAAAAGGCTCCGGACGTTTTCGTTATTCACCTCTTCGGAATCGACCCATTTGATATCGACATGGACGCCATGGACCAGGCCACCGTGGGACAGGGCTTCCACAATGCTGATATAGGCATCGTGGAGCTTCACGTACTTTCCGACCAAAGCAACGGTAACCCTGTCCTTCAAATTTTTCATCTGCATGACCATATGGCACCATTCATCCATATCGGCTTCCCGGCAGTTCAGCTTAAGCCTTTTCACCACCAGATCGTCCAGCCCTTCTTTTTTCAAAAGAAGGGGTACTTCATAGAGGTTGGCTGCATCGAGGTTCTGTACCACATGATCCCCGTCCAAATTACAAAAAAGGCCGATCTTTTCCTTTGTTTCCCTGCCTAAAGGCTTTTCCGTCCGGCATACGATGATATCCGGCTGAATCCCGATGCTCCGCAGCTCCTTCACGCTGTGCTGAGTGGGCTTTGTCTTCAGCTCTCCCGTTGTTCCCAAATAGGGTACAAGGGTGACATGGATATACATGCAGTTATCGTAGCCGACCTCTGCCCTGATCTGACGGATAGCCTCCAAAAAGGGCAGGCCTTCTATATCGCCTACCGTCCCGCCAATTTCCGTAATCACAACATCGGAATTGGACTGCAGGCCGACCCTGTAAACCCTTTCCTTGATTTCACTTGTGATATGGGGTATTACCTGGACGGTATTCCCCAGATAATCTCCCCGTCTTTCCTTGTTGATCACCGACCAGTAGATCTTCCCGGTAGTGACATTGTTGCTGCTTCCCAGGTTCTCATCGATAAATCGTTCATAATGCCCCAGGTCCAGATCCGTTTCCGCCCCGTCATCGGTAACGAAAACCTCTCCATGCTGATAGGGACTCATCGTACCCGGGTCTACATTAATATAGGGGTCGAATTTCTGAATAGAAACCTTCAACCCCCTGTTTTTGAGCAGCCTGCCTAAAGAAGCCGCCGTGATTCCTTTCCCCAGGGAGGAAACCACTCCCCCCGTTATAAAAATGTATTTTGTCGTCATGTCCCCCTCCATGTTTTCTTCCGTTTGAACTTTTTAAGGGTTTTCTGCATCGACAAAATCCGCAATTATTCATAGTTCAACACTACAACCTTCAGCTCTTCCGTTAAGTCTTCCTTTTTCACTTCAATCATATTCTGATCCAGTTTTGTTCCCCCATGCATTTTCTCTAAAAACCCATCCACACCGCTTATCGGGAAATTGATCTTCGGTGTTTTGAAATGCATGGGTATCACCATCTTGGGACGAAGCAGCATCGCTATCACTGCTGCCTTTTGTGCGTCAATGGTATAGGTGCCGCCGACAGGGATCAACAATACATCCACCGGGCCGATCTCTTGGGCCTGTTCCTCGTTTAAAACATGGCCCAGATCCCCCAGGTGGCAAACATTCAAATCATCGATTTTGAAACAATAGATGATGTTGTCTCCCCTCTTTTTTCCGTTGTCGTCATCGTGATAGCTCTTAATTCCTTTCACTGAGATACCGTCCACATGAAAACTTCCCGCTTTGTCGATGAGCTTCGGCTGGCCTTTCACTCCCTGAACGTAGGCATGATCAAAATGCCTGTGGCTTATTGTAACGATGTCGGCCTCCTCCGCCGGCATGTCATAGCCCACTGTTTCATCAAAGGGATCTGTGATCACCCGAACCCCCTTACTTGATACCAGCTTGAAACAAGCATGACCTAACCATTGAATTTTCATCGAAATTCCTCCAATCCTGTGTTGGTTTTTTATCCAAAACCGACAGAACGCAAATCAATGAAACGAAAGCCTTTGGAAACAGAGGTGCTTCTATGGGGACCTATTCTTTAGCAATTCTTTTGCAATCTACTGCTCTTATAGCTGTCGGTATAGTTGACCAGCAGTTCGTTGGAACTGGCATACTTTCCTCCGATATCCAACTGATACTTTAAATCCAGTTTTCCCTCGTTGTCCCTAATATCAGAGTCCACCTTTATGGGATAAACGGCCATTTCCAGGGAGCCAAAGGGAGTGGAGTAGAAATTCACAAACTTTTTCCCCTTTTCAAAGACAAACTGGGTTTGAAAAGAACCGGAGCGCTCCAATGAAACCCTTTCTCCGTCAATGACAATCAGGGTTTTCACCCCTTCCATACCGGAGATTTCGCTTTCTTCATATTCAATGTAGGTACAATTTCCCTTTTTATAGAGGCGGCCTTCCGTTATGAGCTCAATATTGTTATTCTGCCCATCAGGGCTTCTTTGGATCCCGGAAATGGACAGGAAAATTTTCTTCTCCAACACAAACCCCCTCCTCTAGTATTTCTCTATATCCACCTTCTCTGCATATTCAATGTCTCTGCTTAAAAAACGGCTGCCAATTTGTTGAAACCTCTGTCCGAAATCACTGACATAAAATTGATAATCCGGCGGGTTTTCCGAATCCCTTAGCATGTTTTTCTCCAGCAAAAGCTTCTTTACCTCCTGAGCCGTACCCACTGCAGGATTGATCAATGCAACGGATTCTCCCACCACTTTACGAATGGTATTTGTCAGCAGGGGATAGTGGGTGCAGCCCAGTACAATGGTGTCCACTCCGCCTTTTTTCATATTATCCAAGTATTTTTCCGCTGTCAAGCGGGCAATTTCCGTATCGCTCCATCCCTCTTCTACAATATGGACAAACAGAGGACAGGCCTGATCATAAAGCTCCAGGTCAGGCTTTCTGCTTATGAGGGCTTTGTAATAGGCCTTGCTTCGTATGGTCCCTTCCGTACCGATGATACCGATTTTATTATTGCGAGTTGCCAGAACTGCCGCCTCGGCACCGGGGCCGATCACACCCAAAATCGGAACATCGAACAAATCCTGCATAGCCTCGAGGCTGTTGGCACTTGCGGTATTACAGGCAATCACAATCAGCTTGATATTCCTGGTCAGCAGAAAACGAATACACTGGGCCGAATACTTGGTGACGGTCTCCTTTGAACGGGTACCATAGGGGATTCGGGCTGTATCCCCAAAGTATACGATGCTTTCGTTCGGGAGCTGCTGAATCAATTCCTTAACAACGGTCAAGCCTCCTAAACCCGAATCAAAAACCCCAATGGGTCGGTTGTCCATAATAAAGCCCCTTTCCATCCTTTAGAAACGGTTATATTTTTACAGCAACTGAATCTGCAACTGTTATTCGACGGCAGGTCGCAGGCGGCAGAACTATCCTTCAAAATGCTTTGAATTAAACCTTTCAAATGCCAGCTCGATCAGGGTATCGATTAGCTCTGAATAGGCTATCCCCGTGGCCTCCCAGAGCTTTGGATACATGCTGATACTGGTAAATCCCGGCATTGTATTGATCTCATTAATATATACCCTGCCGGTGACCTTGTCAACAAAAAAGTCTACCCTTGAAAGCCCGCTGCAGTCGAGGGCTTTGTAGGCTTCGATTGCGTACCGCCGAATCTCCTCGGACTTTTCCTCAGGCAGATCCGCCGGGATGATCAGGATGGACTTCCCGTCATCAAAATACTTGGCATTGTAGTCATAAAACTCATTGCAGGGGATGATCTCACCCACTATAGATGCTTTCGGGTGATCATTGCCCAGGACGGCGCATTCGATTTCCCGCCCGTTAATAAACTCTTCTATGATGATTTTCCTGTCATATCTTCCTGCAAGGGAAATTCCCTCAATCAGTTCCGAGCGGTTACGGGCTTTGCTGATTCCTACGCTGGAACCCATATTCACCGGTTTCACGAAAACAGGATAAGAAAATTTCCTTTCTATCTTTTCAATGAAATCATCGGGAGCCGCTTCGAAATCATTCCTGATGATGACCATATACTCGCCCTGGGGCAAATTTTTGCTGGCGAAAATATCCTTGGCTATGCCCTTATCCATGCCGGTGGAAGATGCCAGAACGCCACAGCCGACGTAGGGAATATTGGCCAGCTCCAAGAGGCCTTGAATCGTTCCGTCCTCAGCATGGGGGCCATGCATGATTGGAAAAACAACATCCACCGGATAAACCCTGTGGGGTTCATCCAGCACGATAAAGCCTCTGTATGTAGGATCTCCGGGAAAAACAACGGGCCTTGCCTCCTTCTCCCATTCCCCGGTCTGTATTTTATCGATATCCCCTTCAAAAAGGGCCCACTTTCCGTTTTTGCTGATGCCGATTAAGTAAAGGTCGTACTTACTCAGATCCATATGGTGAATCACCGATGTTGCAGACCTCAAAGAAACTTCATATTCCCCGGACTGGCCGCCAAAAAGAACGGCAACCTTTAACTTCTCCGCCACCGCGAACTCCTCCCTTCACTTTTATTCGCCCTGTTATTTATATTACTATTGTTATAACTCCGACAATCGATTTAGAACTGACGGCAAACTTGCTGTCCTGCCATTTATGGTTATATTCTACTACTATCATTCGCTTTATTCAATGTCCATCAAAAAAGGCGTGAAAACAAAGAGAAACGGAAAAGGATTTCCGTTTCTCTTTGTAATTCGGTACTTCAGGCTATTTCACAGTGTTGGCCAAATGTCTCTGCGCAATCTCTATGGCCTTTTTTACCATGTTCCCACAGTCCCTGGAAGTAACAGCCCCCCAGCCTTCTCGCCGGACGATGTCTGCAACTCCCAATTCCTTGGCAATTTCATACTTCAACTGCTCCGACATGATACCACCGTTTCTAGCCATGTCCATACCTCCTTTTTTGCGGTGAACGCCTTTTGTTTGCTGTGATGTCAAAGGCTCTGTCAGATAAAAAGCATTCACCGCTGTTTATAGTTTGGCCTGCCCAGGAGAAATTATGACATAGAAATGCTGGCGGCAATGTCGGGAAGTTCTATTAGAGGACCAGGTTGCCATTTTCTGTATCGATGATTTTTAGAATATCAGCCTCTTCTCCTGTATAAGCATCGATGTATACGATAAAGTTTTCATTTCCAAAGGTCCCTCTAAATTCGTAACAAAGCCTTTCGCCGCCGGAATCGGTGGGAATCACGGCCAGCCTGGAGGATTTGATATTCATTTCCCCGCTTACGAGTTTCTCCGCTTCCTCCAAAGAAAGCTTCGGTTCATCGAGCTTCCTTTCCTTATGGGCAATCCAGTAATTCATAGCCTCAAAGCCCAATAAGCGGCCGTCTTCCAGAGATAACTTCACTTTAATCAAATCCGGATAAAAAATAATGCCATCCTCTTCATAGGCATAATTGATCACCGCAATGCCATCGTAATACTGCTGGTAAGTCGGTGTCATCCCGGGAAATCCCCGTTCCTCCAAAAGCTTCTGGCCTTGCTTTCGCGCATCTTCTATGGACATCCTTGCTTTTTGTTTGCCGGCATCCCCCACCATATTGATAACCTTGCCGCCCTTTTTCGATACCGATACATAGATGGGACTTTCCTGGTCCCTGGTTTCGATATATACTCCCCAGGTCTCGATGTCTCCTTTTCCCTCGCTGGAGCTTTTCACTTCTTTCACCCGATCCTTTCCGACGAAGGAAACCGCTATTTGATTCGCCTCGGCCTGGGTAACGGCTTTGCCCGTCAGGGAAACCTTTTTTCCCTGGAGTACGGTTTCTGAAAAAGGCCCGTCATAAATGAGCCTGGGATATTCCATGCCGACCTGTTCTATCTTTGTAAACTGTCTTGTAATGATATCTTCAGAAACCTCATCCGCCTGTCTGTTCCCTTTTAGATGGATTTCTTCAAACTTAACTCCGCCTTCATTGATGCGGTTTTCCAAAACCCTTAGATCATTGTTGAGTCGAACACAGCTGTTATGCAGCTGCCTTAAGTTATCCATTTCTTCCACTGTCAGGGGCTTCCCTTCTCCGGCCTTTTTGATCAAATAGTAGCAGTAATCCCCCAATTGGTTCAAAAACTTCTGGATCCTTTCCAAGGACAGGTGGCTTAAGGGAAGCTGTCCCAAATTGGTCTGGGCATTGTCAGCGTGACGCCAAATCTCCGACAGCATCATGATATTCTGCCCTTGATCATCGCTGATCATCAGCTTCGACAGCTGGGTCTCAATGTTTCCCACGCTGCCTACCATCTCATAGAAAGACTTTTGATAAAGGTTATCCATATAGACTCCATACTGCCGGCTCAGCCTATACTGGCTGTATCCCCATATCCCCGTTATAATAAGGGCTACTGCCAAAATAGCTGGCAAGATCCACCGAACCACATTTATAACCTCCTTTTCAATTTCGTTCTTTCATCAGCTGCGGTTGACCGACCTTTTCTTCAAAGCCTGTGATCCGCTACTTGGCAAACACATGTTTTCCTATCCTTAAATGAACGGGCCTTGAATAAATCCACTTGCTGGTTGCAATAGCCGGGTTGTAATAATAGAGGGCCCCATAGGTGGGATCCCATCCGTTCATGGCATCCCGGGCGGCCCTTAGGGACTCTTCATCCGGCGTAAGATTGATTTGGCCGTCTGAAACGGCCGTAAAAGCCAGGGGTTGATAGATTACACCGGCAATCGTATTGGGAAATCTGGGATCTTTGACCCGGTTTAGAACGACCGCTGCAACCGCAACCTTTCCGATATAGGGTTCTCCCCTGGCTTCTCCGTGAACCAGCCTGGCTAAAAGATAGATGTCCCCCCGATTCCCGCCTCCATCCCTTGAAGGCTGGTAAGCAGCTGCCTGCCCGTCCAATCGAATGCCAATGGCGGCCGCCGTCTGCTCACCGACGATCCCGTCTACTTTCAAGCCGTGTTTCCTTTGGAAATTCTTCACGGCCTCAAAGGTCTTACTGCCGTAAATCCCATCCACCTCTCCGTCATAATAGCCCCACTGCTTGAGCTTCCTCTGGACCTCCATCACCTTTTCTCCCGTTGAGCCCCAATAGAGGGCGGTCTCTATCATCTTCCGCTTTTCCAAGTAATCGTGAAGGATCATACCGCTGCATATGAAAGCGGTCAGAACCACAACGATCATCAACCGGATTTTTTTGTTCCTCATACTACCTTCCTTTCCAGATATCAAGCATCCTGATTTTCTGACTTTTGAATGGAAATGGATTCAAATATATATTTTGTTAAGCCAATTTCTATATACGAGTTATTATTTTCCTTTTAACCCCAGTAAATTTACAATAAAAAATCCAGTAAAAAGGTTTTTCCCTTCTTACTGGATTTTTATTTCATGATTTTCTGTTTTATTGGGCCGTCTATCCATAAAGGAAAGGGCTTTTGCCACTGCCGCCCTGGATTGCCTTAAGAACTCTAAAAACTTCAGGCGATATTCAACGGTTCTTTCATCGGATGACCTGAAAAAACGCAGATTTTGAAGCTGCATCGATTCCTTTTCTTCTTCTGCGGATAAGTGGATGCTCCCGCCCTTTGCCACCCCATGGCTAATATCCACAAAGCACAGGGGCGGAAACATTACGCACCACCAATTGGCTCCCTGGCCGCTGCCGATGATGACCCTGAGGGCTTCATATTTCCCGGCCGGAAGAACCAAATCTCCATAAGCCTTTGTCGGAAAATCGCAGTAGGTCAGCTCAACCTTAACCGGATAGGCTTTTCCCTCCTCCTCCACCTGCTTTCGGGCGATTGCCTCTATCTCATTCAGGTTCTGTAAAATTTTTTCCCTGCTCTCCTTAAGCGAATCAACTCCGGCAAACTGGGCTCCAAAATGCTCAAGAAGCCTGTCCCTTACTCGGAGTTTTAAGGCCTGGTCTTCCGGGGAATCGCTGTTGGCAATCACATGAAAGCGCAGGTATTCCCGGTGAACATTCGGTTGCTGAAAGCCCACATATACAAGAAAAAGGATCGCGACAGAAAGAAATGCCACGAGGATCCATTGCTGCCTTTTCATTGTCAATACCCCCATAATCATGAAATAAATACATTTTGAGTATTGACAATACTGTATATTTTATACATGGAAATATTCGGTGTATATCAAAATGAGGGTTCAGGAGACACTAAAAATCCTTTCAGCCAAATACCTCTCGGCCATCTTCAAATCACTGGGCTTATCTACGTCATTGGCCAGTTCCGGATGCTCTGAAAGAATAGCCACCCCTTTGACGTTTAAAATTTCACAAAATCTTTCTTCGATCTTTGGAATCGTCAGCATCCCCATAAGGAGCATGGCCAGGAATTTTATTCCCAGCAATTTACCGGTTTTCCATGGCTTTTTGCGAAATTCAATAGCCTTCTTCGTGAAATCTTCACATATATCAAGGACCCGGGGATTGAGGCAAATGATATTTCCCCCGGTGAAGGATCCCTCTTTTAATTTCACGTATGTCCGCTCCGCTCCCGGAAAGACCTTCTCCATGAGCCTTTTCTCCACGATCGGATAGCAAAGGTCCGATGGATGCTCTTCACAGCGCGCCAGGAATTCATCCACAATCTGCCCGGTGATCAAGGGAACATCGGATGAAACAAGTAAAACATGGGGATCCTGAAGAAAAGGTTTGAGTCCCATTCGAAGATTTTCAAAAAGGGAGCCCTTTTCTTCGAAGTAATAGTCTACCTCATTTTCAAGCTTATTTTGAAGCTGTTCAACCGGGCCGACTATGGATATCTGCCCTATTCGCCGGGATTCCTTCAGTGCATCCAAAACATAATCCACCATCGGCCTTCCATGTATAAAAGTCAGTGCCTTACACGAAACTCCGAAGACTTTATCGCTGCTCCCTGCCAGTACAACCGCATTGATTTTTTCCATCGGGCTCTTCCTCCACGATCTCAATTCCTTTGCCGGATGTCCGGGTTAAAATAACCTGATCATATTTCCGCTTCAAAGAAAGAAAGGCCGCCTCCGCCTGCTCTTGAGCTTCAAAGATGCCGTAAACCGTCGGCCCGCTTCCACTCATCAGGCACCCCACTGCCCCACAACCGGCGATTTCCTCTTTGATCGAGCTGATCTGAGGATGCAAAAAAGATGTGACCGGCTCCAGTACGTTTTTCATAGCGGCTCCTATGGCATGCAGATCCCGATGCCGCAGTGATTCAATCATTTTTTTCGTATCAGGCCTGTCTTCGATTGTATCCCATTTTAGTCTTCCATATACTTCCTTTGTAGAAACTCCAAAAGGAGGCTTCACCAAAACCATCGGAATGGGAAGCGGAGGTTTAAGGGGAGTGAGTATTTCCCCTATCCCCCTGGCCAGAGCCGTCCCTCCTGCTATGCAAAAGGGTACATCGGCTCCCAGGCAAGCTCCCAGACGCTTTAGCTTCTCCAGGCTGAGCCCTAATTTCCACAAGGCATTGAGGCCAAAGAGTACAGCCGCTGCATCGGTGCTGCCGCCGGCCAGTCCGGCAGCGATCGGAATCTTTTTTTGTATCTCTATCTCCACGCCTCGCCCGGTGCCATAGTATTCCTGCATAAGCTCTGCGGCCCTGTAGGCCAAATTTCTCCTGTCCAAGGGTAGATCCGGTGAATCTGTACGGATTTTGATGCCCTTTTGCGTCTGTCTGATCGTAATCCGATCGTGGAGCTCAACGGCCTGCAGGACCATCTCCACGTCATGGTATCCGTCAGGGCGTTTTCCCACCACATCCAGGGTCCAATTAATCTTGGCCCGGGCCTTTAGCTGAATCGTCTCCATATAGCCCTCCAATTACAATGCTTCCAAAGAAGTATTACCTTTCTATTATATCGAAAAAGCGGGGGACTGACTAGGCTTCTTGAGACCATATAAAAATAAAAACAGCCGGGCAGCTTAAGGGGAGGGTATCTCTTTCCCTTAAGCTGCCCGGCTGTTTCGGCCAAAATTTATGAAACCTTGTAATCATACTTCTTATAAATGATGAGCTTGCTGCCGGGCACCAGGTTTTCTTGATCTTCCAGAGCATTATACTTCAATATATTGGCAACGGTCGTGTTATAGCGTTTCGCAATGCTCCAGAGGCTGTCTCCGGCCTTTACGAAATAAATATAGATTCCGCCGGAGGGCCCGGTCTTCTTTTCCGTTATCTCCGCCCCAAGCAGTATCTCCTTATCAACGGTCCGATAGGCCGCCGCCTTGATCCCGACAAGAACCCGCAACTCTACTTCATCGGGAGCAATCAGGTTATAATGGACCTGGTCAATGCTCAACTGGCTGTAGCAGTCCATTTTTTCGTCGATACCCGCTATCTCCACACCCTGCCTGAAGGGTATTTCCTCTTTGTAGCTGTGGATTTGCAGCTTTTCATCTTCAAACTGATAGATGATATCCGCTGTCAAAATACCTTCCACAATAACCTTTCCATCGATAATGGCTTGATCCGTTACAGTTCCCTTTACATCGGCATAGAGAATCCTACTGGCCTGGGGAATATTGTTCGGAAAGGAGATGTCTTGCTTGATCAGATTCTGAACTTGATTTTCTCCTACGATTTGTTTGATGCTCACATTTTTCTTTTTCAGCTCCAGGTCCGCACTGGGACTGTAGGCATCCACCACAATATCCAGGTCATCCGTCTCAAATACCTGGGCACGCAGGGCCAAAACTGCTTCAATGTCCAATATCCTGCGCTCATCATTGATATTCTCCTTGGGATCCACGAATATCTCCCGGACCTCTGCCTCGGCTTCACAGGGCATTCCCTGATATGCACCCTGAATCTCAACGAAATGGGTAAAGGGAATCTCCTGGCTGAAATAGTGTATCGGTTCATTTTCCTCAGCACAGAGGTACAATATCCCCAATACCAGTTCTCCATGGACAATGACCTTGTTATCCGCTGCCTTCTTATCTACGATCCTTACCCTAGCATCCTTGCGCAAAATCAATTCTACAGAGGGCATATTGTCAGGCAATTCCAAATCTTCCCGGAACATGGTTTGGGTACTTCCTTCTCCTGCGCTGCTCTGTACCCTGATTTTCTCCTTTAAAACCTGTACATCATCGGGTTCCTTGAAATCCTGAACTGCCTCCATTTGTACCGGCTGGCTGACCTGGGCATCCAAATTGAGCACTGCCTTGATATTGATCTTCCTGCTGTTTAGTATATCAAAATCAATATGCTCCAAATCTGCCTTCAGCTTGGCCGACATCTTTGGTTTTACTCCCGCTATCTCAAGGTATTGGGTAAATCCTGTTTCAGCCTCCATGGCGGAGATGGGCTGCTCCTCCTTATCCCCTATATAGAGAATGCTATACTGTATGATCCCTTCTGCCATGACCCTGTCTTGAATGACATCATATCCTTTTACAACCACGTTACCCCGAATATCCAGAACTTTCTTGATATCAGGTTTGGCATCCGGAACCACGATGTCGTCTCCCACCAATACCTGGGATGAGCCTTCTCCGACCAGCTGATCGATTTTTAATAAGCTCCTCGCCAATTCGATGGCCATCTTCTCTCCTCCTCCCGGCTTTCATTTCAATTGTGCAAAGCTCTCCCCAAAGCAGGCACCCAATAAACCCGGCATCGAAGACACCTGGCAACTTGCTTTCTATCCCGAATTGTGCCATTTCTTTCTACTGGGATTTCAGCCAGGCTTCCATACCATAAGTTCAGGTGACATGGAATTCATTCATTATATTAATATAGACGACCATCGAAAAATATGTTAAATTCTTTGGTTATTTTTGCAGACGATGAGCTCAACATTGGACGTCAGGATATCCGAGTAGGTATAGGCCAGGGTTTGTACGGAACGGTCATCAATATCAATCCGAACTGTGAATATACTGCTGTATGTATCATGAATCACTCCTTCCTTGACATAGCATTTTTTCCTGCCCCTGTTGGCTTTAAGCCTTACTCTTTCCCCCACATTGGACTTTATAATCTTGCGAACATTGGCTAAAGCTTCTGCATCTATCACGTCATCACCTTCCGCATTTCATTTTTGATCGTGATTTTGTCCGGAAAACAATCTTGAATTAGTTTCCCCAAAAAGGTGCAAACTATGCCCCCATTGCAAATCCCTGCCAAAAAATGAAAAAACGCTTATACGACAGTACAAGCGTTTTTTAAAAAAACAAAGGCATCTTGATGAAATCAGTTTTTTGCAAGGGTGATTCTGTTTCTACTCTCATTATTTCCATGTTTGCATAAAATATGCATTTGCTTTTCTTCATTCATCAAGATCCTCATCGGAATCTTCATCCAAATCTTCGTCCAGATCTTCATCCAGATCCTCATCCAGATTCTCATCCAGATCTTCGTCCAGATCCACGTCCACTTCCCCATCATAATCAAGATCCAGCTCAATTTCTTCCATATCGCTTAAATCGTCGCTGCCTTCTCCGGCATGGACCATATCTTCCCAGATTTCTTCCTTCCCTGTTTCATCGTCCATTTCCTCTTTGGCATGCTCCAGCATGCACTGGTAACACATTTCCTCTCCGGATTTGATGATATTCTCACCGCATTCAGGGCAAATATCGTACTCTTCTTCTTCCTCATTGCTCCGCAGAGCTTTACCCACCTCTTCCAGGCATACCTTGCACAAAAGCTCCGTATCCTTAATATAATTCAAATTGCAACGGGGGCATTTCTTGTAAGCCATTTTTCTCCTCCTTTATGAGAAAAGATAATGATTTTCATATGTAATATGAATTCTATATTTATATCATAATTCAAGCACAAAGTCATCCTTATTTTTTGAAGAATGATTCACTTTATACTTGCAATCCCAATGAATAATCATGGGCCCCATAATGGACCGCTTAACACCGGAAAATAGACAGCTTCAGGGAAACTATTTTAGCAAAAGAAAACCACAATTTCAACCTGAAATTGCTCAAAGGATAGGATCACGGGCTCCAAATCGCGGCGGAGAAAAAATCTCCGCAGCAAAATGGAATCTCTGTCATCTTATTTCCAGGCATTAATATTCTACCAAGATGTGAAAAACCCTCTTTATAAAAAGCATTTTTTATGCTTTATATTCAATTTTTGTTACTGATAAAGCCAAGCGACAAAATTACGAAACATTTTTTCCGTTCTTTCTTCACCTGTGCCGGTGGCGATAATGCTCAATACTTCTTCCTGACCGTCATAGTTTAAAAAGATCCATTCCTCTTCATCAAACCAGAGCTTGATATCTTGCTCCTCTTCTATCCTGGCAAGGGGCTTATCAAAAAAGGAATCGATCGATTGATCGAAGAGCCCCTTTCTTTTCTCCTCCCAAAAAGCTTTGCTGACCGATAGGGTTTTTTGTTCAAAATATTCATCCCCTGCAATGCTGCCTATTTCCAAGATCCAGGAAGCCCAATTCAAATCCCGGCCTGCCAGCCCCTGCAATAAGGTCAGGGCTTGAAAAATGGCGTCATCATCCTTCATAAATTCACCATATCTCAGGGAAAATCCATCCCACAAGAGCGCCGGTGGGCCCTCCGTTTCCCAGGAGGCAGTCCCGTTTTTACTTTGAATGGGGATGTTATAGTATTTCATCAGCCTTGCGGCTCTCTGGGGAGCTGAAAATCCGCATATGGCCCTTAGACCCCTTTGTTCCCGCCTTAGCCATTCCTCAACAGCCATAGCGGAAAAAAGGGAATAGTCCATACATACCCCATCGCTGTTTACTACCCCCAACCGGCTGCCGTCCCCGTTGAAGAAAAAACCGGCATCGGCTTTCTTTTCCTTCGTCACTTTGGCAAGCAGGCTCATATTCCTCTCATTGGGCTGGGGCAGGGCATCGGCAAAACCGGGATTCGGTTTACAGCGGAGTTTCATGCAGGGTATGCCGAAAAACTCCATGATTTTCGAGAAATATTCTCCCGCACTCCCGTAAAAACCATCACAGATAACGAGAGGTTTTGCACTTTTAATCCTTTCAAAATCAATATATTGCTGAAGGCTTACAAGGTATTCATCAAAAATATCTATCGAATGCAACAATTCGCGATTTTCATCGGACAACCTTGGATATCTGCGATACAGGAAACGAAAAAGCTCCGACAGCCACTGCTCTGATACCGGAAAGCCCCCTGAATTTCTAAATGCCAGGCCGGAATACCTGGCAGGCCTTCCGCCTGCCGTTACCATGATCCCCAGATCTGCATGGATCTGCCGTACGGCAAAGGATACAAAGGGGGTTGGCACCGGCTTTTTCATCATGTAAACTTCGATTTCGTTTCCGGTCAGCACCCGTTGAATTTCCCAAGCATATTCCCGTGAAAGGAAACGGGTGTCGAAACCCAGAACCACCTTCGCTTTTCCTTCTCTCCCATCATTTAAAAAATCGCTGACTGCCTGGGCAACGATCGCCATATTTTCAAAGGTGATTTCCTGACTGATAATCCCATACCATCCGCCTGAGCTAAACGATATCAAACGATCACCTCCCTATACCATATTTTATGTATATACACAAAATAGGTGTGCAGGTATATCCCTAAAGTTGGATAAAAGGGAGGTGAGCTCTTTAAAGAACATCTGTTTCATGTGAATATTGTGGAAAATACCTGTTGTTTTTCCACATATGTAAAGCTTGAAACCATAAGGATTTGGGGATAAGTCTGTGGAATATGTGGATAACTTTTCTTCAGATTGTGAATAACTTGACGATCATGTTAATTCGTATGGATAAGCGGCTATTCCTCCGTCTAAGAGCTTCACCTGTTCAAAACCATGCCTTCGGAGGATCCTGGAGGCCAAAACCATGCTCTCCACGCTGTTGCAGATGAGGACAACGGTTTTTCCCTGTTTAAGTTCGCCTATCCTGCTCTCCAATTCTGTCAGAGGTATATGAACAGAGCCGGGAATTGCACCCAGCATCACTTCAGCCAAACTCCTTACATCCAATATAATGAGGTTCTCATCATCTATCATCTCATGCAAATGAGTCGGGGAAATGCTTTCAATTTTTCCACTCAACTTGGTTAGCAAAACATCGGCAGCCGTTAAAATAACGGCAATGGCCGGAGATGTAAGGGGCGAACGGGAGTAACAAAAAGAAGACAGCTGCTCCAAATTCCCTCCAAGGGAAATGGCAGCTACCAGCACATCCACAACTTGGTCTGATATTCCCTCCCCGACGAACTGAGCCCCCAGCAAGCGGTGGGTATCCTTATCCACGATCAGCTGGGCAATGATTTCCTTATGCCCCGGCTGGGTAAAAAGGCAATCCCGGCTGGATATGAGATCGGATTCCACCAGATAGCCTGCCTCTTCCGCTTCCGCCACGGATAGGCCTGTTTTTGCGACGGTCATCCCCAGTATATTTACGGTTTCAGTCCCTAAGGCTCCGCTGAAAGAATCCAGGACTTTGGAATGAAATACATTTCTTCCTGCGATATATCCCATTTGGAAGGATAGGGAAGATGCCGGATTCCATACCGGTCGGCCGGTGATCAAATGCCGGACCTCAGCGCAGGCTCCCACTGCATAGATATGGGGGATGTTGGTCTGCATCGTTTGATCCACTGCAATGGCACCTGTTTTCCCGATTTCGACAGAAGCGGCCTTGGCCGGTTCTACATCGGGTTCCATATCCGATGTCCATATCACCAGATCCCCTTCCAATATGTGATTGGGGGTATGGACTTCCACCACTTCGCCTTTGGCATTTCCGATCAAGGTCAAAACCTTTTCACCGGTCAGGATTTCTATTCCCTTTCCTTCCATGTACTTACGGACCAGATCCGCCGTTTCCATACCAAATCCCGGTAAAATATGTTCCCTGCTTTCAACCAGCGTGACAGGAATGTCCCTGCAAATTAGGTTCTCCACCACCTTCATCCCCAGAAGGTCTCCGCCGACAACAATCGCCTTTCTGACTTCGTCCCTGTCAATGCGCTGGCGAATTTCCAGGGCATCTTCCAGCCGGTATATAAAAAAGACGTTTTTGAGTTTTGTTCCGTCTATATCAGGATATCTCGGTCGAAAACCCGTAGCAAGTACAAGGGCGTCATATTCCTCTTCGAATTCATCGAGCCCCTGTCTCTGAACAAGGACCCTTTTCTGCTGCGGATAGAGTTCCTTGATCGTACAGCCTGTTTCCAGTTGAATGCGAAAATCCCTGCTAAAGACCTCACGGCCTTTCTCCAGCAGATCTTCTAGCTCCTTTTCGCAGCCTATGTAGTCCGGTAGGTCGTAACCCATATATCCCACATGTTGATCCGGAGTAATGAGCTTTATCTTTGCATCCGGATGCTGGGATCGGGCTATGACAGCCGTATAGAGACCGGCCACATCCCTACCGATAATGAGTAGTCTTTCGCCCATAAGTAACCCTCCTTATTTTTTTTGAAAGGGTTCTGCTTCCATCAAAGTTCGAACAATTTTCTTTACGTCCTCATCCACCACCGAGTAGATGATTTCAAGACCGCATCTTTCCCCCTTTATAATGCCCCTTGATTTCAAAATGCCCAAATGCTGAGAAATCGTTGATTGGGGAAGTCCCAAGCACTCTTGTATTCCCGTTACATTGCATTCACTGCTCATTAAACCGTTTACAATGCACAACCTTACAGGATGGCCCAGGGTCTTTAACAACTCTGCGTACCTTTCATATTTGGCCAAATCAGCTGCCATTTCATCTTCCTCCCCTTCCATGAGGTCATCAACCTTATGCAGAGCAAACAGAACAGATGGCAGATGCAACCTGCCACCTGCTCCGGTAGCCTTAGTTTATCTTTATATTATCATATTATGATAAAGAGGAAATGTCAACAATACAGCTGAGCTCCGCCCTTTGAACCCTTCGACCCCCTGTCCGAGTCGGCCTTCGGCCAATTGTAAACCGGTAAATCGGCGTCCTCCGTACACTACGCCTTTCGATGGACATCCTTTGGTCATCCGGCCAGTTCCATGCACAATTTATCCGCAACCAGTGCAATAAATTCCCCGTTTGTCGGCCTGTCATGCTTGCTGTAGATCTTATAGCCAAAGAGCTCATTGATATTTTCGGCCCGTCCCCTGCTCCATGCCACGTCGATGGCATGGCGAATCGCCCTTTCCACCTTGCTGGGAGTCGTATTATACTTTTTGGCAATCCCGGGATACAGCTCTTTGGTAATCCGATTAATTATATCATTGTCCTCAACAACCATTTTTATAGCTTCCCGCAGAAAATGGTATCCCTTGATGTGGGCCGGTATCCCTATCGTCAGGAAAATATTCGTTATTTTTTCTTCCAGATTTTTTGACTTATCGGAAAATCTCACATGAACACCCTTACCATCGCGCCGTCCACCCAGCTCCCTGATTCTTTTCAGGATCATTTCCATATCAAAGGGCTTGATCATATAATACTTCGCTCCCAGCTCAATCGCCCTTTTGATCACTTCCTCCTGTCCTATGGCAGATAGGCAGATCACTGAAGGAGCGTTTTCCATGCGATTCACCTGTTCCAGTACCCCCAAACCATCAAGGCGCGGCATGACCATATCAAGGATCAAGACATCAAATCCGCCCTTGTTAATAAGCTCTATGCACTGAACCCCATTTCTCGCCAGTCCATAGACCTCCATGTCATTTTGCATGTCAATGTACTCCTTCATCAGCTCCAAGAGATGAGGATTGTCATCCACTACAACAACTTTTGTTTTTTGTCCCATTTTTCCACTCCTCCTAACAATTTTTGAACCTTTGCGACAGCGTTCGCCATTATAATTCCATATTTGTCGTATTATATTATATATAGTAAATAATGGAATCCCATAAGATATTCTAACATGTTTTTTCTTCATTTGGAAGGTATAATTTAACAATATTATCTATTTTTTATCATAAAAAAGGACCTTTCCGCTCTGAGAAAGGTCCCCGGCTGATTTGTCCTTATTCATATTGAAACAGCTCTGTACTTAGGTATCTTTCACCCGTATCCGGTAAAATGACGACGATGGTTTTGCCCTCATTTTCAGGCAGCCCGGCCAGCTCCACCGCTGCATGGGCAGCCGCTCCGGAAGAAATTCCTACCAGCAAGCCTTCTTCCTTTGCCAGGCGCCGGGCCATGGCAAAGGCTTCTTCGTTCTCCACTTTGACGATTTTATCCAGCACTTTTGAATTGAGCACCTTCGGTACAAAGCCGGCTCCGATTCCCTGGATCTTATGGGGGCCCGGTTTGCCGCCGGACAGCACAGGGGAATCGGCAGGCTCAACTGCAACCACCTGGATGCCGGGATTATGCTGTTTTAGCACTTCTCCGACTCCTGTAACGGTTCCTCCCGTTCCTACTCCTGCCACAAAAATATCCAGCACTCCGCCGGTATCCCTCAATATTTCCTTTGCCGTTGTCAGTCTGTGGATCTCCGGATTGCTTAAGTTTTCAAACTGCTGGGGTATAAAGGAATTGGGGTTTTCCCTGGCCAGTTCCAAAGCCTTTTCAATGGCGCCTTTCATGCCCATAGGCCCCGGAGTCAGGACAATCTCCGCTCCATAAGCCTTGAGCAGGGAACGCCGCTCCATGCTCATGGTCTCAGGCATGGTTAGGATGACCCGATATCCTTTGATAGCACCGACCATGGCCAGACCAATACCCGTATTCCCGCTTGTTGGTTCAATGATGACCGAATCCGGCTTAAGTAAGCCCATCTCTTCTGCCTTGTTGATCATGTTCAGGGCAATCCGATCCTTTACACTGCCGCCGGGATTAAAATACTCCACCTTTGCCAGTACAGTGGCCTTTGCACCCTTTACTACTCTGTTCAACCTCACCAAAGGGGTATTGCCGATCAGCTCCGTTAAATCCTTTGCAATTCTTGACATTGAATAACTCCTCCTAATTCCTAGTATTCCGGTATGAATTCCAGTCTTTCTTTTTCTACCATTATATTCATTATACGCCGATCTGTCAAGTTCTATCTGAAAAATTACATCCAATCAAACAAAAAAACTGCGCTTTAAAAAGCGCAGTTTTTCACCCTACCCTTAAGTGGGATAGACGACACAGCCTGTTTTGGCATCAATATACAAGAGCCAGTATCCCATCCCGTAATGGGATTTGACAGGAACCCATCTGGAAAAGCCGATCATGGCAAGTGGAGGCATGGCGCTGTAGGGGCTTGGCACTCCGTAAATCACATACTTGACCTGATCCCTTTCTTTCTGCAAACCTATCAAATAATGATCCTGCATTCCTCCGGCATAAGCCTGGGTATAGCCGTATCCGGGATAATTGACCATCGGGGCATTTATCTGCTGAATACGAATCCATTCCACCGTGCCCAAATTCTCTTCAAAGGGAGTCACCAGCTTATGGGTCGCAAATAACCGGTTATAGTAATCCTTTGTTCTATCCCAATAGGTCAGCTCTTCTTCGAAAAATTGGACTCCGCCTGATGGCTCCTTTTTCTTGCCCTTCTCTCCTTCTCTTTCTTCAGCAAGCTCTTCTTCTGCCGGTTTCTCTATCTCCTCCACCGGTTTCTCCTCCGGTTTTTCTATTTCTTCTACCGGCTTTTCTATCTCTTCTGCCGGCTTTTGGATCTCCTCTACCGGTTTTTCTATCTCCTCCACAGGTTTTTGTATCTCCTCCACCGGCTTTTGTATCTCTTCTACCGGCTTTTCTATCTCCTCCACCGGCTTTTGT
>Ga0134092_1000514_pt1 | contig 38961 bp, 35 predicted proteins | sample 3_6taG_FD_94454 | JGI IMG/M metagenome (GOLD analysis project Ga0134092, IMG submission 94454) | Switchgrass degrading microbial communities from high solid loading bioreactors in New Hampshire, USA - 3_6_20_6_A3 metaG | ecosystem: Engineered > Bioreactor > Semi-continuous > Anaerobic >... | reverse complement strand
GACAGGTAATAGGTATTGCCCTCTTTGTATTTATTGGATAGATTACCAAGGTAATTTTGTCTAATTTGTTTCATTCTGTTTGTACAAAATCTAGGTAATTAAGAAATCTGATAAAATAGTGTAGCAATTTTTTACCATTATACCAATCAAAATACTTAAGAATGAATAATTATTGTTGAATAAAAGGAGGGATAGGAAGACTTAGCTAGATTAGCTATAAGAAAGCCTATGTGAAATCATTTTTTATAGACTATGCTATTGTCCAATATTATTTATTGAAATTTAGTATGAGGTGATGTTCGTGAAGTGAACATGAGATAAGTATATTATAGAAGTGTTAATAGATATGGTAACATCTAGAAGATTGATATATCTTGTGATGGAGCTTATTTATAAAATAGCATGAATTCAAAAACACTTGTGTATTTTATAAATCAGCAATAAACGTAGTAAGCAAGTATATTAATAAACAAGAGAGAGGAAATCGCTGAAAAACTTAACAATGCAGAGGATGATAATATAATGTTCAAACTATGTTGGGATAAAGAAAACAATGGAATAACACTTGCAGATGCAATACCTGAAAATGAACAAATTCAACCAGTTAGGCCAGTTTTTTATGAAGAATTAGATTTATTAGGGTTTAATTTCAAGTTCGATTATCCTAGAAATGAACTTCCTATTCTTTGGGCTATTGATAGAAATTATTATTATAAAGGAGAATTAGTAGCGCAAGTTAAAGGTGGTAGTCTATACAAAGATCCGATAATTGAATTTTCAAAGGAATTAAATATAAAAAGTTTCGATTCTATCTGTATAGAAAAGATATTAGAAAACAATAAAAAGTATATTTATTCACTTGAAAATGAAGCGATGGATTTCGTAAAAAACATAAGTACAAAATATAATGGAAGAGTAGATAGTTTTATTGTAGCTTTTAGTGGCGGAAAGGACTCACAGGTGATTTTAGACATAGTGAGCCGAGTTATACCACCAAATCAATATAAAGTTGTTTTTACAGATACTGATATGGAGATTCCTTTCACTTATGATATAATAAAATATTCAGAACATTTCTATACAAAGAAATATGAAGATTTAGATTTTGTAATTGCGAAATCTGATAGAAAAGCCTTAGAACTTTGGGAAAGCTATGGCCCACCAAGTAGAATTAATAGATGGTGCTGTTCTGTGTTAAAAACAGCACTCTTCGGAAGAAAAATGAAAGAATTGCTATCAACCCAAAGATCGCCTAAACTAGTTGTATTTGAAGGTGTTCGTTCTGAAGAAAGCAATAAAAGGGATACATATAGTAGAATCGGAGAAGGGGTTAAGCATATAAATATTGTAAATTCAAGGCCTATTTTTAGGTGGAATTTAACTGAAGTATACCTATATATGTTTTATAGAAACATAAGAATTAATAAGGCTTATAGATATGGACTGACAAGGGTAGGATGTAGTATTTGCCCTTTTGCTTCTGATTGGTCTGAGTTTATTATTAGAAAATTATATCCTGATCTTACAAAAAAGTATATAAAGGTAATTGAGAGTATGGCTAAAAATATCGGGATTAGTACAAAACAAAAAATTGATGATTATATAGATTCAGGCAATTGGAAGAAGAATGCAGGAGGAAAGGGTTTAAATAATGATAATTCGCGTGTTGACATAATAACAAATGACTTGAATTTTAAAGCTATTATTACTAATCCTAAAGTTGATATATTCAACTGGTTATGGGTAGTAGGAGATTATATAATAAAGCAAAGCTGTGATGATAAATACTTTGGAGAGATAAAGCACAACAATGAGGTTTACAAGTTTGATATTGAAATTATAAAAGAGAAAGTTGTTATAACAGTCTATAATACAATAAATAAAGTTCTTTTTAATAGCACTTTATATAAGATAGCATATAAGTCAGCTTTTTGTGAAGGATGCGGAGTTTGTGAAGTTGAATGTCCAACGGGAGCATTAAGTGTGTATCCCAATCTGACTGTAGATAACAAACTATGCATAAAATGCAGAAACTGCTTAAATGTGAATAGTAAAGGATGTATCATAGCTGATAGAAAAACCGTAACGGAGGGGAAAACAAAGTTGAGCGTAAAATCTTCTGGAATAGACAAGTATTCAACATTTGGATTACGAGAAATGTGGTTAGCAAATTTTTTCGATGAGATGGATAATTGGTTTATAAATAATGGAGGATTAGGTGTACGACAAGTTCCTGCTATGATTAACTGGCTTAGAGAAGCTGAATTATTAGAAATCAAAGATAAGAAAACTACAAACCTAGCCAAAATTTTGAAAAATGAGTTTTACAAAGATCCTCTACTTATATGGCAAATTATATGGGTTAACCTTTATTTTAATTCTCCAATTGTAAAGTGGTATATAGAGAAAGTAAAGAACAATATATCGTATACTAAGTTTGAGCTACATTCAATGCTAAAAGAAGCGTTTCCACAACTTTCTGATGGCACTCTTGCAAATCCATTAGATGCTCTGATTAACACTTTTAATGAATCTCCACTTGGATTACGACTTAAATTTGGTATAACTGAGCGAAAGGGGAAAGCAACGAAGAGCGTGATGAAAGTTGGTGGGGATTTTATAAATCCAATTTCAATATGCTATTTTTTATATAAACTATCTGAAGAAAAAGGAATATATGAATGGACAGTATCAGATTTTTATGAAAAAAGCGTTATAGGGCCATACCAACTTTTTGGTATATCCTTCGAATATTTCTTAAATTGCTTAAGGGCTCTACAAGAACATGGAATAATCATGGTTGATTTATTAGGGGGTCTTGATAACATTCATATAAACGAAGATATTAATTCCTTTAAAGCAATTGAGTTACTTATACAGAGGTGTTAGTTAGTGAAGTTATGTTATGAATGTAATAAAAAATTGGATAAAGATATCATTGGACTTAATAAAAAACTGCTTGGGAGACAAACAAAACAGTTTATGTGTTTGAATTGCTTAAGTCGTTTCTTAGATATAAATATTGATTCGTTACTAGAAAAAATTAAATGTTTTAAAGAACAAGGATGTGATTTATTTTTATAATACTAATGTAACTGGAGGTTTATACAATGAAACACTCAGAAATCGTTGGTATATATCCATACTTTCAAGATGTATTTGATATCATGGATGAGAAAGATAATTATTGGAAAAGGTTTATCACTAATGAGCAGTTTGAGTCAATTTTAGACAATGTTTTGGATTGCTTAATGACAAGAGAAGAAAGTAAAAAGAAATCAATGTGGATTCAGGGCACATATGGTACAGGTAAAAGTCATTCTACATCGGTTATTAAACATTTATTATCAGATGAATGGAACTTAATAGAAGATTATTTAGTTCAGATTAATAGTATTCAGGTTAGAGAAAAACTTGCCTCTTTCAGAAAAGAAAACAAAGTATTCCCTGTAGTGCTAAAAGGGTTAAATGCAATTGTTGACGCTGTTGATTTACATTATACTATACAAAATGCGGTGAATGAAGCTATTTCTAATACTAGGATAGAATTTAATACCAAAACGGACTTTGATTTAATGATTGAAAGAGTGCGAGACGCAAGACTTGATGGATTTTGGAATGAAGTTATTAACAGAAATCAAGAATTATCTATGTATGTAGATAATAAAAATGATATTTTATATGAACTTTCAAAGGGTAATGGTAAACTTTTAAGGATATTAACGAATGAACTGAAAGCATCTAGCCTTGTTATTGCTAACCCTTCTATTGAAACTTGGTTAGTTGAAGTTTTAAATGAACTAAAAAGTAATGACATTGCAAATAATATTGTTATTTTTTGGGACGAGTTTACTTCCGTTTTAGAAACTAGTGAGCGTAAAGCTTTACTTAATGAGGTGCAAAATATTGCAGAATTGAGTAAGTCGGGTGTATATTTATATCTTGTTACTCATAAAAAACTCGAAGTACTTGAAAGTTACAAAGAATTGCGAGAAGATGAAAAGTCTATGGCTAAAGCTCGTTTTAGAGAAATGAGTTATGACATGCAACCTAATACAACATATCATATTATTTCTAGTGCAATTATAAAAAAGGATCAAGAGAAATGGAATAATTTAAGGAAATTATATATTGATGAAAATATTGGTATTGTTGACGTTATAAATAAGCTTGTGCAAAATATATCTACAGGATTTCTAATAAAAGAAAAAATAAAAGAGTTATATCCTATACATCCATATACTGCTTATTTAGCTACATTTGTATCTAGAAACATAGGCTCAACAGAAAGAAGCATTTTTAAATTCTTAAATGATGATATCAATGGTTTTAAACGCTTTCTAGAAAACAATATCGATGATATAAGTTTTCTAACTGCAGATTATATATGGGACTTTTTCTTGAAAGATTTTGAACAAGATGGAATAAACAAATTTGATACAGTTGTGAATAAATATAAACTGTATTATGATCAAGTTTATCAAAAAGGTGACATTTATATTGCAGTATTTAAAGTAATTCTTTTATTTAATATTCTTTATAAATTAACTATGACAACAACTATTAGCGAAGAAAAAAGTTTAGTTATACCAAGCGTTGATAACATAATATATGCATTTAAAGGTGTTTATACAGATGAGCAGGTAAAAGTAGTATTAGAGTATATTGATAACCATCAAATAATTCATAAATCCCCAGATGGCATATTTGAAGTGGCTTTTACAAGTTTACCAGTTAAGCAAGTAATTGAAGAGAAGAATAAAGAGTATAGAAAATATGAAGATATTACAAAACTTATTAATCAATATCCTATTGAAACAGGTATACTCGAAAAAGAAATAAAGAGACAGATAATGAGAGAGGTTGAAATTAAGTTTATATGGGGAGGAGAGAATGATTTTGTAATAAGAAACAAATTGAGTTCAGCATTTACTATGCCCTATGCATTATCTATTGCTGTTTTCCTTTATAGAGGAGATACAAGGAACCTTAATGAGATAATTGGCCGTAGCGAAAAGCCTATTGTTGAAACCAGAAACTATTTGTTGTCATTGTCAAAACAAGAGCAGTTTTCAGATATTATTTTTATAATAATTAAGGAGCCAATAGGAAACAAACGATTAGAGGGATATGTTGACAATATAGCAACTAGTATAGTTGCAAAAAATCATGGATTTGGCAATGATAAGGAAGAGTATGAAAAAAGAGCGGTTAAATGGATAAAAGATTGGATTAAAGCTATTGTTGACTCACCAGATGCTGAAATTGTTTTTAGAGGGGAAAGTATAAGTAAACCTGTAAAGTTACTATCTAATTATATAGATACAGAAATTGAAAAAATAGTATTTAATTATGGGATGGGTAGAGGATATAATCTTAGAACAGAATCAATATGGAGGAAACAAAATTCTAAGGTAGCTGTGGAATGCTGTATTTCTGCTGATAGTAGAGAAGAATTAGAAGATAACTTTACAAAAAAGAACCTATCATATCTAAAGAATATGATTAAAGACAATGCAGGTGATTATATTATTAATGATAATATGGAATTTAAAGGAAATTTTCCTATAGAACATCCGCTATACATAATCTCAAAGAGAGTAAATGAGGCTATTGAGAAAGCACAAAAAATGGCCACAGTGAATTTGGGAGAAATTTTAAAGTTTCTAACGAAACCTCCTTATGGATTATATCAAAATATTGTAAATATGGCTGCATTGGCTTTAGTATTAAAACCATATACAGGAAAAATATATAAAGAAGGTACAGGTAAACTAATCGATAAGAATATAATGCGTGATCTTATTGTATCAATCTTTAGTTATTGGCAAGACGGAAAAGATAAAGATAAAATTATTATAAGATTTAGTACCGATGAAGAAAGAAAATTAATTGAATATCTAAAGATGCTATTTGAACTTGATGCAACAGAGGGACTTGTTAATACTAAATGGGCTATTAGAGAAAAGTTTGCTAAAAACAATAACTCACCACTGTGGGCGCTCAAATATTGTGGCAACGAAAATGAGAGTTTTATAAAAGCTATAGATAGTTTATTTAAATTCACAAAAACAATTGATGAGGAGATACAACATTCTGATATTAGTGAACTTTTAAATTTAATTTCAGAAAATTATATTGATTTATCCCATGCGCTTATAAGATATGACAAAGATTATGGATTGAGAAATTTTATATTAAATATAAAGGATGCAAATATAATACAAGAGAGAATACCTGAGCTATTAGCATATATGGAAAAAGCATTGCAAGAGAATAAAGCTTTTTGGGAGGAAAGCGAGGTAGAGCAAATCACATGGAAATGGCTCGCTATATGTAATAATAATGATAATAGCAATACCAAAAACACAGCTGTCTCTTTTAATGATGGAATAATAAGGGATAGTAAAACTTTTAATGAAATTGAAGAAAGAATACTACATAATGATGAAGATATTGTGGAATCAAATACTGATACAATAGCTACTAAGACAATAGAGAACATTAAAAACCGTATAAAAAGTTATAGTGGAACAATTGACCAGTTTAAGGATATAATAACGAGAATTATAGATGAAAACCCAACCTTTGCCATAATTCTTGAAAGGTTCTTCTAATTAGGGGGTTTAATTATGGATGAAATTCTTCTAGATAAATACATTATTTCGATGAAAGAAGACAAAAAAAAGACTGGAACCTATTGCCGCTATCCAGTAAGATTTGTCATTTTGAAGTTCTCTATGCTTGGAGCGAGTTTAGCAACGGAATGGCTTAAATTAGGCGCCGAAATTTTTGAACTATCTTCGCTTTTAAAGAAGGATGATGGATGGATTAATAGTACATTATTGCTTGAAGCAATAAAAGCCCAAAAAAAAAATAAAGATATTGTTGTCATGGGTTTTTCTGAGCTAGTTCGATTTTACAAAAAATCAGAATTTGAATCACTTATACTTTCTTTAATTACTGATATAGAAAATAGTAATGAAAATGCTTCAAGAAGAATTTTCATACTTTGCTATGGACTATATGATCAGATTTATAAGGTGTGTAATGAAAGATATAATAGACTACGTGTTTTTAACCCATTGATATTCCCTGAGCCTAAAGAAGAAATAAATTATGTAAAACTATATTTTACCAATAATAGTATAATTTCGAGTTTTATGGATATACAAATACCTTGTGTAAGGAGTTGGTTGTCTATTTGGAAAAGGATTAATCAAGTAGAATACCCACTTATTTGTAGTTCCAAAGCATTAAATTATTGGTATGAGTATGCAAAACCAGATAATGTCTTTGTTACTGAAAAATTGGTCAACGAAAAAGACATAATATATAAGATTTTTGGATACAATATCAAATCAATTTTTTTAGAGAGCGAAAAACATTTGTGGGAACAGCTTTTGAGAGATGTTTATAAAACAAGAAGTAAAAATCTAAAGCACTTAGTTGAGATTGTTTTTAATATAAATAATGCATTTAAAATGAATTTCATCAAATTATGGTTTAACAGTAAAAATGAATATTATAAATGGTTACTTGTGTTATTTTATAAAGAATATCAGAATGTTATAAATGTGCCTAAATACTTATCAATTATTTTGAATAATATAAAATCATATGATGATAACGAGTTTGCTAGGGCTATCTGGATGACTATATTTGAACATAAAAGGTTTGAGTTATCTCGTGAAAGGAAAGAATTAATAATAAATACTAGAAATTACTTTACTAATTTCGAATTGTTTGAAGAAGAGTTTGAAGTCGCTTTTGAATCTATAGATGATTTAAATATAAAAAAAGAGTTATTAACATCAACTACACGATATGAGAAGAAAAAAATAATTGACTTTTTTAAAAATGATATTTATTCATTGGATGAAGTTGCTATCATCTATCCAGAGTTTGCGGCTTATGTTAGTAGTGATGCAGAAATATGTGTAAACGAAGATAATAAATGGATAATAGATTATCTAGACAACTATAAAAGAGCTAAAATTAAAGGTTTATATACTGAAGAGTTAAAGAAATTACTATTGCAAGTGAATGGAGATAGCAATAAGTTTTATAGATGGTATTATAATATAAATTTAGAATTTGTTTATGAGCTTGTTAAAAAAGAAAAGGCTGATAGAGTTATTTTACTTGATGGTGTGGGAGCAGAGTATTTAACATTATTATTGTATTTGATAAAGAAAAAGAAGTGGCACATAAAAAAAGCTTTATATGCTAAATGTAAGTTACCATCAACCACAAGATATAATAATTATAAATTTGATATAGAAAAACAATATATACAAGATTTTGATAAAGATATTATACATGGCCAGTATTATAAATATCCAGATTCTATAATAAATGCTTTAGAGAAAATTGCTAACATCTTTGACACATTTATAAGTGTAAAACAAAATCAGGTAGTAGCTATTATTGCTGACCATGGGTGTACGGCCTTACATAGACTTACTATGAGTGCTAAGATATACGATTACCAAGATGCCGAACATGATGGTAGATGTCTTTTATGCAAAGATAATAGCATTAATGAGAATGAGCACTATATGGTTTATAAAAATACTGAGTATAATGAACATTGGATTATTGCTTTAAAAGATGTTTCATTATGTAATAGATCAGCTTTTGAAGTGCATGGAGGGGCTACACCAGAAGAAGTAATAGTTCCGTTTATTCTTGTTACTAAAGAAGAATCTTTTGATGTTGACTATAAAGTAAAACCTATAAATTTAAAAGTGAGTGGCTTAAATAAAATAGTATCGTTTTTAATTACTCCAGAGCCAAATGAAAGACCTAGAATTATTGATGAATCAAAAAATGAATATTTTCTTATAAATAATAATAATGTTTGGGAAGCAGAGTTAAAAGAAGCAAGAAAACAGAGAATAACTGTATTTGTTGGGAAGCAAGAAGAAAATTTTTATGTAAAATCAACATTGGAAGAGGATGATTTGTTTTGATGAATACTTTGGATACAAAAATTAAAACTTACTTTGTTGAAGAATCAGTTCTAAAAAATCCAGATAGATATAGTATTTTCGCGGGAATTAACTTGCCTTCTTTTATTAAAGACTGGATGATTAATAGATTTACAGATTACAATGGTAATATAGACAGAGATGCATTATTAAATTTCCTTGATAATCATATTCCGACAAAAGATAGCAACATAAGAAGTAGATTACTCCAAGGGGAAGAGATAAAAATACTTGCAAGAATTATTGTTGAATCTGACCTTAAAAATGGATTACATAAATTTGCTATTCCTGATATAGGCATCAGACTTAATGAAGGACGTGTAGCCCCTTATGTTATTAGGTCTAATAATAATATTAGCGAGGGAGAAAATTGGGGAGTTGTTACATTAGATTATGTACAACCAGAAGGGTATGAAAAGGGCTATGTTGAATTAGTAGATTTCAAAGCGTTTAAGCCATATAAGGTTGATTTTGAGCATTTTTGTGAAGTAAGGAGACGCTTTGAAACAACGGAATGGATTGATTTTCTAATACGATGTATGGAATATAACCCAGATGGTTTTGAGAACTATACTCAGAAAATATTGTTTTTAACAAGATTACTTGTTTTTATTGAGCCAAATTTAAATATTATTGAACTTGCACCAAAAGGGACAGGGAAGTCATATATTTTTGATAACTTAAGCAAATATGGTTGGCATATAAGCGGAGGAAAGGTTACTAGGGCTAAAATGTTCTATGATATGAATACTAATGTACCTGGAATACTAGCTTCTTATGAATTTGTAGCTATGGATGAGGTAAAGACTATCTCTTTTGAAAATGAAGACGAGTTAAGGGGTGCACTGAAAAGCTATCTTGAGTCTGGTAGTTATACTGTTGGTAAAACAAGGCAGAATTCACAAGCAGGCTTAATTCTACTTGGAAATATTGATTTAGATGAAGAAAAGAAACCTATAAATAAAAAATATTTCATGGAACTACCATCATTTTTTCATGATACTGCACTTTTAGATAGATTTCATGGCTTTATTGAGGGATGGAAACTACCTCGTATTAATGAAGATTTAAAACTTAAAGGATATACTTTGAATGTTGAATACTTTTCTGAAATTTTATCATATATGAGAACTGTTATTAGGTATTCTGCTTTAGTATCAGATTTATTGGAGATTCCACCACGGTCTGATACAAGAGATACAACAGCTATTAAACTCATGGCTACTGCTTATCTTAAGTTAATATTTCCACATGTTAAAAGTATAGAAGATATTAATAAAAATGAATTTAAAACATTTTGCTTTGAACCAGCTTATGAGAAAAGAGGAATCATTAAAAAGCAGTTGTCTTTAATGGATTTAGAATTTGATCCTAAATTACCAAATATCAAAGTCAAAATATGATATTATTTGTTGTATAGTAGGTGATTTTTAGTAAAAATGTACACTGAAATGAGCGGTTCTAAAAGCAATTTGAATCTGTTGGTATAAAGTTATAATAGGGAGCCGAGATAAAACTGAGGGGAGGTATATAAAAATAATTAGGTAAAAATATATAAGTAGAAGATGTTGATATTTCAAAGAGGGTAGCAAAGTATCCCTCTATTTTTATTATTTCATAATATATCATACCCTTTTCTTGACAAGCCCTTCCTAATAATTGTAATCTAGTGTAAACAGCTAATATTTTCACAACAAAGTGAGGTCTATTCATTATGCATAAACTCAAATCAATAATCAGTTTTATTATCATTTTATCCATGTTATTAACTACCTTTGTCTTTGCCAATGAGAGTACAGCTTCAACTTTTGCAGATGTTCCCGAGGATCATTGGGCATACAAAGAAATACATAACCTGCGAGAATTGAAGATTACCGACGGCATAGGGGATAATAAGTTTGGACTTGGCATTGTTATTACCAGGGGTGAGTTTGCAGCTTTCCTGGTTAAGCTGATGAAATGGGATTTGGTTTCACCAGAGCAAGGCAGCTTTACTGATAACATGGATAATACTAAGTGGTATTATCAGCCTATAGAAACAGCATTGCATCATGATGTAGTGTCTAAAGCAGAAAAGTTCAGACCTATGGACCCTATAACCCGTGAAGAAATGGCAGTGATGCTTGTCAGGGCTTTAGGATACAAGACGCTTGCAGAACAGTTGAACAGCTTGGAAAGTCCATTTATAGATGTTTCAAATAACATAGGTTACATAACCATTGCCAAGGATTTCGGCATCATTAATGGAGTAGGAAATGGCCTCTTTAAGCCGAGCGATACTGCAAAAAGAGAAGAAGCAGCAGCTATGATGACCCGTATGTATAATAGGCTTACACAGCCTATCAGTGAGCTGCATGGGTTTTATGCCATAAAATCCGCTGGACAGGCAGATATGATAAAGAATCTTGATTCAATCGGATTTGGCTGGAGCCGTCTTGAGTACGATGGTCAGAAAGATGAAGTTATACTCAATACATCAAGAACCAACAACAACGATTATGCCATACCTCCAGGATATGAAGAACCTCTCACTATGGCAAAGGATAACGGTGTCCGCACAAGCCTTATGGTGTTGGGCAGCAATAATACAATCATCAGCACCAAAGAGGGCTCAAATGTTCCTTTGATTCAGTATATTTTGACTGATACAGAAAAGAGAGCGCAGGCAATAGATGCAATTCTTTCTAAGGTGACCAATTCCATGGATGTTGATGGAGCCCTTACTATGGACGGTGTTGTCATAGATTTTGAAGATATGAGAGGAGAATTGTTGAGAGAGACTTTCAATGTTTTCCTGAAAGAGCTCAAATCAGAGCTTGATAAGAGCGGCAAGTTTTTGTATGTAGCTGTGCATCCGGCAAGAAAGCCTGGACAAGCATATTATGACGGATATGACTACAAGACCATAGGAGAGATAGCAGACAAAGTCATACTGATGGCTCATGATTATTATGCCAAGCAGTTGACTGAGACGGAGATGCAGATGGGATATACCATAACTCCTGTATCACCTATTGATGAGGTGTATTATGCACTGAAAGCTATAACCGATGAAGAAAAAGGCATAAAGGACAGGAGCAAGATATGGATACAGTTTTCCTTTGATGCAGTTCAGTGGAAGCTGAGAGAAGGAAAGGTAATAAACAAGTATCCCTATAATCCAAGCTATGAAGCAATACAAAAAAGGCTCATGATGGAGGATGTAACCATTAATTATTCAGACCGCTATCAGAATCCGTATGCAACTTTCTTTGATGCCAATGATGGTACTGATAATGCTATATGGTATGAAGATTCACGAAGCATACAAGCCAAGATAGGTTTGGCAAAGATGTTCGGTATAGAAGGTATTTCTCTCTGGAGGTTGGGAAATATACCTGATTACCAAGAGAATGGTTATAAAGAGATATATCTGGATGTTTGGGAACATATATTAGAAAATAAAAGATAAAAGGAATATCAAGAATCCAAACAAAGGGAGGCTCTCAAATGGAAAAGATAATTACAAGAGATAAGCTTGTTTACACCATGAGCAGAGAAAACAAACCAGTGTTGGAGGTTGAATCAGGCACTACAGTAATATTTGAAACCTGTGATTGCTTTGAAGGTCAGATAAGCAGCTGTGACCAGTCAATAGAAAAGCTGGATTGGAGCAGAATCAATCCCGCAACAGGACCTCTGTGTGTCAAGGGAGCAGAGCCTGAAGATGTATTGAAAGTTGCTATTGAGAAAATTGAAATCAATGATTATGGTGTAATGGCTGCAATACCTGGGGCAGGCATATTTGGAGAGAATATTGAAAGCTCGAGCATAAAGATAATTCCTATAAAAGATGGCAAGGCAGTATTCAACGATAATATCCATATTCCCTGCAAGCCGATGATAGGAGTAATTGGTGTTGCACCGGAAGAGGGAGCAATACCTAATGGAGAGCCGGGAGCCCATGGCGGCAACATGGACAATAACAAGATTGTTGAAGGCTCTGTGCTGTATCTGCCTGTATTTCATCCGGGAGCTTTGCTTTCAATGGGTGATCTCCATGCAGTCATGGGAGACGGAGAGGTAATGGTTACCGGTGTGGAGATTGGCGGCAGAGTAACTGTAAAAGTAGATATCATAAAAGGACGTAAATTAAATAATCCAATATTAGAGTATGAAGACAGAATATATACAATTGCATCTAAGGAAGATTTGTATCAAGCTGTTAAGACTTCGGCTGAGGATATGCTTCATCTGGTTATGAATAAACTAGGAATGGGCATAAATGAAGCAGGCATGCTTCTCAGTGCGGTGGGGGATACTGAAATATGTCAGATTGTAGATCCCAAGATGACAGCTAGATTTTCAATCCCAAAAGACATTATTGGGAAGGATTTTTTATAGGCTTCCAAAGAAAAATGAAGTGAGATATTTATAGGAGAGGAGGGAAAAGAGATTGAAAAAGGCTGCTTTGATAGTTTTGTTGGCATTAGGCTTGATGCTTGTGCTTACAGGCTGCGGCTTAACGGAGTTTAATATTGTGCTAAATGATGATATGTCCGGTACCGTTGAAGTTATAGATTTACTTGATGCGAAAGCTGCTGAAGAAGGAGTAAAAAGTAGAGAGGCCAGTGATTATTCTCAATTAAAGCTTATATCTGAGGAAAACATTCAAAGAGTGGAAAATGATGTAACTATGGTGGGAACCAAAAAGGTTTATGAATTTGAACACATAACTCATCTTAAGAATATAAAGTATACTGTGAAAGAAGAGAACGGAATAGTAGAGATAATTGGTGAAGAAGACGGTACTCCGGAGGAAATAGAGCAGCAAAAGGCAATGTCAGCCATGCTGAGAGCAGAAGGTTATAAAGCAGGTATTAGACTGAAGGTTACTGGCAAAATCCTGGAGACAAATGCTAAAGAGCAAAAGGATGGGGAATTGTATTGGGACTTGCTGGATGAATCCCTTTTAGCAGAGGGCAAGCTGTGGGTAAAATATGAAAAAGGTGCTTCTGCTGTTGTGAAAGAAGAGCCAGCTCCTGCCGCTGAGGTGAAAGAATACGACCTTGAAAAGCTGGCTTAAGAACTTCAGGCTGCAGGTATTTTGAAAGGCTCAGACAAAGGATTCGAGTTGGAAAAGGAATTGACAAGGGTAGAGGGAATCTTGATCTATGCAAGACTATTGGGCCTGGACGAAGAAATAGCTGCTTTTGCCAATGATACTGCTACAGGCTATGTAATGCCATTTAATGATGTACCAGACTGGGCGAAAAATGAAATAGGGTATTTGAATTATAAAGGATTAGCTAATGGTATTTCATCAGACATGTTCGGTACTACATTAAAAATGTCTGATCAGCAATTTGCAACATTGCTTCTGAGGGGAAAAGGATATTCTGATGCAAAAGGTGATTTTGTGTGGAATCAAGCTATGGAGAAGGCTGTGGAGGTAGGCTTGATCACTGAAGATGATAAATCATTAATACAAAAGGATCCTGGCTTCACCAGAGGGGAAATGGTTATATTAGCTTACAAATTCCTTCAGTTTAAATAACTATAAATAATAGAGAAGCTTAGAAGAATCCTTCTCATTTGCGTATTAAAAATACCTCATCTTGTGATGAGGTATTCTTGTTATAATATATATTTTGAACTTCTATTTATCCTCTTTTATAGCTTGAAGTAAATAATTCTTCGCATTCTCAAAATGTCGTGTCATAATAGATGCAGCATTTTCTATATCTTTTAACTTTATTGCTTCCAGCAATTCTTTGTGCTCTGACAATACTGCATTTTCAATATTCACTATGTTTTGATACTTGTTTGCGAGAATAGTAAATTGGCTTCTGATTCTTTTTGCTGCATCGTATAGTCTGGAGTTATTTGCATATTTATATAAAATATCATGGAAGTTGTCAGAATGAAGCTTGAAGCTCTTTATATCATTGTTATTCAATGCTATTTCCTGAGATTTGATGCAATTCTCCAGCTCATGCACTAATTCTTTATGTTTCCTGCTTCTAACAGCATATTTCAATGCAGCTGAGTCTAATACAGAACAGAAATCATATATCTCTATAATATCTTTTTCTTTTATGTCAATGACTTTGGCTCCAACATTGGTCATATGTTCAATCAAGCCTTCCTGGCTTAGTCTTTTGATTGCCTCTCTGATGGGAGTAGAGCTGATATTGAATCTATCCTGCAGAGCTTTTAAGGTCAGTTTTTCTCCGCATTTTATTTTCTGACTGATGATATCTTCTCTCAATATTGTATAAATCTGATCTCCCAATGTGGTTTTAATAATTTCAATCATATCCACTATTCTCCTATCATCCTATTATTTGCCCCTCTAATTTACGTATTCTAGCATAGAAACATATATAAAGCAATATACATCTAACATTTTGCAAAATGTCAAATGCATATTGCAACATATATAAGTGTGTGATAACATATGCTTATATTAATTTGTTTAATAGGGAGGGTTATGGATGCATGATTATCAATGGCCTTATCCTTTGGAATATGATAAGGAAGAAATAATAAATGCTGATGTTTTAGTCCTTGGCGGAGGAGTAGCCGGATGTATGGCTGCCATCGCTGCTGCCAGGGCTGGCCAAAAAGTTGTATTGGTTGAGAAAGGTGCAACCAAAAGAAGTGGGGCAGGAGGATCAGGCTGCGACCATTTGGAGTCTGCAGCAACCAACCCATGTTCCAGGGTGACACCAGAAGAATTGACACAGGCCATGCTTAATGACAACGATGGTTTCAATAACGGGATATCCCACTATATAGAATGCAGAGAAGGATATGACAGGCTTCTTGATATAGAAAAAATGGGAGGCAAAATCAGAGACACTGAGGATGAATTTGCTGGAGCCGAGTTTCGAGATGGCGAGACTAAGCTCATGTTCGCCTATGATTATGAGAACAAGTTCACTTTGAGAATCTGGGGAACTACTTTCAAACCAGCTATGTATAAGGAACTCCGAAGATTAGGCGTCAGCATTGTAGACAGGGTAATGGTGACATCACTGCTGACAGAGGATGGAGTTCAAGGTGCAAGATGTGTAGGAGCCACAGGCTTTCATACCAGAACAGGCAAATTCTATATATTCAATGCCAAGTCCAGCATCATATGCATGTCAAGGCCTGCAAGAGTATGGCTATTTTCTGCTGAGCTGCCGGGATTATGCGAGTTCAGACCTCCTCAATGCATTGGAGACGGACATGCTATGGGGTGGAGAGCAGGCGCTGAGTTTACAATGATGGAGAAGTCGGTGCGAGCAGAGTTTTCTGCTTCCGGCAGGAGTTATCCTCCCTATGGAGCAGGCAATAACCATAATACCTGGTATGCAGCTTCCATCATTGATTCAAGAGGAAAAGAGATTCCTTATTCAGACAGGGATGGAAACATACTGAAGGATGTGAGGGGCAGATTCAGACCTGCAAAGGGCCAGAAGTTCTTCATGAAAGGTGGGGGCATTGACTTTCCCAAATATGAAATAGAAGGGCCAGAGACTCTCCCTTTCTCAAAGATGATAGAGGAAGGATACAAGCTCCCATTCTATGCAGATCTGACAGATTTGCCTGAAGAAGAGAGAAGAGTAATCTGGGGTATGATGGTAGGACAGGAGGGCAAGACTAAGGTTCCTATCTATGAAAACTATACCAGAGAAGGTTTTGACCCCAGCAAGCATGTATTGCAGTGCTATGGTACTGGATGGACTTCTGCCAGCTTCTTGCCTCAGGAGAGGCAGCTGTTTGGTCTGCCGGGAGGTTTCTTCAACGACTGGTCATTGGGTACAAATGTTGAAGGTTTATATGTGGCAGGGGATGCTTTATATGCTTCGGATTGTTATGGACATGCAGCAGCTACAGGATATTATGCAGGAAGACATGCTGCTAAATATGCTAAAGTCAATGAGTTGAAAAGCTGGGACAGACAGCAGGTTGAAGATGAAAAAAGAAGAGTATATGCACCGTTGAAAAATGATCCAGACAATAGTATTGGATGGAAGGAACTGAACATGGCTATAGCTAAGACCATGCAGAATTACTGCGGTGAAGTCAAATATGACGATTTGCTGAAAGTAGGATTAGCAAGGCTTAAGGAATATGAAGAGAAGATAGTTCCTCAGACCTTTGCCTATAATCCTCATGAGTTGACAAGACTTCTGGAGGTATTTGACATATTGACTGTGTCCCAGATAATAATTGAGGCTTCCCTGGCTAGGAAAATAAGCATGAAGCCGTTGAGTTTCGTAAGAGGAGACAGCATAGAGGATGATTCTTCAAAAGACAAGCTTATAGTCATAAGACAATCTGAGGGAAAGGTTGTCACAAGGGAAGTACCTGTTGACTATTTTGGCGACTTGAAGGAAAATTATGAAAAGCACAATCAGGATTATATAAGGGGTGATAGGTAATGAGAGAAATGCCTGCAGCAAATCCAATAATTTATGACAGCAGCAAATGCATAGGCTGCAATAGATGCATGGAGATATGCCAGGTAGACATATTTCTTCCAAATCCGGAGAAAGGCAAACATCCTATAGTTGCCTATCCCGGCGAGTGCTGGTATTGCGGATGCTGCGTAATGGAGTGTCCGGTAGAAGGTGCTATAAAGCTTCGTCATCCCCTTATGAATAGAGTCCATTGGATAGAAAAGAGACTTCTGGTGAAGAAGGATAATGAATGATTGAGAGGTGAATGAAATGCTGCTGAAGGAGTTAACCCAGGTCTTTGGTGTAAGTGGCTATGAAAAGGAAGTCAGAGAGTTAATAAAGGATATTGTCAAGGATTATGCTGATGAAATCATGGTGGATGCCATAGGCAATCTCATCGCGCATAAGAAAGGTTATGGCGAGAATAAGAAAAAAATAATGGCTGCCGCTCATATGGATGAGATTGGAGTTCAGGTTACCAAGATAGAGTCCTCAGGACTTATAAAGGTCAAGACCTTGGGATTTTTATGGACCCACACCACATATATGAGCAGGGTAAGATTCAGAAACGGTGTAATAGGCATAGTGAACAGCACCATTAATATGGAAGATGTAAAAGGAGATTTTACGAAGCTTTGCATAGATATTGGCGCCAAATCCAGGGAAGAAGCCATGGAGTATGTAAAGGTAGGGGATGTGGCAAGCTATATAGGACCATACGCTGAGCTTAAGGGAAATAACGTAACTGCAAAGGCTCTGGATAACAGGGCTGGCTGCTATGTAATGATAAAGGCTCTTATGGAGATGGGAACACCCTATAATGATGTATATCTTGTGTTTACTGTACAGGAGGAATTAGGTTGCAGAGGATCGAAAGTCGCTGCTCAGAGGCTGCAGCCTGATATAGGTATAGCTGTAGATATTACGCCCGCACATGATTATCCCTGTGATCTGGAAGGAAGCAACACCTTAGGAGAGGGAACAGGCATAAAGGTATCAGATCCGTCCGTAATCTGTGACGAGTATCTGGTAAGTGAGATGGTGAAATGCTGTGAGGAAAATAATATAAAATATCAATATGATGTAATAGCCAAAGGAGGAACAGATGCCAGCTCAATAAACCTGTCAAATTATGGTGTAAGAGCCAGCGGCATATCAATAGTAACCCGATATCCCCATGGTCCTAACAGCATGATAAATATGGGTGATGTGGAGGCTTCCATAAAGCTATTAAGCAAGTATGTAAACAGAGAATTTCGTTTTGATATTTAAAATATTAATATGATTTGTTACCATAGAGTCTTTCCAACCACTGGTTTTCCAGGTTTTTAATATCACTTCGGAAGTCTTTGGTTGTACGATTCATGACATCGGTCCATATTTCGCTGAAGTACATTTGCTTCGGCTTATTTTTTTCAGCTAATGAGGAAATGTTATGAAAAAGCATATTAACGGCAGCAGATCTGCTGTCGTTTATGTTATATGTTCCTCGTTTCATGAGCCAGTCAATATAACAACCCATTATGAAAAAATCAATGATGTCGGCGATTTTCTCAGAAGGATAGTCACACCGTATGCTTTTTTCCTCTTGCCCTTCTTGTACCAGTTTGAGGATAAGAGGATAGTAGGGCTTATCTTCCGGCACTGCATCGGTTTCTTTTAAGCGGTGGGTTATAAAGACTCGACCGAATTCTTCTCCTACCTCAGTTAGCAGTTCTATTATCTTATGTGTAAAAACTTTTAGTTTATAGAGGCAATTTTTTTCTGCAAAAGCTTCATTTTTTTGTATTTGGTTGTAATAATCATTGCAGGCATTAAGGAGTTGGCGACGATATGAAATTACAAGCTCATCCTTACTTCCAAAATAATTGTAAAACGAACCTGTAGAAGAATCGGTAGCTGTTACAATATCTTCAATAGATACATTGTAAAAGCCGTAGTCCTTAAAAAGCTGAATTGCTGATTCTAATATTTTATTCTTTCTTTGGTTTTCCATACCTGATCATCCTCATTAAAATTATCCTGCAATACTATAGCAGAAAAACTCTAACATATAAGAATATCTGTCTATAATGTTGTATGTTCCTCTGGATACCTCCCAATCGTACATTATACCATCAAAGTATAAGCGAAGATTACTGATTATTTCATCTACAGTCAATTCTTTGTTAATGCTTCCGTCTGCTTTGCCTTGGTTTATCAGAGCAGGGAATATAATATCATAGTTATCTTTGTAGCCCATTTCTTCCTGAATATCAACCCAGTCTCTGAATAAACGCATGTCTGAAATTCGTGCAAATTCATCTCCGTTGGAGGTCATGCAGTTGAGAATAAACATGCACATCAGGTAAAATTTCTGCAGACCATTATATATTCTATATGAAGGATCATGCAGCAGCTGCTCGTAAAACTCAAGATATTGAGCAATCAAAGCCTGACGATAGTATATAAACAGTTCATCCTTATTGTTAAAGTAGTTATAGAAAGATCCCTTTGAAGAATTAGCCAACTTAGCTATATCATCAATGGAAACATTGTCATATCCGTACTTGGCAAAGAGATGCATAGCACAATTTACGATTTTCTTTTTATTCTCTTCCGACTTTTTTTGTCTCTTTGTCAACTTTTTTACCATATTTCCCTCCATTATCTAAATTCAAAATTATTATATTTTATTATCAGAATATTGTAAAGTTTCAAAATCAGCTCAAAAGCTTGTTTAACTATTACAAACCATGTGTTATTGACAGAATATTATGAATATGTTAATATTTTATTGAAATCGAGTCTAAACTCAATTCTAGTGTATGAAGTAATGGGGGTGTAAAAATGAAATCAAAATTAGCATTACTACTTGTCTTTGTCATGTTGATTGCTTCCACATTATCAGGGTGTTCATCTGAACAGCCAGCTGCTGCTGAAACACCTGCACAGAATGAGCAACCAGCAGCTGTAGAAACCGTTAGAATAGGTGCAATACTTCCTTTGACAGGCGGTGCTGCTGCTACAGGAGTTAAGTTGAGAGCAGCAATGGAGGTTGCACAAGAAATTATAAACGGAGAATATCCTGATCTAGCAAAAGTTCCTTTAGCAAAAGAAAAGGGCTTACCAAATCTAGGAAACGCAAAGCTTGAGATTGTATTTGCAGATCACCAGGGAAATCCTGAAATGGCCAAATCAGAAGCAGAAAGACTTATAGAGCAGGGAGTAGCAGGGTTAGTTGGAGCATATCAGAGCTCTGCCACCAAACCTGCCAGTCAGGCAGCAGAACAATATGGGATACCCTTCGTTGCTGGATCATCATCGTCAGCAGCCCTTACAGAGAGAGGACTTAACTATTTTGTCAGAGTTGCTCCCAATGATGATATAGAAACAGCTATGTTCTTTGACTATTTGATTTATCTCAATGAGAAGTTCAATGCAGGAATTAAGAAGGTAGCTGTCGCTTACATAGATAATGAATTTGGCGTTCATGCCAAAGAAATGGTAGAAAAGTGGGTTAAAGAGAAATATGGAGCTCTTGGATTTGAATTAGTAGGAGTTGTACCCTATGCAGTAGACGTAACAAATGTTGATACAGAGGTACAGCAGATTAAGAGCCTCAATGCAGATGCAATTTTCCACGCTTCCTATATTGCTGACATAACAATGTTTGTAAATAAGTATAAGGAGTTCAAGGTTAATCCAAAGGCAGTGCTGAATTACTGCGGAGGATTCCAGGATACACAGTTCGTAGTAAACCTGGGCAATGACGGAGATTATTTTGCCGGTGGTGCAGCTTTCTCAGCTGATAAACTTGCTGACATGCCTGAACTTGCCGCTATAAACCAAATGTACAAGGCTAAGACAGGAGCAGACCTAGACGGACCTGCCTTAGAGGAATTTGCATCAGTACTGGTACTTGCTGAGGCCATCAATATAGCAGGCAGCTTAGATGGAGATGCCATAATGGATGTCATCAAGAAGACTGAATTCAAAGCTCCTTACTTTGCTACAGGTGCCATTAAATTTGATAATAACGGACAGAACGCAATATTGGCTTCCTATATGGTACAGACTCAAAACAAGGAATACCGAGCAGTTTATCCTGTGGATATAGCAACTATAGAACCTGTTGCACCTATTCCTCAGTGGGATAAAAGATAATATATGAAGTTGAGAGAGCGGAGCCTGCTCCGCTCTCTCGATAATTAAAAGGAGAAGGGCTTATGATTATAGGACAGATAATAGCTAATGGAATATTGATGGGGTTTATATATGCTTTAGTATCTGTAGGGCTGACCCTTACATGGGGAGTTATGGATATAATCAATTTCGCCCATGGTGAATTTTTAATGATCAGCATGTACACTGCATTCTGGATGTTTTCTCTTTTTGCCATGGATCCACTTATAGCCCTACCTATTTGTACAATATTGATTTTTGCCATTGGAGTACTGACCTACTTTGGAATCATAAGGAGAGTTATTAATGCACCTGGTTTGACTGCATTGTTGGCCACATTCGGCTTGAGCATGTTCCTTAAAAATCTGGCTCAATTCTTGTGGACACCTAATTTCAGATATATTAACAACTCCTTTGTCTCAGGAAAAACTATTGAATTGGGCAGTATTGTTATCGGTATGCCTCAGATTGTAGCAGCAGTGGCAAGCATAATTATGACGGTAGCTGTTATGTTTTTCATAGATAAAACCCGTACAGGCAAGGCTATACAGGCAACTGCGCTGAACAAAAACACAGCCCTCCTGATGGGAATTAACACAAAGAAAATATATGCCATAACCTTTGGCCTTTCCGGTGCTTGTGTAGGAGTTGCCGGTGCGCTTATGGCCACTTTCTTCCCTATATATCCTGCTGCGGGAGCCTTGTATAGTGTGCTGGCTTTTGTCAGTGTTGCTTTGGGAGGTTTCGGCAATATAAAAGGAGCTCTCTTCGGAGGACTGATAATTGGCTTGGCTGAGGCATTAGGCGGGTATATGCTTGGGGCTCAATTTAAATATGCCATTGTATTCCTGATCTATCTGATCGTTATACAAGTTAGGCCGAAGGGGTTGTTTGGATGGTAAAGAATAAAAAATTGATATTTATAATAATTGCTATATTTGCTCTAATACCCATAATAACAAAAGCTAAAGCCGTTTTGAATGCCATAATTCTCTTATTGATATTTGCTACTTTAGGAGAAGCATGGAACCTCATTACAGGCTTTGCAGGGCAGACATCCTTTGGACATGCAGCATTTTTCGGTATAGGAGCATATACTTCCACCATTGTTTTTTACCGCTATGATATTACGCCTTGGTTTGGACTTGTATTAGGCGGGATAATTGCAGCCGCAGTAGCTGCAGTTATGAGCTACCCTTGCTTCAAATTGAAGGGACATTATTTCGCAGTTGCCACAATGGCTGCTGCGGAGATAATAAAGCAGATTTTTGTAAGCTGGGATTATGTAGAAGGGGCAACAGGCATATCATTGCCTATAATCCAAAGGTCCTCTGGTTTTGTCAAAAGATTGATCTATCTCCAATTTAATGAGAAAACACCCTGGGTATATATATGCCTGATTCTCTTTACCGCAGCAATTTTCCTTTGCAGTTATCTGGAAAATTCAAAGATGGGCTATTATTTGAAGGCTATAAGAGAGAGCCATGAGGTTGCTGAGTCCATCGGTATAAATCCTGCTAATTACAAGCTTTATGCTATGTTAATTTCAGCTTTTATATCGGCCATCTGCGGTTCCATATATGCCCAGTATGTACTTTACATAGATCCATTTATGATGTTCTCACTGGACATATCCATGAAAATAGTTTTGCTGACGGTTTTAGGCGGCGTGGGTAATGTTTTCGGACCTATAATCGGAGCATCAATATTCATTCCTCTTTCAGAGTTCACCAGAATAAAGCTTGGAGGCTCTGGTACTGGTGTGGATCTTATGATATATGGTTTGTTGATTATACTCATCACTTGCTACCAGCCAAAGGGAGTTATAGGTATAGTGCAAAAGCTGACTGAAAAGTCCAGGAAGACAAGTGTTGGAGGTGAAGGTAAAATTGAAGCCACTTCTGGAAATTAAAAATATCACTATGAAGTTTGGTTCTCTCGTTGCAAATGAAGATGTATCCTTCACCATACATGAAAATGAAATTGTGAGCCTGATTGGACCCAATGGAGCAGGTAAAACTACCTTGTTTAACTGTATAACAGGGTTTTATAAGCCCTATTGCGGTAATGTAATCTATGAAGGCAAGGATGTTACTGGTATGGCTCCTTATGAGATATGCCGGCTTGGCATTACCCGTACATTCCAGATTGTTAAAACATTAAATGAGATGACTGTGGAAGAGAATGTTATGACAGGTGCATTCTTACATACCAGCAACCGTAAAAAGGCTGAGGAGATAACTGAGGAGATTTTGGAGATAACCGGACTGATGCCAAAGAAGAATGTTCTTGGGGCTAATCTTACCATAGCAGATAGGAAAAGAGTTGAAATTGCAAGGGCATTGGCTACCAAACCCAGGATTTTGATGCTGGATGAATGTATGGCAGGTTTGAATCAGACAGAGATCAAAGAAGTTATGAGCTTATGCCTCAAGCTCAAGGAAAAAGGGCTTTCTCTCCTTATTGTTGAGCATATAATGGAGGCCATCATGCCTATATCTGATAATATTGTGGTTCTCAATGCAGGTAAGAAGATTACTGAAGGCCCACCCCAGGAAGTTGTCAATAATGAAGAGGTAATTAAAGCTTATTTAGGGGAGCGATATCATGCTAAAAGTAAAAAATCTTAAAGTAGGATATGGAAATGTTCCGGTAATATTCGATTTCTCCTTTGAGGTTAGACAAGGAGAGATAGTCTCCATAGTAGGTTCCAACGGTGCAGGAAAATCAACACTGATAAAAACCATATCCGGCATACTAAAGCCTACAGCAGGAGAAATTGAATTTATAGGAGAACGAGTTGATACAATACCTGCATATAAGATAGTGGAAAAAGGCATAGCTCATGTACCTGAGGGAAGACAGGTATTTGGCAAGATGAGCATAAAAGACAATTTGCTGCTAGGTGCATATGCCATAAAATCTGAGGAGAGGAAAGCAAAGCTTTTAAAAGATGTATATGAATTATTCCCCATATTGAAAGATAGGGAGAATCAAAAGGCTGAAACTCTAAGCGGCGGAGAACAGCAGATGCTTGCAATAGCTCGAGGTCTCATGTCTGATCCAAAGCTTATAATGATAGACGAAATGTCCCTGGGTCTGGCACCATTCTTGGTTGATAAGGTAATGGATACGCTAAAGCTTATCAGAGAAAAAGTAACAGTGCTTCTCGTTGAGCAGAAAGTCCAGGAGGCTTTGGAAATGGCAGACAGAGGCTATGTAATCCAAAACGGCCGCCTTGCTATTGAAGGTACAGGTCAGGAACTTCTGGAATCTGATATAGTAAAGAAAGCATATTTAGGCTTATAAATAATTTAATGAAAAAAGGGCATCTTCGGATGTCCTTTTTTGTGTGACTAAATGATAATGCCAGCAATCAGGTGAAAAATGGTATTACTATCTAAAAAAGTAATATAAGTTAACATATGGCTTAGATATGACTCGGCAGGGGGTCTCACGGGGTGTCACAGGTTTGATTTCATTTTTTTAGAGAACTATAATAAAGTTAAAGATAAGTATAAAATTATGTAAACAAAGCATATTAATACTGATTTTTTAAACATGAGGTTGGATCTTAGCATTGAAAACCATTTAAGGAGGTGATTATCAAGTGAAGTCAGGCAAACATGAAGAAGATGGGTGTTGTAGATACCAATATGGCGATATGATTAGGCTGAATACAGATTGGTATTACAAAAATGGCTTACCTTATAAAAAAGGAAGCTGTTTCAGAGTTTATTACCAGCATTTTGATTGGGTCGTGACAGATAGAGGAGATTTTAATATAGAAGATGTAGAGTTGGCTAAAGCTTATGCCAACGCAGGATAAGATGCTATTAGGCAAGTTTAGTCAAAGGTAATGGCTGGTTTTTCTTTTACTAAACATGCTTAATAGGAATACAATGCTATGATTCTTCCTTGTGTTTTTATTTTATATAGAATAGGATATTATGTTATATTTGCCCAGCCTTAAGCATATTTAGAATTCAGGAGGAAATTTTTGCTTCTGAATTTGCTAGAAGGCTGGGTGATTTAATGCATTTCAAAAAAGTACTGGTACTTCTACTAACATTCTTGCTTTTATTCAACTGTGCTTGCATTCCTTACTTGAGCGTAATTGCAGAGCCAGATATTTCTGGCAGTGCTGCGGAAGGGAATACGCCAGATGAGGAGAATGCAGAAATTGAAGAAAATGTCTCAACTGAACAGGAAGAGAAACATACTGAGGGAGATGGCAAGAATCGGCTTCCATTTGAAGGTTTGGTCAGCGATCCTGATTGGAAGGAAGAAGAGGTATTAGAAGAACAGGAGATGACAGAAGAGGAAAAACGATTTTTTGATGAGGTAGACAGTATAGTAAAGAAACATCTCAATAACTTTACCAGAAACGGCGGCAAAGGAACTATTGGAATATATATAAAAGAATTAAAAACAGGCTACGAATACGATTATAATGGCAGCAAGCTGTCTGAAGAATATGAGGGAGAAGGGTTTTTCCAGACTGCTTCAACGTGTAAGCTGGCTGCAGCAGCAGTGGTGTATTATCTGAATAATATTGGTGAACTGGATATTGATAGAGAATACACGGATGAAATAACAGGAACAAAGTATAATATGAGGAAGCTAACCTATAAAATGATAACTCATTCAGTCAATGGATATTTTAATACATTGCTGAGGCATTTCGGCAATGTTAAGCTGAATGAAGTATTCCGGGAGCTGGGTTTGAAGAATACTTATGTATACAGTGAGATAGGTCCTGCACCAGCCATGTCCTATAATAACAATATACAGAGATATGGCATAAGCAGAGGGCCTAGGACTACTCCGAAGGATATGGGGCATATACTGGAGCTGCTTTATGAGGGAAGCACTTTTGGAGAGGCTAACAGCAAATATTTTGACGAATCTCTGAGAAATAATATATACAGCAACAGGCTGCCACAAGGCATAGGTTACAGATCTCCGGTGGCTCATAAGACAGGAACTAATTCCCACGGTGTATATAATGATGCAGGGATAATATATCTTGAAGGCAATCCCTATATTATGGTGGTCATGAGCTTAGGAAGCCAGTCATCAGTACAATCCACATATCGGGCTATGGCAAAGGAAATATATGAGTACATGATAAAACGCATTAAGGCTGAAGCAGAGCAAGCTCCTTCAAATTGAAGGGGCTTTATATTTTGCTTGGAGTGCAATTGGGGTTTTGATATAATAGTAAGCACAGAATTTATCACTATTCGAACCAAATTTGGAGGACTTTATGACATTAATAGATAAGAAGATTGATAGAAAGATTTTTGCTCTTGCTATGCCTGCCATAGGCGAGATGATGTCTCATACCATAGTTTGGACTGCAGACACTGCAATGGTAGGCAGATTGACTGCAGCGGACATTGCCGGTGTTAATCTGGGAGTTCAGATGATGTTCACCCTGAGCAATATCATGGGTGCTGTAGGTATTGGAGCTACTGCTTTAGTGGCAAGAAACATAGGAGCTAAAGATAATGAGAGGGCAGAGTATATAGCCGGCCTGACACTCAGCATAGGAATTATTGTCGCCTTGATGCTTGGTATTCTGGGCATCATATTTGCTGACACAATATTTAATATTATTGTTGATGATCCGGAAGTAATTAGAATAGGGACTGGATATACAAGAATAATTTTTGTTGGAGCCTTCTTTGTCATACCTTCCATAATAGGCAGCTCTATTATAAGAGCTACAGGTAATACTGTGATACCTATGGTTGCTGCATTGACCGCCAATGTAGCCAATATTGTCGGGGATTACGTTTTGATATTCGGCAAATTTGGCTTGCCTGCATTGGGAGCAAAAGGAGCTGCCATAGCTACTGCAGGAGCACAGGGTTTAGGATTGATTATTAACATGGTTTATTTGATTAAAGGCGTCAACGGTATTAAATTGAGAAGAAAGAACATGTTCAACTTCAGAAAGGAAACCATGAAGACATTGATAGGTTTGAGCTTGCCCGCAGGTCTGGAAACTTTCATGAATGAAGGAAGCAGGCTGCTGTCTTCATTCTGGATAGCTCAGCTGGGAACAATTGCCTTTGCAGCACATTCCTTGGCTGTGGCTGCCGAATCCCTGTCCTTTATGCCCGGAAATGGATTTGCCGTAGCGGCGGCAGCTTTGGTAGGACAGAGTTTGGGAGCAGAAGATCATGAAATGGCCCAAAAAGTTGCCAAAAGATCTGTATTTTATTCCTCTGTACTCATGGGTGCTGTAGGATTGGCATTTTTCTTCCTGCCATATCCTATTATGAGATTTTTCAGTACAGATACAGCATCGGTTCTGGAAGCCTCTAAGGCTATAAGGATTGGAGCCTTTGAGCAGATACCTATAGCTATAGCCATGGTCATGTCAGGCGCTTTGAAGGGTGCAGGCGATACAAATGGACCTTTCAGAATATCTCTTGTTACCAACTTTTTGTTCAGGCTGCCTTTGATATTTGCTATTGTATTCTTGATAAAGGGAAACATAGGCCATGTATGGATGGCTACTGTTGTGCAATATGGAGTAGAAGCAGCTCTTATGGTTGTGAGATATAGGAGAGGGCACTGGAGAAAAATAGATATAAGGTGATTGTAGATGAGATACTTGCTGGCAATAGTAAACGGCAGGGTAATAATAGGGAAATCTGTGGAGAATAAAGCAGTAATAGTTGAGGAAGGCATAATAGTGGATGTGTGCACAAATATCCCCAGGAAAGCTGATATAATAGATGCTGAAGGACTGTATGTGGCTCCTGGGTTTATAGATATACATATCCATGGCTGTAATGGTAGAGATATAATGATGGGGACCTATGAGTCTGTAATGAATATGTCCCGATATCTCTTGAGCACAGGAGTAACGGCATTTCTGGGCACTACCATGACCAGCAGCTGTTCAAAATTAAGGCAAGTTGTGTCTGAAGCGAAAAGGGCATCAATAGATACAGATGGAGCAGATTTGCTGGGTATTCACATGGAAGGCCCATTTATTTCACACCAATACAGGGGAGCTCAGGAAGAAAAATATATTCAAAAGCCGTCAATAGATAGTTTCAGGGATATCTGCGGAGATAACGAGGATTTTGTAAAGATAGTGACACTTGCTCCCGAAATGGAAGGAGCCCATGAACTTATGTCATATCTGAATGAAAGAGGAATCGTGTCATCTATGGGGCATACAGGAGCCAGCTATGACGAAGCCATGAGAGGAATCAGGTGGGGGTTGAAAAGCAGCACTCATACTTTTAATGGTATGAGAGGTTTTAATCATAGGGAACCAGGAGCTTTGGGAGCAGTTATGGATTCGGATATCATGGCTGAATGCATTGCTGATGGAATACATGTTCATCCAGCGGTATTAAGACTTCTGGCAAAGCAGAAGGGCCTTGACTATATTATTTTAGTAACAGACGCCATGATGGGAAGCGGCTTGGAAGACGGACAGTATAGTTTAGGAAATAAAAAGGTGTTTGTAAAAAATGGAGCAGCTGTATTGGAAAATGGTCAACTGGCAGGCAGCACTCTCAGCATGGATAGAGCTGTAAGAAATATTATATCTTATTTAAATATAACCATACCTCAGGCAATAATGATGGCAACAGCTAATCCAGCCAGATTATTGGGGATTAAAGACAGAGGAAAGATTGAAAAGGGATGTCTTGCTGATATTATTATGTTTGATGAGGATATAAATGTCAGAAAAGTGATAAAATCAGGCTCATTGCTAATGAAAAAGTAAAGCAGGGGCAATAAAATAAGGAAAGTATACTTTCCTTAACAATAAAAAAGCCCTTATAGGGCTTTTTTTTAAAATGCAACAATTTCATAGTTAATATTTAATAGATCTATAAACAGCATTTTGTTCCTTAAAAGCTCTCCTCTGCCTATGAGGAGCTTCAAAACTTCAGCAACCTCAATGGAAGCCGCCAAAGCAGGCGTGAAGGACGGATTTCCAAGGGGGTTTTTCAATTCCGAATCCTTAATATCAAGGTATATTTTATCAAGAGTTCTGTCTCCAGGGAATATTGTAGTTACTTGGGCATACCAACCGGAGATGGCTCCATGAACTAATGGGACATTCAGTTCTTCGCAGGCCTTCTGCAATACTCTTCTTCCTGCTATATTATCCAATGCATCCACTACCACCTGAGCTTTTTGCAAAATGGTCTTGGCATTATTCTCATCAATTCGGTTATATACGGGTAATAACTCTATATCCGGATTCACAAGCTTCATTCGCTTCCAGGCTTCCAATGCCTTTGGTTTTCCCAAATTTTCTGTGTGAGACAGTATTTGTCTGTTTAGATTTGTTTCTTCAAATACATCTCCATCAACTGCTATTATTTTACCCACTCCCAATCGTCCCAGCATTTCTATTATATTTCCGCCTAAGCCGCCACAGCCTACAACTGCAACTGTTTTATGCCTAAGTGAGTTATTTTCTTCTTCAGACAGACACAACATATTTCTGTCGTATCTACCCATACTCATGCCCCCTTTTATCTATGATATGGATATTATACCATAAAAATGACCCGACATCTTTTTTGATGCCGGGTATGCATTAATTATAATTTATAGCTTTCTTATGGTGACACTGAATACTTTGTCTTTTTCCTGAACGATATAGCTGTTTTCTACCCTGAATTTTATATCCTGTAAGACCTCTTCATATTGAGCAAGTATGTCCTGGCTTTCCTCTATGCTTACTTTTTGGAATCTTACTGTATCTCCGGGCCCCATTTGTGCTATAATTGGCAAATCAGCCCATATTACTGTAGCTATTTTTGTATAACCTCCTGTTGTCTGCCTGTCTGCCATCATAACTATCGGTGAACCATGTCCTGGAACCTGGACGGAGCCAAATACTATTCCATCAGATATTATATCCGGACCTTTTATATGAGTGAGTTTTGGTCCGTCAAGTCTATATCCCATTCTATCTGCCTCAGAAGTAATCTTGTATTCTGAGTTCAGGAAAGTATCAATTGCTTCAGGTGAGAAATGATCGTCCTGTGGTCCTAACACCACTCTGACAACATTATTTTTGCTGTATCTTGGTATATATGCCGGATATAAAAACCTGCCTGGCTTAGCTTTTGATTTGGAATCATCCACAGGTATTTCGTCGCCTTCCATAAGTTTTCTTCCTTTAAATCCTCCCAGGTTGCCTCTTACATAGGTGGATTTGCTCTTCATTATTTCTGGAACTCCCAAGCCTCCGCCAAAGGCTATGTAGGTTCTCAAGCCCTCTGAAGAGCCGGAGAAGGTCAGTTCATCTCCCTTGTGAACTTCTATGCTTCGCCACATACGGACGCTATTTCCGTTTAGCTTTGGAGACATGTTGGCTCCTGTTATGGCGATATATCCATCAAAGCCTATTTCTATGCTGGGTCCCATGAAAGTAGCTTCAAGAGCAGCTTCATTTTCATCGTTCCCGACGAGAATATTGGCAACTCTGAAGGCAAAGTCATCCATTGCTCCTGCTACAGGTATGCCATATCTTTGAAATCCCATTCTCCCGCTATCTTGAACAGTTGTAAAAAGTCCTGGTTTTATAATTTTTATACTTCCCATAACATTACTCCTTACTATCAAGCAAAGTAATATTTACTTTGTATTTATTTTCTTGAACCTGATTTAATATGGATTTGTACTCTTCTTCACCTATAGGTACAAATCGCACATAATCTCCTGCATTCAGCAGTACAGGAGGTTCAGCAAAGGGATCGTATAGTTTAACGGGAGTTCTTCCTATTAGCTGCCATCCGCCGGGGCTGTCAATGGGATATATGCCTGTTTGTTTGCCTGCTATGCCTACTGAGCCAGCAGGAATTTTAGTTCTGGGAGTCTTAAGTCTTGGAGTTTCTATTTTCTCTGACATACCTCCAAGGTAAGGGAAGCCAGGTGTAAATCCAAGCATATATATCAGGTAATTTCTTGAACTATGGATCTCTATAACTTCATCTACAGAAATATTGTTGTGTTGAGCTACAAATTCTATATCAGGTCCGTATTCTCCACCATATATTGTTGGTATCTCCACAACTTTTGCAGGTTCAGAACCACTGTCGTCAAGATTGTCTTCATATTCTCTGAGTTTGCTGCAAAGGTCGTTAAATTTTATTTTTAGAGGATTATAAGAAACAAGAAGAGACCTATAGGTTGGAACCATTTCTATAATTCCATCCAAGTTAGCCTTTTCTATGGCTAAATACAAGTTTCTTATTTTTTTGTTTATTTCTGGGCTTATACTATCACCAAATTCTATTATGAGTGATTTGTCTCCAGCTGGCAAAAATTTGGCTTTTTCGTACATAATATCACCGCTTTCAGTCTATTTAAATAATCCTGCAATACCTTTCAGTGAGTTGATTCCCAGGTACGCTGTGATCAATACCACAAGTACTCCAAGTATAAGCAGCCATTTTGGATGCTTGTAGTCTCCAACAACATTTTTGTTTACAGAAGCGATAAGTATTGTTCCTAAAGTTACTGGAAGGATAAGACCGTTGAGAGAACCAGCTATTACCAGCAATGTAACAGGTTGACCTATAGTAATGAATATTAATGTGGATACAGCTATAAAGCCTATAATCCATTTGCTCTTGTTATTTTCAATAACTTTTGCAAAGGTTGTCAGGAATGAAACTGATGTATATGCTGCACCTACTACAGAAGTTAATGCAGCAGCCCAAATAACCAGACCGAACAGCTTATATCCTATAACTCCTGCACCAAGTCTGAAGGCAGATGCCGGTGGGCTGGCCGGATCCAAAGCCATACCTTTTGATACTACACCAAGAACAGCCAGGAATAGTAAAATTCTCATTATTGCTGCTATACCCATACCTGTTAAGGATGACCTAGTGATGTCATTAAGGTTTTCTTTACCATGTATGCCTGCGTCCAGCAATCTGTGACCGCCGGAGAATGTTATGTAACCACCTACTGTTCCTCCTACAAGAGTTATGATAGCCAGCATTGGCATTTCTGTAGGGGCAAAAGTTCTTGCTATTGCTTCACCTACTGGAGGCTGAGTTGTTATAGCAACATATGCAACCAATAATATCATCATTGCACCAAGGATCTGGGTAAGTTTATCCATAGCCTTACCAGCTTCCTTGGATAAGAATATACATATTGCTATGATGGCAGAAATTGCTGCCCCAATTTTTAAATCAAGACCAACAAGTACCTGTAAGCCCATGGCAGCGCCGCCTACGTTACCGATGTTAAATGCAAGACCGCCTAAAGCTACCAGGAAAGCTACAAAGTAACCTAAACCAGGGAGTACCTTATTTGCTATTTCCTGACCTCTCAAGCCGGATACGCCTATTACTCTCCATACATTTAGCTGAGCAATTAGGGATAAAATAACAGATGCTAGGATAACAAAACCGAAATTAGCTTTCAATTGCTCTGTAAAAACTGCTGTCTGAGTTAGAAAACCTGGGCCTATAGCTGATGTAGCCATTAAGAATGCAGCACCGAATAATACTGATAAATTTTTATTCTTCATTATTCCGACTCCTCTCCATTTTTTATTAATACCCTAATATGGTATAATTGCTATTTTATGAACTCACCAAAAGGTTTCAATATAACCCCTTCTTCTTCAAGGCTTTTTCTTATTGTGTTAACAAAGTTTACAGCTTCAGGGTTATCTCCATGTACGCATATTGAGTCTGCAGCTATTGAAATTTCTGTTCCGTCAATAGCAGTAACCTTTCCTGTTAGAACCATCTTTTTAACTCTTTCTATTGCTTCGTTTTTATCATGAATTACTGAGCCGGGTAGTTTACGAGATACTAATGTGCCGTCTGGATTGTATGCTCTATCTGCAAACACTTCCTGAGCTACCTTTAAGCCTTTTTCCATTGCCCTTTTTGCAATATAGCTTCCTGATAATGCCAATAATATTACATTTTTATCAAATTCAAGTATTCCGTTTATAATTTCTTCTGCAAGTTCAGGTTTTACAGATGTTGTGTTATAGAAGGCACCGTGGAGTTTAACATGTTGAACCTTTGCTCCTGCTGCCTGGGCAAAAGCATATAAAGCTCCCAATTGGTATAGCATATAAGCCTTTGATTTCTTGGGTGTGATGTCCATGTTTCTTCTTCCGAACCCCATTAGATCAGGATAGCCTGGATGGGCACCTATTCCTAGTCCGTTTGCAGCAGCCATAGCTACTGTTTTCTCCATAATCAAAGGGTCTCCTGCGTGCCAACCGCAAGCGATGTTTACGGAGGTTACATGCTTCAGAACTTCTTCATCAAGACCAAGTTTATAACTGCCGAAGCTTTCTCCAACATCACTGTTTAGATCAACAAATTTAGGCATAATATTCCTCCTTCTTTTATGGTTCAATATGTGAACCGAAGTTTTATTTTTTACATCTAATATTTCTATAAATAGTCTGAAAAATCCTGCCATGTTAAACATTTCACAATATTTTAATTTTTACTACAATATATTCAAAGAAATAGAATAATATTTTCAAAAAAAAAAAGACATGCAATACTGCATGTTTAAAAGAACTATATTTTATAACCTAATGCTTGGGATATGCCTTTGGTTGCCTCTAATACTACTGAAATATAGAGATCTATGGTATTTTCATTCAGGCGGCTGTCAGGTCCTACTATGCTTAATGATCCTGCTATATTTCCGTTATGGTCTCTTATGGGAGCTCCTATGGCAAAGGTTTCCTCTGCCAGTTCTCCATGGCTGATTGTGTAGCCTAATTTCCTTGCGTCTTTTATCATTTTCCAGATTTCATCTTTATCTGTAACTGTATTTTTTGTGTATTTTATTAACTCAACGCTATTTAGAATCTCATCAATTTCTTCATCAGGCAGGAATGATAAAATAGCTCTTGGACAGGCACCTGCATAAAGCGGTGCTCTTCTCCCCACTGCTGTATAAGCTTTTACAGGTCTGTCGCATTCCAGTTTATCTATATATATAGCTTCATTACCGCTCCTTACTATGATTTGCGAGCTTTCATTAATTGTCTCTTTGATTTTCTCCATAAAAGGTCTGGCGATAGTTTTAAGTTCAATATTGTTGCTTACTATATTACCAAGTTCTAAAAACTTCAATCCCAACTTATATTGACTTTCTTTACCCATCACGTCTACTTTTTGCAGATATCCTCTGTCAACCATGGTAGATAATATTCTATATACAGTGGCCTTAGGAATACCTGATAGTCTGGATAATTCACTTAAGCCCAAAGTATCCTTTTGATCGCCATAAAAGCTAAGAATATACAGGGCTTTGTCTAAGCTGCTGTTTTTTGGTTGTTTTTTGTTTTCTTTGTACATTTGCTTCCTCTCCATTAGAATAAGTATGCATATAGCCATTACTATTCTAATCTAAAATCCAAAAAAAGAAAAGGCCATAGATATTTGCTAAATTATCCATGACCCTATTTAAACATTACAATTGATTTTTTATATTAGTAAATTTACTTTTTGCGTTATTTACATCTTCAGTTTGGGCGTCCTTAGTCTGATACCAACCATTTCTTTTCATTGTATCAAATATTGTATATTGCAACTGTTGGGTATCCAGCAGATTATCTGTAAGAGTTTTTCTTAGATTCTGGCAGGAAGCTTCAGTTATTCCTGTATTGTAAGCAGAAGCTATTTGCTTTTCCATAGTAAGAAGATCATTCATGATATCCTGATCAGTGAGTTGCATATTATTGTTCATAAATCCTTCCTCCTATTGATGAGAATTTAGATAGTTCAACAACTGGTCAAAATGGGCTTTGTGTTTAGCAGCAGCATTATTGCAAATGGTTGCAAGCTCTTGATTGGTACACTGCTGGGCTGCCTGGCGGTATTTTTTTACTGCCAAAGCTTCATAATTAAGCTGATCTTCAAGTATTGTAAGGTTTTTGGCTTCTATTTGGGGATTGTTGTTCATATGAATACCTCCATTATTTTTATTTGAACATAGCCAATAATTATTCTGCATTCATCCAAATAAAATATGAGAGGTAATAATAGCAAAGTCCATTTAAAGCATTTTCAATGAAACATGAACATGCACGCGTATTTTTTGCCAACATATACTGATATAAGTAAAATACGGGAGGTGCGATCGTGAGAAAAGTGATGATGTGTCCAATAATGAATAATATGACTATGGGCTTAGGACATGGCATGTGTCCTCAAATGCATAGTGATATCTATATGGATGGATATATGCCGGAAGATGTAGAAAGTATTTTTGCTGAAGATGACAGAGATGACGAATACTTTGATGCTATGCATCCTGATAGCTGCAAAAAGATTATGCCATATATAGACAGAGAGTTGGATAGGATGGAAACAGAGGAAAGTCCGCTATATGATGATTATCCAGAAAAAGAGATGCTGGATCGTATGGGCGACAAGATATATGATAGAGTAGTAGCTGATATGCCAGATATGGAAGAGCAATGGGAAGGAAGACAATTTGGCCGCAGAAGATTCCTGAGAGACCTGATAGGAGTATTGCTCATTTCAAATCTGGCAAGAAGAAGGAGAAGAAGAAGGAGAAGACGTTTCGATTTTTATAACAATTACTGGTACAATTATTGATTCAGGTTTTATTCGGTGTTAAATAGGACGGCCTGTATTTAGGTCCACCTTAACCATATCATCTTTTATGTGCTCAACAAGCACATTACCATTAGTCCAGTTATTAATATCATCTATTAGGTTATCTTTGGATTCTGGAGGTATGAGGAAGGTAATTTGGACCATATCTGTATAACTGGTATCCAAAATAATATAGTCCTTTTTCATAGCCTCGTGTTGAATCTTGCCAAGATAACTATAATCAATTTGTACAGCAAAGAATGAAAATTTTTTAACTTCAATTATTCCTGCTGCAGAAACGGCAAGCTTCGCCCCTTCAGCATAAGCTCTTATAAGGCCTCCCGCACCCAGAAGTATGCCGCCGAAATAACGGGTGACTACAACTATAGTATTGGTGAGGCCTTCCTTTCGCAGAATTTCCAAAATAGGTACTCCTGCTGTTCCAGAAGGTTCTCCGTCATCGCTGGATCTTTGTATTTCGGCATTTTCACCTAAAATATATGCATAGCAGTTATGGGTAGCATCATAATGCTTCTTTCTAATAGTATTTAAAAATTCAATTGCCTTTTCTTCCGTAGTAACAGGCATAGCATAAGAAATGAAGCGAGATTTGCGCTCCACAAAAGAAGCTTCACCATATTGTTTCAACATTTTATATGACTTTTCCATAATGCACCTTCATTTTATATTTTCAAGAGTTTTCAAAAGTATTATACATTAAAGCAACTTATTTCACCAGCTTCAAAATATTACATAGCATATTATAGTTTATAACCTATTGTAGTGAAAATAATAATTTTAATAATACATTTGATGGAGGACAACATGAATACTAGAATCTGGTGTGAGTTTGCAAAGCCTTTAGAGGTATGCAACGCTAATGTAATAGAAGTTTTAAAAGAGCATAATGTATCTTTGAATTATAGATTGGGCTATGGCGAGGATAGTCCGGATTTCTACAGGATGCTAGAAGCCTATAATGAGAATGAGATTCCTGTGTCTATTTGGGCTACCCTGTCAGATGATATGGGATATTGGATAAATGAGAGAAATGCCATGCATTTTTATGATTATATAAAGAACCTTTTAAGTGAGATTGAGAAGAGGGGTTTGAGTATAAAAGGTTTCTGCATAGACATGGAATCACCTCTCGAGGATATAAAGCGCATTGCTTCACCACGGCATAAGCTTGAGCCTCTTATTGCCTATGCTAAAATGCTGACCTCAAATCTCAATAAAAGCAGATTCAGAAATGCATTGAATGTATTGAAGGAAGCTGCTTCATATATAAAAGAAAAGGGTTTGGAAGGGTATGCTACATGCATCCGCCATAGTTATTATGATTTGAGGTTTGGCGGCGAGATTATGCAAAATGCATTGGAGATACCTGTTTTTCAGGTACCCTGGGATAAATATAACCTGATGTATTATGCCACTATGATGAGGAATGAACTAGGGAAATATAAGAAAGTTGATGTGGATTATCTCATATATCATCAGGTTTCTTATCTTAAAGAGGTGTTGAAAGATAAACTGGCTGTATCCGTAGGCCTCACCAATATTGGAAAATTGGGAAACGAGCCTTATTATGAGTCTTTGGATGAGTTTGAAAAGGATATAGGAATATTAAAAGAATGTGGTGTAGACGATTTTTCATTGTTCAGCCTGGATGGAATAATTAATGATAGAAGCAGATTGGAAGATTTCCTGATAAGAATGAAAAGGGCAAAACCCCATAAGCCGGAGCCCTGCCCGAGAGTCCATCGCAACGAGGCGCTGCTAGGATTTATGATGAACCTGGGTAAGCTATATTATCAGCTCCGCAGATAAGAACACTAAAAAACACAAAAAATTCACCAAAGGACACTAAAGGGTTTTTATAAATCTGAAAAAGCAAAATTTATATAGTACCCTTTAGTGGTTTATAATTATGACCTTAGAGAAATTCCATGACTGCATGCGGCACGAGGTACAAATATCAGGGTATTCCTTTAGGGCATTTTATGGTACTGCTTTGGTAGTGTAGCGAACAAGAATAAGCATATGTGCAGTTCACATGGGTTATTGATTTTGGTAACTCTATAGCTCATATTCTAAGAAAAATCTAACGCCTCCCAAAGGCCCTCCATGTCCTGGAAGGCTTGGGCAGCATCCTTGCTGCCCATACGATTTTTCTAAGAATATTTCGCTAAGAGTTACAACAAAATCAATAAATATGTTCACTTGCACATATGCTTATTCTCTAGTTAGTTTAGCTTACTAAGGTATTTCAATTCCTATCCTTAGCGACAAGATAAAAATATAATATCAAGAGGAGTATATTTATATTTCTATCAACTTACCGTGAGACAGGCCGGAAAAGTAATACCTTAGGCTAAACAATTGCTTATTAGGGTAATTCAGCTATTTCGTATGTACTGAAATCTAAGGGGTATATAAGAAAGCATTTTTATTAACTTTGCCAGTGACTCTTTGCGAAATCCAAATTAGAGAATTCGTAAGCGCGACAAGGAGGGCGCGCTAGGCGCAAATTGCGAAGCGAAGGGCATGGATGCCCGTTTTGCGCCGTTAGAATTCTCTTTTAGATAAGCAATAGAGTCACCAAAGTTAATAACTTATGCGATATTATATACCCCTTGTACAATTAATATTGTACTTATCAGTGAATCAAATTACTGTTTTACTTGCAGATTTCTAAATCAAATATAATCAAATTGAATCTTATCTAAACATCGTGCATATATATTATTC
>Ga0134092_1000511_pt1 | contig 38987 bp, 39 predicted proteins | sample 3_6taG_FD_94454 | JGI IMG/M metagenome (GOLD analysis project Ga0134092, IMG submission 94454) | Switchgrass degrading microbial communities from high solid loading bioreactors in New Hampshire, USA - 3_6_20_6_A3 metaG | ecosystem: Engineered > Bioreactor > Semi-continuous > Anaerobic >... | reverse complement strand
GTCTTTGGTTTAACTTTCTCATCTTGATGCTTCTTGTCCAGATTCTTTAGCTCGAAGAATAAGAAAACTGCTGTCAGTATAGAAGATGACAAGTCTGCAATGGGTCCGGCAGTAAATAACCCTATCAGACCAAAAAACTTAGGAAGTATTAAAACCAAAGGTATCAATATAAGTACCTGTCTTGAAAGACTTAAGAGCATGGACTGCTTTGGTTTTCCAACGGCCTGGAAATATGCAGAGCTTACTATCTGGAAGCCTATAATAGGCATAAACATCATAACTCTCTTCATACCCCTGGAACCAATATCTATTAGCTCAGGATCACTGCTGAAAAGTCCTATCATTTGAGGTGCAAACAGATTAATTGATACATATCCGATTGTAACAACTGCTGTTGCAGCGCCTATGGCATATTTAAGAGCACTTTTTACTCTGTCATACTTTTGGGCTCCATAGTTGAATCCAATTATAGGTTGAGCACCCTGATTAATGCCAAATACAACCATCAAGAAAAGCTGAGCTATGTTGTTTATTATACCCATAGCTGATACGGCAATATCTCCGCCATATTTAGCCAAGCCTTGGTTCATGAAAATAACTAGGACGCTGGCTGCCAACTGCATAGCAAAAGGAGCTAATCCAATAGCAACTATTGATTTTAAAATATCAAATCTGATTCTCAGATTTGGCTTCCTTATCTTCAACAAGCTATTGCCGAAGAAAAAATAATACAATACCCATAATGCAGAAACAATCAGGGACAAAATTGTTGCCAGGGCTGCTCCTTTTATGCCCCATCCAAATGCAAAAATAAATATTGGATCCAGTATAGTATTGAGAACCGCTCCTATAAGCATGGTCAGCATTGCCGTTTTTGGGTTTCCCTCACCTCTAATGAAGTTATTCATACCCATTCCAATCATCTGGAATATGACTCCAAAAAGTATGATCCTGAAGTAACCTTTAGCATAAGGCATTACATCTTGGCTGGCTCCAAAAAGTTTTAGTAAAGGTTCCATGAATGCTAGCCCTAGTATTGTCAAAACTGCACCAATAGCTATCATGGTAACAAAAGCATTGCCTAATATCAGTTCTGCATCTTCTTTTCTCTTCTGTCCAAGCCTTATAGATATGAGGGAATTGGCTCCTATACCAATCAGCATGGAGAAAGCCATTCCTATAACTATCAGTGGAAAGCCAATTCTTACTCCAGCTATTCCCAATGGTCCTACACCCTGACCTATGAATACCATATCAACAAAATTATATAGTGCATTCACCAACATACCCACTATGGCAGGTATGGAAAACTTCAGCAACAGCTTTGGTATTTCCTTTTCTCCTAATAATTTTTCTCTCTCTACTACTTGCATGTTATTACCCCTGTCTCTTTAATATTTTTTAGAACTTCTTTAACAAACTCAATGCTTTCTATCATTTTTAAAATATCTTGCGAGTCCGCCTTTTCAAAAATCCTTTCAAACTCATTTTGATAACTGGACATCAGCTTTGAAATATACTCTTCCCCCTGGGAAGTTAGGAAAATCCATTGCTTCCTTCTATCTTCAGAATCTCCCTCTCTTTTAACAAAACCATACTCCACTAAGGAATCAATAAGAGTTGTCAGGCTTCCTTTTTGCATGTCTATTGCTTTTCCCAGGGAAGACGGTATTATTCTACCCTTTTTTTTAATAATAAAAAGAGCCTTTTGCTGACTTTTGTTCAAATTAGGCTCTATACCATAATCCTTATGATATATGCATCCTATAGTCTGATGATATAGAGGCATGAATTCAAACAAAGAATTAAAAAGCTCCTTCAACATAGTTTTTTCCATAATTGCCTCCAAAAAAAATTACTACATTGTGTAGAAAAGTATACTTTTCTACACAATAAAAATAGTTAGAAATCTTACTATTAGAATTCTAACTATTTTTATACTTTTTGTCAATACTATTCTTTATACTATTTTTCAAGAACCTTTACCAGCAATTCTATAGAACTCTCTACATCCTTTACCGATACCATCTCTGATGGAGAGTGAACATAGCGGCATGGTACCGATATTACTCCAGATGGCACTCCAGATTTTGTCAGATGAATTGCTCCTGAGTCTGTTCCTCCAAATTCCAATATCTCAAGCTGATATGGAATATTGTTTTCCTTGGCTGTTTCTATCATCAAATTCTTGACAGTTGGATGAGCTAATATACTCAAGTCTTTAATCTTTATAGCAGTGCCTTTGCCCATTTTTACTTCCATAGGTCTTGCTTTTGGCGTATCTCCTGTTGAGGTAACATCCAATGCAATTCCCATATCAGGATCTATACCATAGGCGGCAGTTTTTGCTCCTCTTAATCCAACTTCCTCCTGAACTGTAAATACGAAGTACACTTCATTTGGGCAATTCTTGAGAGCTTTTAATGCTTCAATTGCAACGTAGCAGCCTATCCTGTCATCAAGAGCCTTTGACATGATATAGTCTCCGTCCTGTATAAAAGGTGCATAGAAGCAGGCAACATCTCCTACATTTACCTTTTTCATGGCTTCTTCTCTTGAGTTTGCACCAATATCTATAAACATTTTATTAAGAGCCAGATCCTTCATCTCATCCAGCTTCTCCATTCCTACAACGCCCATGGTACCGTCAGCAAACATAACCCTCTGATACAGCGCAGTAAATGGTGATACTCCACCTATGTTTGTGAAGCGGAGAAAACCGTTTTCGTCAATATTGGTAACCATTATTCCTATTTCGTCCATATGGCTGGCTACCATTATCTTTTTACCATTGCCCTTCTTTACTGCTATCAGATTTCCAAGTGCATCCACTTTTATTTCATCAGCATAGTCTTTTATTTCTTCTCTTATTACTTCCCTTATGGCTTCTTCGTTGCCGGATGGACCAAAGGTTTCTAATAATCTTTTCAATAAATCATTATTAATCACGGATGTATTCCCCCTCTTTTATATCTTCCAGGAACAGTTTAATTATTTTCTTAAGTCCCTCAAAATCATCCTTGCTCATTACGCAAGACGGTGAGTGGATATATCTGCATGGCACAGAAATTGCAGCGCAGGGTATACCTTCTCTGGTAATATGTATTGCTCCTGCATCATTTCCACCAGCTGAAGGCAATCTATATTGAATGCCTACTCCGTTTTTCACAGCAATGTCAAATATCCTTTTAGCCAAGTCCTTTGGGAATATGGTTCTGGAATCCATAAGGGATATGGCAGGACCGTCTCCCATCTTTGTTATATAGGATTGCTCAGGTACATTGGATACATCTGAGCATAAAGTTCCTTCAAGAACCAATGCTATATCAGGATTGATGTTATATGCAGCTACAGTTGCTCCTCTTAATCCTATTTCCTCCTGGACTGTAAAAGCAGCCACTATAGTAACATTATAGTCATGCTTCAGGGTTTCTATCAAAGCTGCACATCCAGCTCTGTCATCCAGAGCTTTTGCTTTCACAAGGTTGTTTCCGAATTCAACGTATTCACTGTCAAAAGCTATATAGTCTCCTGGCTTAACCAGTTTCTCCGTATCTTCCTTTGACTTAGCACCGATGTCTATATACAGCTGTTTTGTTTTCAAAGGAGTTTCTCTCTCATCCTTCTCTTGCAAATGTATTGCTTTGGCACCTATGACACCCTGTATTTTATTCTTGCCAACCAGAACAGGTTTGGATACCAATATTCTTTCATCCAATCCACCTGCCTGAGCAAATCTGATAAATCCGCCATCATCTATGGACTTCACCATAAGACCAACTTCATCCATGTGAGCAGCTATCATAACCTTTGGATATCCAGGCTTTCCATTCTTAGTTGCTATAATATTGCCTAATCTATCAACCTTTATATCGTCAACATATGGTTTTATTTCTTCCAAAATTATTTCTCTTACTTCGCCTTCACCGCCGGGCATGCCGCAAGCATCAGTTAATCTTTTTAATAGCATAGCATTCCCTCCAAATCCTCGCCATTTAAGCTGACTATGAAATATGCCAAGAGCTTACCGGCGTTTTTAATATCATTTAAATCTACAGTTTCTACGGAAGTATGCATATACCTGAGAGGTATGGATATCAAGCCAGTGGAAATGCCGCCTCTTGTAACTTGCATCCCCCAGGCATCTGTACCAGTAGCTCCAGGATATATATCCTGCTGATAGGGTATGTTGTATTCCTTGGCTACCTTTACCAATCTTTCATAAACCTTGGGATGGATATTGGCTCCAAAACCGATGCAAGGTCCTTTGCCCAAATCGGAAGTTTCATCCTTTGGAAGCTCTGGAGTTGAACCAAAACCTACATCTATAGCAATTCCTATGTCGGGAGATATTTCAAATGTAGCAGGAATTGCTCCTCTGTATCCAACTTCCTCCTGGACTGTAGCAACGGCATAGACATCACAGTCATGATTCATATTTTTCAATTCTTTCAGGCATTCGTACATTACTGCTACTCCAGCTCTGTCATCCAGAGCCTTGCCAGCCACCATATCATTTTTCAAATTCAGCATTTTGCGTCTTATTGTGATTGGGTCTCCTAATGAAATGTACTTTTCAACTTCTTCCTTTGGAAGACCTACATCTATCAGCATGTCTTCCATTTTTACAGATTTATTTCTTTCACTAGTTTCCAGAATGTGGGGCGGCTTGCTGCCTATAACGCCAAACAGGTCCTTCTTGCCATGTATGATTACTTCCTGAGTGAGCAAGGTTCTCTGGTCTACTCCACCTACATTTGTAAACTGAATAAATCCTTTGTCGTCAATCTTCTTTACCATAAGGCCTATTTCATCCATATGAGCCGCCAGCATAATCCTCTTCGGATTCTCAGCCTTTCCTTTTTTTATTGCTGATAAGCTGCCCATCTTATCAATTTTTATTTCATCTGAATAAGGTTTAAAGTATTTTTCCACAACCTTTGCAGCTTCATGTTCGAAGCCTGTCAGACCGTGGGCTTCTACCAGTTCTTTAAGCAAATCCCTAAGCAAAACATCTCCCTCTTTCTTTATGTAATATCGTAATTAAACCCCACACATTTAATGTTAATATAATTTGATGATAATAGCAAAAGCAAATTGAAAAAATTTTAAAATTATTCTATTATATAATCCCTGAAAAATTTTCTGACGCTCTCAGCAAAATTATCCGCTGCTCCCCAATCAAAGTTAAAAATAAACCCTTGAGAGCTTCCGGACGCTATAGCAGTCACAGAAGTTATATCATGAAAATTATCTATTATCACTGTCAAGGACGCTCTGTTTTCTGCTCTGAAGTAATATTTCTCGAATATCATAATGGCAATATATTTTCCTTCTCCAGGACTTTTAAAATCATCATATACCAATTCTGCGCTTTCAAAATCCTGAAGTAAATTGTATGCTTCTCTAGGGGTCAAGCTGATATTAAAATTCAATTGAGCCATTTATTTTCCCTCCATCTAATTAGTTATCCATCTACATATATAAATCTATTCTACAGCTTTTCTTCTATTCCTCTTGCTTTGCCACTTATTATTTACACACCTTTCATGCTTCTGCATATTATGATTATATATCAGTATTTTTAAGGAGTGAAATGCAATTATGGCAACCGCTTCGGCCGTCATTACCGGCGGACCTCTGGCACCTTCCTTGTCAGGTATAGTGTTTTTCACAGATGTTCAGGGCGGTGTCCAGGTATGTGTTTCTGTAAGGGGACTGCCCAAATATAAGCCAGCTGAAGGAGATCGGGCTCCTATAGGTCCCCACGGTTTTCATATGCACCTGTTCGGCAATTGTGAGGTTGGAGATCCCAATGATCCTTTCAAAGCAGCGGGAGATCATTGGAATCCTGATAATCAGCCTCACGGCAATCATGCTGGAGACTTTCCCGTACTATTTTCCAACAACGGAAGAGCTTTGATGTGTTTTTTCACTGATAGATTCAAGGTAAGAGATATAATTGGAAAGGCAGTTATCATCCACCAGAGTCCTGATGATTACCGAAGTCAGCCGTCAGGAAATGCAGGAAAAAGATTGGCTTGCGGTGTTATACAACCAGTATACCCCTAAGATTTGATAAATTAGCTGCATAACCTAACTATTTTCCCATTTGGTCATGAAGCCACAAATTAACTTATATACCTTTAGTAAGATCACTGGAGGCAGCGGTGAAGTCACCGTGTAATGAAACAAGTGTAAATGCTTCACCAATTTGAGGTGTTACATTTACACTTGTTTGTGTCATTTGATATTAAAAACTATGTTATCTATTATAATATTATTTGGTGGATCCAAGTCTCTTTTTTCTATAATTTGCTCTTTATTTTTATTGGGATTTTCGACTATTTCAATATCTATTATTCCTGTTTCCTGACTCATCATTGAAGGTCTAATACATAACTCGAACCTATTTGCTTCCTTTGGCACCTCAAACCAAACTGTTCCTTTCTTACTTTCACCTGGTGAAAGCAATCCATTAATACTATCCGATCCTTCCGGCAGAACAATATTATATATATTACCACTGTTGTCATATAGCTTAAATATCATTATAGATGTCAATTGTTCCTGTCTAGTGCCATCATTAGTAACTTCTAAATTTATGCAAACCAGCTTATTTCCTTCTGAAGCTGTTTTAAATTGATTACTCTTACTTCCACTTACACTATTAACTGTAAATACCAGATTATTTACTCTTATACCAGAAGTTTTTTCAGGTTCAATAATTTCTTCCGCATTTACATTATTAATTCCAGCTACTATTATACTGCCTGCAATAACAGCTATTATAAAATATTTTATAACTGCTTTTTTATACATATATAATCTTACATGTTTTATAATATCCATTATACCCTAAATCCTCCCTCTATAATTACTAGGTTTCTTGACAAGCTTCATTTTATTTCAAAATTTAATTAGGTTTAACATACTCTACCACAACATATTAATATTATATATGACTTTTACAATATTTACAACCTAAGGTAGTTATTCGTAATATTTAGTATTAGAAGCTGCAATATTTTCCCTTTAGAGTAATCTTAAATAACTAGTTATATTAACTTAGATTTACCTATAATCTTCAAAAGAAAAACTCCAACATATTATGCAACCTATCATCAGTATCCATAAAATGATAAGGATCGTATATATGCCAGAGCTTAATACAACTCATTCTATAAAAAATCAGCGATTTAAACGGTTTTATATCTGTCTCCTATTATATTTCACAAAACCTAGCTCACTTTCTAATGCTTCTCCGGTTATAGGGTTCATAGGAGAATGAATATTGAGAATGTATCCGCTTTCACCATAACGGCCTTTTTTATTCTCATCAAAGTATTCCTCATCCATAGCTATATGCTTAATACGCCCACATAGGACACCGTATCGGCTGCCTTCATATAAAGGTTTAATCCATTCTAAAGTGCATTCCAGATTCAAAAAACATTCTTTAATCTTAGGTGCATTAATAGATATGGCTTTTTCCACCGTCAATCCGTTTTCTGTTATCTCATCAATTTCATATATATTGTTTTCAATTGTTTTGTAACAACTCTCCCAAATCTCTTTATTGGGGAAATTGATGCAAAACTCCTTGTCTCTTACTATATTATCGATAGTATGACCATATTTTAATGGAATGCCGGACATTATGCAGAAATGCCCTTCTCCATCCCCTGAAAAACAAGACCAGGAATGCAAACAAGCATTAGGCAAACCGTTTTCTTTATAAGTGGTAATTAAAAATATAGGCATTGGTACACCTATTAGAAACTCAGCCCAATTAAAAACCTCATATTGCTCTTCCCAGCTAGCAGTAAATGCTTCTGGTTTTTTATTCTCAAACTCATATTTCATATTACATTTCCCCTTTACTGAATAATCTTGTCTAACTAAAAATATAGATCAATATTTAAAAGGTTCATTGTAAAAATCAGACATATTTTTTATAAAGTTGCCAGGGGTTGTCCCACAAAATTCATTAAATTCTCTTATTAAATGAGATTGATCAAAAAAACCAGATTCATATGCAATGTAAGTAGAGTTGGACAGAGCATAACCTTTGCATGTTTTTATTGCTTTATTTATCCTGACCAGCCTGGAAAACATCTTAGGATTTAATCCAATGATTTGTTCAAATACCCTATTTAACTGTCTTTCACTGATATATTCACTTTCAGCAATCTTTTTTATAGGAATTGTGCCACCTGTATGCCTGATTTTGTCTATAACAGATAAAATATTCTTAATGTTTCTGCTGTCTTCTATTGCGCCAATTAGAATGCTATCTACCTTAAAAATAAGTTCATCTATACTTCTCGAAGACTCAACAGCATCCCTCAAGAGTTTTGAAAGCTTGCTGTCAATGTCATAAAAATGACACTGCACATCCTTTAGCTCCTTTTGATGAATACCTGTCAAAGCATGTAATCCACCAGGCAGAAATTCAATAAAGAACATTATTTCATTATGCTTTAATCCACCCTGCTTTACTTTTACAAACTTTGATGTTGGTCCCCAACATATATCATTTACTTCTCTACCATCAAATTCAAATATAATGCACCCGCTCCCGTCAGGTATAATTGTGAGTTCATCAGATGAATCATCGCTTGCGTCTTTAATTGAACTGCTTGAATAAGTCAGCGTGTAATGAGATATATATTTTCTTAAGAATACATGTGGCATAAAATAAAAATGATTATTATATTCAGTTTTGATAGCTTTATTTGAGTTGATACAGAAATCAACACCTATCATGCTGTTCACCTGCTTTTATCTTCTTATAGGCTTCACCATATTTTATATTGCTTCTGCTTTATCATTAACAGCCTCTTCACATTTTGATATTCTGTTTCCCAATATACTCTCAGCCTTTTCATAATCTTCTACGGCAACAACTAAATTTACTTTCATTGTGTCTTTTCTTGATAACCACCTGCTTATTTTGCCATTCTTTATAAATATGTGCAGCTTTTTAAACCCTTTATTTCCTCTATAGTAATGTTCTCCCCACTCATAGCAGCTAATTTCACCCCAGCTATATGATGTTCTTCCTAAAAATACTGCTTTATCACAAATCCCCTTTTCCCCGAAATAATCATAAGCATAAGTACAAGTAATTATTATCCATAAAATGAATAACACCAGATAATTAAGACCTGACTCGAACCGTATAACAGTTAGTAATTCGTAATTCATTCCATTTTCTGCAAAACCTTCTCTTATTCCCTCTAAAAGCCTATAATTAAATATATGATACCATCTATCCAGGTATTGAGGATAAAGCACAGATACTACTCTCTTTAATCGCTTATAAAAAATCCAAAAATATAATAGTAAAACAATAGAAGCAGCTATTAGATTAAAAATTTGCGATGCTCTGCTTTCATATGTTACATATATAAGAATTTCTCCTGCCTTGGATCTTTTCTTAATGGTTTTTATAATTTCAATTAAAAGCAAAATTAAAAAAGCTATATATATTATAGGAAAATATCTCACATAAATCCCCTCGAATTAATAAATAATATTATCTGGCAAAGGCCAGCAAATTGCCATCCAAATCCATGCAATAGCAAATATAACCTCCCCAAGGGGTTGGTTTCCCTTCCATTATTCCCTTGCCTCCTGCTTTTATAGCCCTTTTGTAATATTCATCCGGCTCATCTACAGGCAGGTATATCTGACATTTTGGAGTACTGCCTTCTTCCCAATGCTTTATTGCCTTTAAGTCCATCATATTTTTTAGCCCTTCACTTGGCATAATACCCAACAGCATATTGTCAGCCAATTTAAACTCTGTTATTCCCGGCACATCCATAAACGGCTCCATGTCCAGAACTTCTTTATAGAAATCTCTTGATTTCTTCTGGTTTTCTACAAAGATTAAGATCATCATGGATTGGTTACTGCTTATTGGCATATTTTCACCCCACATCACCTCAAAGCTTATACTCTGTAGATTATTCCATCACAAAAGACCATTTTGATTCTGTTCTCTGATATATATAACTGAAGCTCCATATCTTTCTTAACATGAACTAAATAAGGCAGTATCACATTTCCTTGATAATTACCTGATACAATCTTCAGCATAGTTTTGTGGCTGTGGTTTCTTCCACCCAGGTCAGCCAGATCTGCTCCTAATATTAGTCCATCTGCGAAACCCATTATATCAGTACTAATTATCGGATATCCAATAACCTTTGCAAAAATAGGCTTAATATTGTAGATTCTGTTATCTTCTCTCTGATCGATGAGATACGGTGATTCGTTTTCAGGTATCAGATTACCATCAATCGTCTCTCCGAGATAATCCACATCATCACCAATGTAGAGCTTGCCATTGTATATTCCTGCCTTTTTCATATCATAAAGAATATACCCTTTAATGCAGTTTTCATGTAATCCATCAAGTTCCAGATATTCTTTTATATTCTTACTGGTATAATTCCTCAAAAATACATACTTCAAAAAATCTTCGTACGGTAACTGCTTAAATATCTGTTTTTCCTCAGGCATGCGAAGATTCTCAATCTCTTCTAATAACCTGTCTTCATCTACTTTTCCGAAGATACTCTTTACTTTCAATACTCTTGCCAGATGTTTTTTCATATTTTCTTCAGAATAGTTAATATCATCTGCTGTCAAATCGGTGATGGCAACCATATATACATTATCCATATCCAAATACCTGTCACATATAATCCCTAAATGGTTGCCCTGATTATCATAAATGTCCAGCGGCATAATATACCAACCTCCTAAGCTTCCATTGCTTTCTCTGCTGCCTTCTCCACTACCTTAGACCTCTGAACAATTATTACTCCTGACAGCACCAATATTGTAGAAATAATCATCTTTAATGTCACAGTCTCGCTTAGGAACAGCCAGCCAAGAATCATAGCCACTATAGGATTTACATAAGCGTAGGTTCCTGCCTTGGAAATAGGCCAGACACTTATAAGATAAATATAGGATGTATAGCCTATCAATGATCCGAATATTATAAGGTAAATCAAAGCCCATATTCCTGATGCCTCAGGATGAAGTCTTGACATTTCTCCTGTCACTATCCCCATAAAGGTTTGGGCTAATCCACCAGCCAACATCTGAACACCTATATGGATTATGATAGAACCACCAGCAACTGTTCTTTTTGAACATATTGAGCCTGCAGCCCAGGCAAGAGAAGCTAAAAGCACAAAGAAAATACCTATAGTATCTGTATCCAAACCTTCTCCGCTTAAGGACAATATCCCTACTCCGGCAAATCCAACAACCATTCCAATCCAACCTGACAGACTTATCCTGCTTCCTCCAGGAATAAACTGTTCAATGATGGCCATAAATATAGGTACTGTAGCAACCAGAAGCGCTGCTGTGCTTGAATTGATACGCATTTCGGCGATTAAAATGAGACTGTTGCTCAAGCCCAGCATAAGCAGACCTGCAACGGAAATTTTAAAATAATCCTTTTTATCCTTTGGAAATTCCAGCTTCTTTATATATCCATACAGTAATATTAATGAGCCTGCCATCAAATATCTAAAGCCCCCAAAAAGAAACGGAGGAAAGCTATGCACTCCTATTTTGATTGCGAGATATGTAGAACCCCAAAGAATACAAACTAATATATATGCCAATAATCCCTTATTCTTGCTGTCCATTGCTTATCCTCCAATTCTAAATGTCATCTTCAACAGGGGTAATCACAGGTTTACCGTTTTCATCCAATAAAACAGTAATACCTCCTGCATTGCCTTCATAGGCAAACAGGTAGTTAACACCCGTTTCTCTATCTTGGATTATCCTGAAACCTGTCATCATACCTTGTTTATAGATTACTTTAAATCTGTCATCATAATCCCTGCCAAACAGCATAAATACCTCAACCTTTCATAGTATTCATAAATTAATCTTCTAAAATATATCATAACATATAAAGCGGATGTTTTTCTATTGATGTTATGTAACAGATTTCCTTCAAACCCATATTATATTATTGAAGATAGGGGGGCCATGCTATGTCAAGTTCTTCTTTTATAAATTCCAATCTATTTATAATAATAGCTATTTTAGTAACCATATCCATTGGTGACGAGTTAAGCGAAGATGACAATAATGTGTTAGGCAATCTTTTCATGACTCTTGGGTCCCTCTTTTTGACGAAAGCAGCTCAAATAGCCAGTAAAGAAAATCAAGATGAGATTAGGCGTCAAATCACTGATATGGAAAATCAATTGCAAGCTCTGAAAAGCAAGCTGAAGTGCTAAAAAGCATACTGAAATAAAAAAACCGGGGAAATCCCCGGTTCATTTGCTTCATCTATCTTATTTCCCAATGCCCTCTGTATGTTGTATGATCATTATCTAAATAATCAATGTCAGCATAAATCCTCACTATATTATTGATGTCATCGTGCTGGATATGGATATTTGACGGTCTGCCGTCATCACTTCTGTATTGCAGGTAATTATTTACTATCTCCTCCGCTATATCATCACTATATCCGTCATATATTGCTTTATATTCAGAGTCTGCTATTTCAAGAATCATACTGTGGCCATTATAATCTACAATCCTTCTTTCCAGAATATTCCCATACATCTGCTATCTCCTCCCTGATATAGTACTAACCCACTATATATCTTCCCCCAAAACATGCCTAAGTATTAACAATCCCTGCATCATTTTGGGAAAACCGCAGGTCGGAGCAACAAGCAGCAATGCAATGTTAAAATAGTCCTCACAGCATCTCCACCTTAAATCATAGTATTTCTAAGGTGTATTATGTGTAAAAACTATTTTTATACACATTTTTCAATTATTCCACTTTCTGGGGAATAGAATTCAATATCTCCATGAACTCATCACCCATTATGGTTTCTTTTTGAATCAGATATGAAGCTATTTTACCCAATGCCTCCATATTGTTCTTTAATATAGTTTTTGCCTTTTCATAGCATTCTTTCAATATTCTCTGAACTTCATCATCTACTTCCGCAGCAGTTGCATCAGAACAATTTCTCACTGGTCTGCCGTCCAGATATCTGTTCTGTATAGACTCCAGTCCCATCATGCCAAATCTGTCTGACATTCCGTATATAGTTACCATCTGCCTTGCCAGTTGAGTAGCTCTTTCTATGTCATTGGCAGCTCCTGTGGTTATTTCGTTAAAAACTAATTCTTCAGCTGCTCTTCCTGCCAGAAGAACAACTATCTGCTCCAATATTTCATCCTTTGACATAAGATATTTTTCTTCCTCTGGAATTGGCATAGTATAACCTAGTGCACCCATGGTTCTTGGAATTATGGTGATCTTGTGAACAGGCTGTGTTTTCTTTTGCAATGCTGTAGCCAATGCGTGACCTACTTCATGAAATGCAACCAGGTTCTTCTCATTTTGTGTCATAACTCTGTCTTTTTTCTCTTTGCCTGCTATGACAGTTTCCACTGCCTCAAACAGGTCATCCTGGCGCACCTTATCTCTTCCCATTTTAACTGCTCTTAAAGCTGCCTCATTGACTATATTAGCAAGATCCGCTCCTACAGCTCCTGCAGTTGCTAAGGCAATTTCCTTCAGGTTTACGTTTTCATCAATGGCATAATTTTTTGCATGGACTTTTAATATGGCTTCTCTGCCTTTTAAATCAGGTTTATCAACTATTACCCTTCTGTCAAAACGGCCAGGTCTCAATAGTGCCTTGTCTAAAACCTCCGGCCTGTTGGTAGCTGCAAGTATGACAACACCTTTGGAAGAATCAAAACCATCCATTTCTGCAAGAAGCTGATTCAGTGTCTGTTCTCTTTCATCGTTGCCTCCAATGGTGCCCTCTCTGCTCTTTCCTATGGCATCTATCTCATCTATGAATACTATGCACGGCGCCTGCTTCTCTGTCTGCTTAAACAAATCCCTTACTCTTGCAGCGCCTACACCGACAAACATTTCTACGAAATCAGATCCTGATATGGAGAAGAAAGGAACCTTGGCCTCTCCAGCCACTGCTTTTGCAAGAAGTGTTTTACCTGTTCCCGGAGGTCCTACCAGGAGAGCTCCTTTTGGCAGTTTAGCTCCTATCTTTGTATATTTAGCTGGACTATGCAGAAAATCTACAATTTCCTGCAGCGATTCTTTGGCTTCTTCCTGTCCAGCCACATCATCAAAGGTAACTCCTGTGCTTTTCTGGACATATACCTTGGCATTGCTTTTCCCTATGGACATTGCACCGCCGCCCATTTTTTTGCTGAGTGAACCCATAAGCATTGAACTGAACAGATAGAATATCCCAAAGGGCAAAACCCAGGAAATCAGGAAATTCATAATTGGAGACTGTCTATTTTGAACAGGTTTAAATGTTACTCCAGCATTATACAGCTTATCTACAAGCTCTGGATAATCCAGTTTGCCTGTATAATACACCTTTCTTTCCATTAAGGGAGTTTTACTGTCTGATTTAGGTACAATAATTATTCTGTCTTCAGTGATTTGAACAGACTGGACCTCTTTATTGTCAACCATTTTGAGGAATGTGCTGTAATCTATTTCTTGAAGTGTTGATTCGGATATATAAGATGTTAGCATGTTTATTCCCAAAGTGATTATCAATGCAATTACAATAAATCTCATCAAATTTTCTTTATTGGAAAACATATTCTCCCCTCCCTACAATAATTGTTGCGATAAATCCATCAATCTATCATGAATTCTCTGCATATCTTCTTTTGAAAATACATTGATACCAAATAGATTTGAAAATGCCATACCATAACAAGCCAGACATATGATCATTGCCATGGCAGGATCCTTTAGCTCATTAATCTTGTCCATCATCTCTTTATGATTATCTCTTATTGGTTTCAGCAGTTCCTGATTCATTGCAACTGCTGCCAGCAATCCTCTCATACAAGTTGTATCGTTTGATTCGCAGTCAAAATATTGCTCAATCAATGATGGCAGCCACCTGGTTCTGTCTATCTTCTGATCAAACTGTTCCATGTAATACTCTATCAGTCCTTGTATCAACTTATCCTTGCTGGGAAAGTGATATAAAAGTCCCCCTTTGCTGATACCTGCTTCTTTGGCCACTTCCTCTAATGTAAAGCAGTTTAAGCCTTTCTTGGCAATTACTTTATTTGCTTCGCAAAGTATCTTCTCCTTTACGGAAACATCCATGTATTTATCAACTCCTCCCTACCGTCTGGACGGTATAGTTAATTCTATCAAATACTTTTTATGGTGTCAATATATTGGAAATTCTGAGCCTAATCTGCACTATATTGTAAAATATATGATATAATATTTGATAGATTCTTTTTTAATTTGCTTTGTGCATAGTTTGCACAAAAATATGTATTTTGTGAGGACTTAATATATGGAACAAAATGCAAAATTTCAGATGATGACTCAAACGCCTATCCATATTCTGATTCCAAAACTAGCTGTGCCTACCATTATCAGCATGCTTACAACTTCCATATATAATATGGCTGATACTTTCTTTGTTAGTCAGATAGGTACAAGTGCTGCAGCAGCTGTAGGTGTTATTTTTTCTCTCATGGCAATTATACAGGCTATAGGTTTTACTTTTGGTATGGGCTCCGGCAGCTTTATTTCCCGCAGTCTCGGAAAAAAAGATGTGGAAAACGCAGAAAAAGCGGGTGCAATAGCCTTTTTTTCTGCCATAGCCATGGGTTTATTACTTGCCTTATTTGGCCTATTATTTATAGACAGACTGGTTATTATGCTGGGCGCTACCGAAACCATAGCACCTTATGCTAAAGATTATGGGAAATACATATTGATTGGTGCACCTTATATGTGCGGTTCTTTTGTTCTGAACAATATTTTGCGTTCTCAGGGCAATGCGGTAAGGTCAATGCTTGGAATAACTACAGGCGGTATCCTGAACATAATACTGGATCCAATTTTTATTTTCGGCTTTGACATGGGTATATCCGGTGCAGCCATTGCCACCATTATAAGTCAGCTTATAAGCTTCATCATTCTTCTTGTTCAATGCAATTACATAGATGGAAGTATTAAGATCAAAGTGTCTAATTTCAGATTCTCCATGGAAATGTATAAGGAAATTCTGAAAACTGGTATGCCGACCTTTTACAGACAGGGTCTTGCAAGTTTTTCAACCATACTTATGAATATATCTGCTTCTCCCTTTGGAGATTCTGCCATTGCAGCTGTATCCATTGTAACGAAAATAATCATGTTCATTAACTCTGTATTAATAGGCTTTGGTCAAGGATATCAACCTGTTTGCGGCTTTAACTATGGAGCAAAGAAATACGACAGAGTATTGGAAGCCTTTTGGTTCTGTGCAAAAGTTGCATTCATTGGATTATCCACATTTGCATTAATAGGCTTCATATTTGCTCCAGATATAATAGCAGTTTTTAGAGCCAATGATGCAGAAGTTATCCAGATCGGCTCACGAACCATGCGGTTCCAATGTATGGCAATGCCTATATACTCATTTACTGTTATAGTCAATATGACTCTTCAGTCTTTGGGTTATGGCTGGAGAGGTTCATTAGTCGCCTCAGGCCGACAAGGATTGTTCTTCATACCATTAATATTAATATTGCCTCGCATAATTGGTATTACTGGTATACAGTCAAGCCAAGCTATAGCAGATTTTTTCACCTTTTTATTAGCAATAGCACTTATTACAGATGTATTAAAGGAATTAAAAGAAAAGAGTAAAGAGATGGAAAAAATATAAAATATAAACTCCTCCTGTAGCTTTATCAGGAGGAGTTATATTATGCTTCTTTTACATTAGTGGAGCAAAGATGCGTAATATCATTCTTTCCAATGTCTTATACCATTTAATTTGATTCAAGTCTTCAGTGGTAATCTCCTTACACATTTTTAAAGTATCGTTAAAATCTTTTTTTATGTCCTTTATGGTTCTGCATTTATACATCCAGACTCCACATTCAAAATGCAGGAACAAACTTCTGTAGTCCATATTTATTGTACCAACAACCCCATATTCATCGTCCACTACGAATGTTTTGGAATGGATAAAGCCTGGAGTATACTCATAAATTTTAACACCGCTCTCAATAAGCGTCCTGTAATATGATCTGGTTACCTCATGAACATACCATTTATCTCCGCAGTAAGGAGTAATTATTCGTACATCAACTCCTCCTTTGGCAGCAGAAGTCAATGCAGTTATTATTTCATTATCAATGATGAGATAAGGAGTTGTAATATAAACATATCTCCTGGCTTTATTTATCAAATTAAGGTATACTATTTCACCCACAGTCTCATCATCAAGTGGGTTATCAGCAAAAGGCTGAACATATCCGTCCTTGCAGCTTTCTTCCAATGGTTCTATATCTGGTTTGAACTTATTGAAATCCTCATCGGTTCCATCCAGATAGTTCCACATTGAAAGAAACATTACAGTCATATTCCATACGGCTTCACCTTTGATCATTATGGCCGAATCCTTCCAATGACCAAATTTCTCGTATTCATTTATATACTCATCTGCTAAATTTATGCCGCCGGTAAAGCCTGTATGTCCGTCAATTATTGCAATCTTTCTATGATCTCTATTGTTAATTCTGCTGGATAACAAAGGCACTAAGGGATTGAATACACGGCATTTTATTCCCATGCTTTCAAGCTTTTTATCATAGCCGTAAGGCAGCTTGAATATGCAGCCTGCATCATCGTATATTACTCTGACGTCAACCCCTTCCTGGGCTTTCTGCTTAAGTATTTCAAGAATGCTGTTCCACATGACGCCTTCTTCTATGATGAAATATTCCAGAAATATGAATTTCTCAGCTTTTTTCAGTTCATCCTTCAATCTCTCGAATTTCAGCTCACCTATAGACAGATACTCGCTGAATGAATTGCAGTAAGGCGGATAATATGCATAATCCTGTATATACTTTGATTGGGTTGCTGCAATTTCATTATATGCCCTCATCTCATTAAGGATAAGCGGTTTCGGCGTTAGAGCTGCTTTTGTCTTGTCAATAATTGACTTCATCCTTCGTCTCATTCGTTTGCTTAATTTGTTAGCGCCAAAGAATATATAGAATAATCCTCCAAAAATAGGAAATACCAGAACAGGAATAATCCATGCAATTTTATATACTGGATTGCTTTTATTGTTCAGTATAAGCAATATAACTACTATACTTAGCAATATGCTTGCTCCATAGAAATAAGCGAAATAATCATAGAATCTTATCATTACTGCTAACAGGACAAATATTTGCATCAGTACTGCCAGTATTAGAAAACATACTCTATGAAACAGAAATTTCACTATATATTTCATATTGATCATCTCTTATTATAGATTTTAGATTCATGCCTCTAATTAAATTATATCTCCAGAATCTCTTGCATCAAAGCATTTTTGCTTATGCAAACATCAACAGGCTTACAGCCATGACTATCATGCCAAGAATAAGTCCATAAATTGCAATATGGTGTTCTCCATATTTTTCTGCTGTTGGAAGAAGTTCATCCAGAGATATATATACCATAATTCCTGCAACCCCTGCAAACACCAGTCCAGACATTGCTTCATTGAAAAATCTCATGAAGAGAAAATAGCCCACAATTGCTCCTGCTGGTTCAGACAAGCCTGATAGGAAAGAATACATGAATGCCTTTTTTCTGTTGCCTGTAGCAAAAAATACAGGTACAGAAACGGCTATCCCTTCAGGGATATTATGAATGGCAATGGCTATAGCAATACTATATCCTAAAGTAGGATCATGTATGGCACTTGCAAAAGAAGCCAGCCCTTCGGGAAAGTTGTGAATGGCTATGGCTAAAGCAGAAAACAGTCCCAATCTGAGCAAATCTGGATCATTTTTCTCAGATTTTTTCATATCTTTAACATCCTTCATCTCATGAGGATTCTCAGCAGATGGTACAAATTTATCTATCAATGCTATAAGGGCCATACCTGCAAAAAAAGCTATAGTAGTAATCCAATAACCTTTGCTTTGACCATAGTATGCTTCTAAAGTTTTTCTCGCCTCTGCAAATATCTCAATCATTGAAACATAAATCATTACACCTGCTGAAAAGCCAAGAGCGGCAGATAAAAACTTTTTATTTGTCTGTTTTGTATAAAATGCTAATAAGCTTCCTATACCAGTAGCCAAACCTGCAAATAATGTAAGACCAAATGCCAGCAATAATCTGTCCATGCCTATATTCATAGTAACCCTCCATTGCAGTATATTGTGCATCTCCATTTGTTATATTTTAGCCTCTATTTACACCCATTTCAAGGAAAAACTTATTAATGCTGAAAATCATAAATCAGGTTATTGACTTTTATCACTAAAAGTCATAGAGTTTTTACAACGGTATGTATCGAAGAAAGGAGATATGCTATGAGGAACTTATTAAAAGAAAAAATATTAAAAGGAAAAAAGGTAATCGGCACATTCTTTGAACTAGGCAGCAATACTGCCGTAGAATGTTTGGGCATATCAGGGCTGGACTTTCTCATAATCGATACCGAACACGGCCCCTTTGAGACAGAAAGCACAATGAATTTTATCCGTGCAGCAGAACTCAGAGATATCACACCCTTTGTGAGAATCAAGGAAATATCCCGCTCTTCCGTACTAAGAAATCTTGATATAGGAGCAAAGGGTCTTATTGTACCATGTGTTGATACAATAGAGCAGATTGAAAATCTGGTTGAATGGGCCAAGTATCATCCTATAGGCAGAAGAGGCTTTTTCATGTCCAGACCTGCCGGATATGGATACGATGATTTTGCCAGGAATGTAGATAAGTATTTCGAAACATGCAATAGTGAAACATTGCTGATCCCCCAATGTGAAACCAAGGAATGCCTTGAAAATATTGAATCCATCGTTAATATCAAAGGAGTAGACGGAATCTTTATAGGGCCTTATGACCTTTCAATAGGCATTGGAAAACCAGCACAATTTGATGATCCTGAGTTTATTGAAGCAGTAGCTCGTGTACTGAAAGCATGCAAAGATGCAGGTAAATTCTCCTTTATCTATACAGGAAGCAATGCTGCTGCAAAGCAATACTTCAATGACGGATTTGACGGCGTAGCTGTCAGTATGGATGTATCCATATTGATAAACGCATATAAAGCTCTTATCAAAGAAATAATGGCTTAATGCAGCAGCATGCTGATCAGTGTATTTATCTGGGAATAAAACCAACCTTCTTTTGCATTTTCCTTAGGGTTTTATTTGCAACATAGCTTGCTTTTTCTGCTCCGGTTTTATATACGCTTTCCATATACGGTTTATCATCCAGAAGCTGTTTTACCTTTTCCTGAACCGGACGGAGCTCTTCTACAAGAGCATCAGCTACATCAGATTTAAACTGGGCATATCCAATACCTTCATATTTCTTCTCTATTTGCTCAGGTTTTTCACCTGTTATAGTGCTCAATATACTGATAAGGTTTGATATGCCCGGCTGTTCTTCACTGTACCTTACTACGCCTATATCATCAGTTACAGCTCGGCTTATTTTTTTTCTTATAACATCAGGAGGATCCATTATCAATATATATGAATTAGGGTTCTCTGCAGACTTGGACATCTTCTTCTCGGGCTCCTGCAGATCCATTATCCTGGCTCCTACATTTCCTATATATGGCTCAGGCACCTTGAATGTTGGACTGTACAGGTTGTTAAATCTAATAGCCAAATCCCTTGCCAGTTCAATATGCTGCTTCTGATCGCTGCCTACAGGCACCAGGTCCGTATTGTAAAGCAATATATCTGCAGCCATCAATACAGGATATGTGAAAAGCCCTACGCCTACGCTCTCACCTGCTTTCTGAGACTTATCTTTAAACTGAGTCATCCTGCTCAGCTCGCCCATATAGCAGAAGCAGTTTAGGATCCATGCTGCTTCACTATGAGCAGGCACATGGGATTGAATAAAAATTGTATTCTTGCTTGGATCAAGGCCAGATGCCAAGTATATAGCAATATTCTTCAAGGTTCGAGCTCTAAGTTCTGCTGGATTCTGCCTTACAGTTATAGCATGCAAATCAACAACACAATAATATGAATCATAATCGTCCTGCAAAGCCACCCAATTTTTCAGCGCCCCCAGATAATTTCCTATGGTCAGGTCTCCGGAAGGTTGAATTCCGCTGAATATGACCTTTTTTTCATTCTCCATTCATTACACCTCCGTATTTAATATTTATTATGATAATAATTCAAATAAAAAACCCTATAGATAAATCTATAGGGCGTAATAAACGCGGTACCACCTAATTCAAGAAGCATATGCTTCTCCTCGTTACAGATACTCCATCCCAATGGGACTTTATATCCTGCTTCTATAACATGAAGCTCACGTTATTGGCTACTGCTATTTCGCCAAAATCCTCAGGGACCCATTCGGCTCAGGCATAATTACTGCAATTCCACCATCTGCAGCTCTCTGTAAATCTGTTTCCAAGCTTACTTGCTTCCCGTCATAGGATTTATCATATTAATTTATTATTATGATATGATTATCAATAATTTTTGTCAATATGGTTTTATTCACAATTATTTTTACAAATATATTTCAATTATATCCAAAGTATATGCATCATATTCCTGAACTCAATCCAGACCTGGTGCTTTTATATCTATCCGCATAATCTTTTATAACAAAGGGCAGATATAAAGCAAAAAACATTGCCAATACTACTAATTCCATAGAAATTATATACCAGGGCCATGTACCTAAATAATCAAGGGGAGTTACAGCCTCAGGCTTTCTGCATAAAAACAGATAATTGCCGCCTGTGATAATATTTACAGGTATTACAAATAGAGCAAAAATATTAAGATATATAAAAGCTCTAATTACTGACCTAATATTAAGCTTATACCTGTGCACAACTGTCATATAAATTACAGAAATAACTATAAGACCGTGAAGTATGAAATATTTGAAGAATACATAATGAGGATAGTTATATCCGCTTAAATCAGGAGTCATAAGTGCAGGTATGGCTCCTCCCAATCCCCAGAAGTAAGCAAGTCTAAATATTTTATAACTATTCATGTATAGCATTACAGCGCAAATTATAGTAGCTGCTGAGCAAAGATGAAAGGGAAGATTGTATTCTGCTGTCCAGACCCCTGTTAATCCACACCATAGCTGAAAGGATAACTCTGTTAATAAAAGGCCTGAGGCAATAAAGTTCCTTGCAAATTTGTCTGTCCTGCTCTTCCTCAGTCTTTCAGCATTAAAACATATAATAAGATTAATAATTATAATTGCCAAAAGTGTGATTATATGTACTTGTGAAAAAAGCTGAAAAGGTTTTCCACTATAATATACACTGAAAAACTTATCCATTTTTCATCTTCCTATAACTCAGAAAGATCTTGTCTATGCTTCAGCCATGCCAGATGCACTTTTTTCTGTAACCCTGGCTATGCCTTGAAGCTCATCTTTTGATAGAAGAGAAACTTTATAAATATGGTCAGCAATTCTCTCAAAATGATTTATTATATCCAGATAAACTACTCCTGACTCCACATTGCATTTGCCTGCTTCAAGTCTCATTATGTGATGATTTGCCAATTCCTTGCATAATTCATCTACCTTATCTTCAAGCTCTGCAGTGGATTTTATCAGTTCCAGGTTCTTTTCCTTTAGTAAAATCAGGGTATTATCATACATCCACGTAATCAGTTCCTTTAACTGTTTCATCTCATCAATGGCTGCATCTGAAAAAATAAGATTTCTATTGATTTTGCTTTCTACCAATCTTGCTATATCTGTTATGTGATCTCCCATTCTCTCAATATTGTTGATGCTGCTTATCATAGCATGAACAATTATTGAATTTGCATCCGAAAGAGGTCTTTTTGACAATTCCACCATATAAACGGTGATATCCTTCTGCAATTGGTTCACAACATCTTCATCTTTGTGAACCAACTCTATCTTATCTTTATCATTGTCAAATAAAGCATCCATTACATTATTCATCATTGCTTTAGTTAATTCGGCTCCCCTAATGATCTCCGATGTTGTTGCTTTAAAAGCAGCTGCAGGATTATCCATCAAAAGCTTATCAAGGTAAATGGATTGGATTTCTTCATCCACGCCTTTGCCCTTAATTACAGTTTCAAGAAATTTCACGTAGTATTTTGTAATCGGAAGAAATACTAAAGCGCTGAAAACATTGAATAATGTATGGGAGTTGGCAATCTGAGATCCTATATCTCCATTTGGCTGGAGATATATAGTTGTAACTTCAATCAGACGTACAAAATAAGGTAAAATCAAAGCTACCAAAATTACGCCGAATATATTATATAATGTATGCGCCCAAGCCGTTCTTCTTGCATGAATATTACCAGAAAGGCTTGCCAACTGAGCTGTTATACATGTACCTATATTGTCTCCCAGCATTATTGCCACTGCTGATGTAAGGTCCAGAAGGCCTGCTTGCCCTAATATCATAACCAAACCTACTGTAGCAGCGCTGCTATGTACCATTGCTGTTGCTATTGCACCCAGCACAATACCTATAATTGGATTTGAAGCATATGTTTGGAAGAAATATCTAAGAGTCGGACTTTGCTGCATGAAGGGTATTCCTTGATTTAAAATCTTTAGACCTAGAAACATCATTCCAAAGCCCATAAGAGCTTCACCGAAATTTTTTGCGGTTTTGTTTTTAGCGAAATAGCTTATTGTAAATCCTATGCCTAGTACGGGCAATGCTATTTCAGTCAATTTGAAGTTAAAACTAAATGCCATCAACTGAGCAGTTATAGTAGTTCCAATATTTGCTCCGTAAATAATACCTACTGCCTGAGGCAGCTTCATAAGGCCTGCGTTTACAAAACCTACTGTCAGAACTGTGATAGCTGTACTGCTTTGTACTAACGCAGTTAAAAAAGTACCTACTAAAAATGCACTCCATACTCTGCCTGTCAATATAGAGAGCATTTTTTTCATCATTTCGCCTGAAGCCTTTTCTAGGCCTTCTCCCATCTTATCTACACCGTACATAAGAAGAGCAGTACCGCCTATTAGGCCAAAAATTAAATCTCTCATATTCGCCCCCAAAATATATGTATTTTCCCTTGTCCAAAATGATTCTACCATATTAAGTTATTAAATGAAACATATCTTTTGTCATATTTGCAAATATTCTTCTGCTACAAAATAAATTTTATTGATTAAGCATAAGAGATATAAAAATATTCGTAATGCAGATTTTAGGAAAAGCAAGGGCTAAAAGCCTTCGATACAGTACAGCTCTTTCAGATAAGTCGTTTATATCAGCACTGTATAAAGCTGCAAACTTGCTTTCGGATATGATTTTCTTCATTTTCTCTGTAAAACTGTATTCATTGGTGCTCCATATATCCTCATCAATTATCTTTGAAAAATTAGCCATGTCTATATCAGCTTTCTTTGAATTGTATAATTCTAAAATAATATCTATTAGTTCATTTAAGGAATATTCTCTGCATCTTTCTATTCCCATGACTTCTGCTGAAATCTCAGCTGCTGCAGAGATTATTCCATCGGTATTTCTGATTTTTCTTTCAGAAGAATAGTTTCTTAAAACTCTTAAAAGTTTATATATTATAAATCTATTTTGAGGGCTGAATCTTTTATCCCATTCTATTCCAAGGAAGCGATATATCTTCTTTATATGGCTTTCATCCAGTTTTATATTATTCCTGGTGTCATTTAAATAGTAATACTTTCCCTTATATCTTCCAAAAACCCTCATAGTATCATAGTAGCCTATCTCTATGTTTCTTTTTGCTCTCTCTATATCAAAAACCAGCATTGGTCCCAGGTTTTCGGAGTTTTTTATCTGTATAAGATTAAGATCCTTGCTCTTTACTCTTCTTACCAGGCCTACTCCAGATACATCCACAGATATTACATTATATATTTTCCTCTGAAGCATTAGCGATACAGGTAAATTGTCATATATGGCACCGTCTATGAATTTTTTGCCGCCAATTTCCATAGGTTTAAATGCAGGAAAGGATGCACTTGCCAGAAGATAATCCACCAATTCTCCTTTAGGTATTTCTTCTTTAAAAATAGCCATAGGCTTTCTGTCAGTCAGCGAAAAAGTCACTATTCCAAAATCCATAGGAGATTTTCTGATTTTATCCTCATTAACATGCATAGCAATAAGCTTTTTCAAAGGAGTCACATCCAAACCTCCGGAGTTGATAGCAGATTTTATCAGCCTGATGATTTCTTCTTTCTTTTTATGAAAATCCAAGTCTGATATTTCTTTATTAATATTTATAATAGTTTCAACTGAGATGCTGGTCCATAACTCAAAAGCCTTGTCATAATCATCCTGAACTATCATGGCACCGTTTAAAGCACCAACAGAGGTTCCAGCCACAGCAATGAGAGGTACTTCCAGCTCTCGCAGAGCTTTCCATACCCCTATCTCATAAGCTCCTTTGGCTCCTCCTCCGCCTAAAACAAGACCATATCCTGTCATATATTGGATCACCTATAATGTTAATTACTTTCTACTAATTAGATGCAGTTGATGAAACTTCTCTCTTATCCTTTACAAAGTTTTCGTACTGTGATAATAACATTCCTGCAAGCATTAATGCACAGCCTAAATATCCTCTCAATGGCATTATTTCACCAAGCAATAACAATCCTCCTATACTTGCAAACACAGACTCCATGCTCATAGCAATTGCTGCATGAGAAGGCTTTGCATGCTTTTGTGCCACAACCTGCAATGTATATGCAACGCCAACAGACATAATGCCTCCATACAGCAAAGGTATAATAACCTGAGGAATAACTCCAAAATTGATATCTTCAAAAATAAATGCAGTAATAAGGCTTAGAACAGAACATGTAATATACTGTGCAAATGATAATTTAAGTGCATCAACTTTCTTTGTAAAATAGTCAATAACAAGTATATGAACTGCCCAGAATACTGCACCTATAAGTTCAAGCAGATCGCCAAATTCAATATAAAAACCTTCATTTACGCTTAAAAAATATAATCCAACGGCTGCGACTAAAACGCCCAACCATGTAGCAACGTTGGTTTTCTGTTTAATAAATAAACCTAAAATGGGAACAATGACAATATAAAGACCGGTAATAAAGCCTGCTTTACCTGCTGTTGTATAGATCAAACCTACTTGCTGCAGAGATGCTCCAAAAAATAAAACACTTCCGGCTATAATTCCTGCAATAATTACACTTGTATTATTAGAATCTTCTTTTTTATCATCATATGATTCCTTTGATTTTCCATTGATAAAATACAATATTGGCAATAGTGATATGCTTCCCAACATAAACCTGAGTCCATTAAATGTAAATGCCCCCACATGCTGCATACCAACTCTCTGAGCAACAAAGGCAAAGCCCCATATAGCTGCTGTCAGCAATAATAGCGCGCTGGACTTAACCTCTTCTTTTTTCATATTAACCCACCTTTTCAAAAATATTTAGCTCCATATAAAATTATATCACATTTATTGGAGCATTTAAGCAATTTATAATTTTCAATCAGCCAAGCTTATCTCTAAAGAATCTCAACTTCAATATTCTGTACTACAGCCTCAGTATTCTGCTCTATGTATTCAATTACACTTTGGATGCATTGATTGGAATGCTTTGTGCTATTACTAACACAAGCAATTCCAATCACTATGGACTGATGCACATCAAGATCTTCTACTTCAGCAATAGATACATTAAACTTATGTTTTACTTTGCCCACAAGGCTTTTTACTATCATTCTTTTTTCTTTTAAGGAATGCACCCAATTTGCATACAAGTATATTTTAGCAGTCCCAACTATCATAGCTGCACCTCCATAAAAAGCTTCAGCAGAAGATAAATCTGCTGAAGGCAAGTTGAGCTTTTTTATAACTTGTTAAATTTTACATATTTGTAGCTACAAGAACACAGTCCAGTAGTATTTCCATACCCTTCTCTTTTGCAAGATCCAGAATCTCTTTATCATAAGTTCCGGGCTGGAACCAGACATATTTGATTCCTAATGATGCTGCCTCTTCAATGTAAGCTTTTCCTCTTGCAGGTGCCACAACCATATTGATTACTTCCGGCACCTTGGGAAGAGATGAAAGATCTTTATAGCATTTATCCCCATCTATAGTTTCACAAACGGGATTTACCGGATAAACTTCATATCCTCTTTCTTTTAATCTCTTATATATCTTGTATCCAAATTTCTCAGTATTCTGGGTTGCACCTATAACCGCCCAGACTTTCTTCTCCAACATTGTTTCCTTACTCATGATTATTCCTCCTTGTTTATTGTTTATAAGTTTTTCTTTTTCCTTGCGAGATAATCTTTTTATTGCTGCCTCCCTGCTCATAGCTTTATTATCAGAATCAAAGTATTCATAATATATCAGGCTTACCGGAAGCCTTACCCTGGTATACTTTGATGCTGTGCCGCTATTGTGGGCTTTGAGCCTCTTTTCCAGATCTTTTGTCCAGCCAGTATAGTATGTGTTATCAGAGCATTTTAATATGTATGTATAAGCCATCTTTATCACTCTTTCTGCACTTGCTCGCTATATGTTTTACAGATGCAAATCCCATCTTTCCTCAATTATATGTTCTCCCCAGGAATCATTTACTTTTGTTTCAATTAGCTTAAAGCCATATTTGCTATAGAGGTGGCGTGCGGCTTTCAGCTTATCAACAGTCCAAAGAAATATATGTTTATATTCTTTCTCCCTGCAGAAATCCATAAATGTATCCATAAGCTTGTGACCTAATCCATTGCCGCGCATTTCAGGCTCAATAAGGAACCAGCGCAGCATTGCAGTAGCTTCATCTACTCTGACCAGAGCTATTACACCTACCTGTTTGCCATTCATCTCTGCTATCCAGATATTCTCTTTCGTATTATCATGATTCTTATTGAATTCATTGACATACTTTTCAACATAGTTCCCGAATTCCGGTCCGAATCCATACTCAGTATCATAAAGTTCTCTGTGTCTTTTAATAATATAATCTATATCCTCAGGCTTATAGGTTCGAATCGCAACATCATCAATATTATTCATAGAACCACCTCCTGATGTATATTCATATTATCAAACTACATTCCATCATAATATATTTCTTCATATAGTGCTCCAGTTTTAATGCTATAACTATATCATACTATAAATCGAAAGATAAAAATACCACCTATTGGCGATTGCCTGCAGGTGGTATATTAAGACTATTCCAGATATAAATCTAATTGTTTTGCATTATAAATCTTTCATAAATATCTGCTTGGTTCAGAAGCATTTGCCCATATTCTTTACGATTCTCCTCAGAAAGGTTTTCATCATTTTGCTTCAATTCAACCACCAGCATATTTCTATCATTTTCACCTATTATTACATAGTTTTGATCATTGGCTTCAAAGTCCTGTTTCTGTTGGATCCAATCTTCTTTTGATATATGATGAATCGTCATTAATTCAGCCCTTTGTTTATTGCTGCCTATGTATATGAAATGAACTGACTTAATTTCATAGTTTTCGTCAGCTTCTGTATCTATTGCAAATTTACCGCTCCAGCTTTCAGGTATAATGAACCTGTATCCTTCACTATAGCTAGAATATTCCTCCATGACTTTTTTAAGTCCTCCATTTCCGTCCCATTGATACCAGTTGTTTATCCAAGGCATGGCTACCATGGCATAACCCTCCGCTTCAAGAGGTTCAGACTGGACACCAACCTCTATGATTCCATCACTGTTTATGTCCTGACTGTAAAGAGGATAGGGTTTAAAGGTCTGGGAAAAGTCATATTCATCTTTTGATTTGATCACTCTTACATACTCTCCCTCATCTTTTACCACTATCTCCGTTATAGCAGAATGAGCACCTACTGCAAGCTCAACAAAAATTCCATTTTGTTTTTCATTTACTTTTCCGATAAGGACTGAGTCAGGGTAACACATCAGTTGAAATTCTGTTTCATACTCCAATTTGCAGGAGTTATCTTTAAAGTTGTAAACCTTCAGCCTTGCAGAGGGTATTTCTGTCTCAACCCTTTCTATGTAAGCCAACTCAAATATACCGTCACTATCAATATCTCCTATGGAAAAAGGTGCATAACCAAATATGGTGCCTGATTGTTCAACTCTGGTCTTCAGCTCATCTTCAATTGCCTTATAGGTATTGCTTACTAAAGCTGCCATTTCTCCATATGACACAATAGCCTTAGGATCAAAAACTCCATTACCTTTACCTTTGGCTATGCCTTTCATATATGCCACTGTTATACTATGATTGTATCTTGTGTCAACCTCATTCGTATCAGAGTAGACTATCATTTTTATGACAGGCACTTTATCCAAGTTTTTACCTGTTTTTTCTGCCCATATTTTGGCAAGTTCATGAACAACTGCTTCCCTGGTCATTGCATCAGGTTTTCCATCGTATTTTTCATCGATTACCAGCTTGATAAGCTCATGAAATACTTCCACATCAACAGCAGCATCAAGATTCACGCCTTCAAATATATGCTTAGCATTATAGTTCTTTGATAAACCATCTATGTATGTCTGTGCCCAGTGATTAAGGTTATAACTCACAGTAGCTTCTTTTGCATCCTTTACTGCTGATTCAGGCATCAGCTGTGCCAATGCAGGGACTGTTAAAACTGCACACAAAGCTCCTGCAATTATTCCGGTTTTTATCAACATCTTTTTCATTTCATAAATCCTCCATCATTATGTTGCTATATATCTTGACGAAGATATGTTGGATTTGTTCCAGATTATTCACCCAAATATCTGATTAGAGTCTGGGTATTCCTTTTTGGTTATTTATGAGAACACGGATTCACACGGCGGGGTATTTTTTGAGTGAACACTATAAGACACTAAAATTTCACCAAAATACACTAAACAATACTGCTTAGATAGTGTAGCCAACTAGAATAAACATATGTGCAGTTCACATGGGTAATACAAAATTTATCATGTCTTTCCCTGGAATCGCTAGTTTTCTTTGCTACACAGAAATCTAATGGATATATAATAGAGCATTAGAGTCACTCAAAGTTAATAACTTATGCGATATTAGATATCCATTAGATTGGCTTATATCGCTACACTAGCTAAAAAATAAGCATATGTGCAAATGAACATAAGTGAACTGCACATATGCTTATTCCTGTTCGTTACCATTTAGTGTCCTTTTGTGAAGTTTTAGTGTCTTTTAGTGTTCTTAAAAATATTAATTTGCCTGGGCTCGATGCTTGGAATCATCTGTCTTCTTTAAGTTTTGTGCTATTACAGGCCAGATATTCTCTGTTTCAAAACCTCTCCTCCAGGCTGCTGCTCCAGCCAGGTTATACTTGTAAACCAAAGAGGATTTAAGGTTGATTGAGTCTGCATCTTCTATCCAAACCTTGTAGGTTTTACCGTTGTCTGTATACTGGGCATAATGCTGACCGCTTTCCTCATCCCATACAATATTAGGTTTCTTTTCATCAAGGATTTTCTGTATACCTGCCATGGATAAGGCTTTCGATGTAACCTTTGTCTTTCCATCAACCTTTTCTTCTTCCCATAGTCTTGTATAGAAAGGCATTCCCAGTATTACCTTTTCTGCGGGAACTTGCTCCAATATCCTTTTCAGATTGTTTTCAACCCATTTATACTGGGCAACTGAACCTGCTTTTGGGCTTGAAGCCCAATGCTGATCATAAGCCATTACAGCCATATAATCTACTGCTTCTGCCAATGCTTTTCTATCATAACATTGGGACCAGTTTGCGCTTGATGATATAAAAGTAACATCCATGGAAAGCGTTAGGCCTTGCTCTCTGCAAAGCGGATAGAATTCTCTCATGAATTGAGTAAGCATGTCCCTATCTTTTACATAAATATTTTCAAAGTCAATATTAATTCCATCCAGCTTATAAAGCTTTGCATACACCAGCAGCTGACTTATTATCTTTTCTCTTGTATCCGTATTATTTAAAAACTCATGAGTTATATCAGGATTAAAATCGTTGGAAGCCAAACCCCACACCTGATAGCCGTTTTCGTGTGCCCATTCCACATACTCCATATCTGCGTTATTGGCTACATTTCCTTCTCCATCCACTACAGCAAACCAGGTTGGCGATACAATATCCAAACCTTCCATAGCCTTCAGCTTGCTTACATCCGGGTTCTTTTTGATAACATGCTCCCATACCATATTTATTTTACCTTTCTCAGGTTTAAAGGGTTCTATTACAGGTTCCTGAGGTATAGGCTCAGTAACGGTTTCTTCATATACGCTCAAGTATTTTCCTTCTATATATCCTAAAATACCATCCATGGTCCTTACCTTATACCAATCTCCTGTTTGTTCAAAAACCCTTACCTTATCTCCTTTGTGCAACGGCTCTGTAACATATGGAGAAAACAGTGTGCTATCCCTTTTAAGTCTCCTATCCTTCAATAGTTCACCTGTTATTATTGTATCTTTGGTAAAATCTATTACAGCTATTGTGTCAGAAACAAGCTCAACATTTATATTCAGCATATCTGCCAAAAATTCTATAGGTATATACGGTATCCCATCTACTATTCTGGCAGGCACATTTAAATCCATGGGTTTTTGGTTTACCATGGCTGTAAGCTTGTCCGTTTTCATGGTGATAAGCTTGTCCTTTGTGGTAAAAACTACTTTCTCCAATTTTTCATCCCAATATACATTAGGATCCAGGTATTTTTTTATTGTTCCGAAAGAGAGAAGTATATATCCATCCTCTATCAATGGCTCTTCCACATCTGTTATGACTTCAGAGCCAATTATCAGGTAATTTCGATCCTCTGAGTATGGAGCCTGAGTCCATATAGATGTTATATAAAACACTGTCCCAGCAGCTAATACTACCATACACAGAAGTACTACTATAAATTTTTTCAACCTCACTTCCCCCTTTTTACATTATTGTTTGCTTAGCTTAGGGTATTCCTTTTCCGTCCTGGCTCGCGGCACGCGGCACGAGATGCTAAGGTATTCCTTATGGGTTATTTTGAAAAACACGGATTTACACGGAACTACCCACTGATTAACACGGCGGTTTCTTTATTTGAGAACACTAAAAGACACAAAAGGTACACAAAACACACTAAAGACTAATTCAAAAACTATAGTAGTTAAGCATATAAAAGTAAATACAAAAGAGAAATAGCATAGGCAACAAAATCATCAATATATATCACTTAAATTTGCTTAATTATAATTATAGTATTCATATGATTAATACAATCCTTTGGTGTCCTTTAGTGTAATTTTAGTGTCTTTTAGTGGTTTCATAAAAATTAAAACGCTCTTTTTTGGACTTCATATAGGATTCGTTCTTCGTCTAAGGTCAATATTTGACCTTTTTCCATGACAATATTCCCATTTATTATGACGTATTCGACATCAGATGAGTTCCCGGAATATACTATGGCAGATTTTTCATTGTATTTTGGGTAATACCAGGATTTTTCTGTATTTATAACTATTAAATCTGCGGACATGCCTTTTTTTATCTCTCCCACATTATTAAATCCCAATGCTCTGGCACCGTTTACAGTTGCCATTCTAAGAATCTGATCTACAGGAAGTGCTGTAGGATCCTTAGTAATAACCTTCTGAAGATAGGTTGCAGCTCTCATCTCTTCCAGCATATCCAGGTTATTGTTGCTGGAAGCTCCGTCTGTTCCCAAAGCTATGTTTATTCCCATATCTGCCATGGCTTTTACGGGTGCTATTCCGCTGGCAAGTTTCATATTGCTTCCCGGATTGTGCACCACATTGACCTTCTTTTCCTTCAATATTTCCATATCTTCTTCATCAACTACTACACAATGGGCAGCTATGGTTCTTTCACTCAGCAGCCCAGCTTTATCTGCAAGCTTAATGGGCGACATGCCATACTTATCTACGCAATTTTTGACCTCATCTGTTGTTTCAGAAAGGTGAATCTGTATATCAGCCTTGATTTCCCGGGCAAGACGGGCCACCTTTTCAAGATAAGGAAATGAGCAGGTATAGACAGAATGAGGTGCCAGATTCACTCTAATCCTTCCATTGCTGCTGTTATGAAAATCCTTATAGAGTGCAAGAGCTTCAGATACTCTATGATCAGGTCCTTCAGCAGATTCCCCTTGGAGTCCTCTTCCCAGAGCAGATCTCATGCCGGATTGAACCACTGCTTCTGCAGTTTTGTCCATAAACATATACATATCGCAAAAGGCAGTTGTGCCTCCCTTTAACATTTCAAGCATAGCCAGGGAAGATGCCCAATAAGCATCCTCTTCAGTTAACTTATCTTCCAAAGGAAATATTTTATTGAACAGCCAATCCATAAGCTTAAGATCATCGGCATAATTTCTGAACATGGTCATTGCAGCGTGATTATGGGCATTGACAAAACCAGGCATTATAGCCTTGCCTTTCAGGTCAATAACTCTATCATAGTTTTCAGCCAGATTGGCTTGTACTGAACCTGCATAATCTATAATTCCATCCTTTATGCCAACCGCTCCATCCTTGATGAGAGTTCCTTTTTCATCACATGTTATTACAGAGGCATTTATAAACAACAGACTCATCTATTCACCCCATCCTTTTAGGTATTCATCTTGCTCTTCTGTCAGTGTATCAATCTTTATTCCCATTGCTTCAAGCTTCATAAATGCAACTTTCCTGTCTATCTCATCAGGTACATCATATACCTTTTTATCAAGACTGCTATAATTGTCATTTATGTACTTAGCGCTTAAGGCCTGCAATGCGAAACTCATATCCATTATTTCTGCAGGGTGTCCATCTCCTGCTGCCAGATTTACCAGTCTACCCTCTGCCAGTAGATTTATAACTCTTCCGTCTTTCATCACATATCCCATAATGTTGTTTCTCATAATTTTCTTTTCAACAGCTAAATCATCCAGATCCGGCTTCCATATCTCCACATCAAAGTGACCCGCATTAGCAAGTATGGCTCCATCCTTCATTTTCTCATAGTGCTCTTTTGTCAATACCTTAGTACATCCTGTCACAGTTATAAAGAAGTCTCCTATTGAAGCAGCTTCAATCAGCGGCATTACACTGTAGCCATCCATATATGCCTCTATGGCCTTTATGGGATCCACTTCGCAAACCACCACATTAGCTCCCAGACCCTTTGCTTTATTTGCCACTCCTTTTCCACACCAGCCATAACCTATAACCACCACTGTTTTACCAGCTACTATAAGATTTGTGGTTCTCATTATTCCATCCCATACGGATTGACCGGTGCCGTATCTATTATCAAAAAGATATTTGCAGTAAGCATCGTTTACTGAAATCATCGGGAACAAAAGCTGACCTGCCTTCTCTCTTGCTCTTAATCTCAATACACCAGTTGTTGTTTCTTCACAGCCTCCCAATATATCTGGCACCAACTCCTGTCTTGTGCTATGCAACAAATGAACCAAATCTCCACCGTCATCTATTACTATATGGGGCTTTATATCGAGAGCCGCATTGAGATGCTCATTGTATTCTTCCGGGCTGGAATTATACCAGGCATATACATGAAGACCGTCCTCTGCCAAAGCTGCAGCCACATCATCCTGGGTGGACAACGGATTGCTTCCTGTTATGGAAACCTCTGCTCCTCCTGCCTTCAGAACCTTTGCAAGATAGGCAGTCTTGGCCTCTAAATGTATTGACATCACAATTCTTTTTCCTGCGAATGGTTTATTCTTTATGAATTCTTCTTCTATCCTTGAAAGTACAGACATATTTCTTTTTACCCATTCAATCTTTCTATGACCAGATGGAGCAAGTTTAATATCCCTAATTATATTTTCTTTCATTTGAGAAACCTCCTGTATATATTCTCTGTGCAAATTTGATACTTATATTATACTTCACATTGTTGAATAATACATGCTTTTTGTGCTTAAGAAATCACCTTCTCATAGAAGTTTGACAGTCAATGTCTAATGGCATAATATTAAAGTATATATTTTATACAGTAGGTGAAACAATGCTTTATCAAATATTCATTACTTTTTTCAAAATTGGCTGCTTCACCATAGGAGGCGGCTATGCCATGGTTCCTGTAATACAGAGAGAGATTGTTGAAAATAAGAAATGGATAAGTCAGGATGAGTTTCTTGATGCCATTGCGCTGACCAATAGTTTGCCTGGCCCACTTGCAACCAACACAGCCACTTATGTGGGATACCGTATGGCAGGAATATCCGGAGCCATAACAGGAGTTGTGGCAACAGCTTTACCATCCTTCCTTATAATACTTGCCATTGCAGCCTTCTTTACCACCATTAAGGATAGTACAGTGGTTCAGAATATTTTTAGAGGCATAAGACCTGCAGTAGTATCCTTAATAACATATGCGGTAATAAAGCTGGCAAAGTCCATAGGTTTAAAAACTAAAAACATTCTAATATCACTGGGCACCCTTCTGGGAATGATATTTTTAAACATTCATCCTATTGCAGCCGTAATAGTATCTGGAATTTTAGGCTTCTTCTTTTTCAGAGAGGAGGCTGCTGAAAAATGAATATATTATGGAAAATATTCTTTACTTTTCTTAAGATAGGAGCTTTCAGCTTTGGCGGAGGATATGCCGTCATATCAATGATTCAGAAAGATATAATACTGGATAAAGGCTGGATAAAACCTGAGGAGTTCATTGATATAGTAGCAATAGCAGAGATGACTCCCGGACCTATTGCAGTTAATTCTTCTACATATATAGGCTATAAGCTGGCAGGACTTTTAGGTTCCGCCCTTGGTACAATAGGAGTGGTTCTGGTTCCCACATTACTTGCGCTGATTGTTTCCATATACTTCAATAAGTTTAAACATCTTGACTGGGTCAAGTGGACATTAAAAGGTATAAGACCTGCAGTCCTGGGAATCATAGCTGCTGCCTGCTTTACAATAGGTAAAGTATCCTTCGTGGATTTAAGAAGCATAATCATCGGTGCACTCATATTCCTTGGAGTATATAAGCTTAAGATAAGTCCCATATTGGCAATAATCATATCCGGTTGTCTTGGATTGATACTGTACGGATTACCCGTTTGATGCGGAGCCTAAAATATTCCTTTTCCGTCCTGGCACGAGGCACGCGGTAAGCTGGTTCGGGTATTCCTCTAGGCTCCTTTTGAGGAACACGGATTTACACGGCGGCAACCACGGACTAACACGGCGGGTTCTTTTTAGGAACGCTAAAGCATTCATATACAGTTATTGTGGCGGCATAAGCCAATCTAAGGGACATATAATATCGCAAAAGTTATTAACTTTGGTGACTCTAATGCTCTATTATATGCCCCTTAGATTTCCGGATTATTAGACACCCTAGAGGAATACCCTAGACAACGCAAACATTGCTAACACGCTACACTAGCTAAAGAATAAGCATATGTGCAAGTGAACATATTTATTGATTTTGCCTGTAACTCTTAGCGAAAAATCCTTAGAAAAATCGTATGGGCAGCACGGATGCTGCCCAAGCTTTCCAGGGCATGGAGGCCCTTTGGGAAGCGTTAGATTTTTCTTAGGATATGAGCTTTAGAGTTACCAAAATCAATAACCCATGTGAGCTGCACATATGCTTATTCTAGTTCGCTATACTATCGAAGCAGTACTATTAGGGACCCTAGAGGAATACCCGGATTACCCGTAACTCGTAACACGTGACAAGACGGTATAGGAATACCCTAGGCAACGCAGCCTATATTTATGTTTAAAAAACCTATTCGCAGTCAATAATACTAGCTGTGAAGAGGTGATTTTTTTATGGGTGTTAGAATAGGTGTGCCGCGGGGTATGTACTTTTATAAGTTCTATCCCTTTACCAGAAGATTTTTAACTGAGCTGGGTGCTGAGGTTGTTCCGTCACCGCCTACAAATAAGGAAATACTGGACCTGGGATCCAGGTATTGCATAGATGATGCCTGCCTTCCCGTTAAGGTTTATCACGGTCATGCTGAGTATCTCAAAGATAAGGTTGATTATATGCTCATTCCCAGACTCACCAGCATATCGCCAAGGGAATACATATGTCCTAAATTCGGCGGCCTGCCTGAAATGGTGAAATATTCTATAGATAAGCTGCCTAAGCTTATTGATGTAGAGATCAATATGTACAAAACCAGAAGAAATCTTATCAATTCATTATTAAAAGCAGGCAGTATGCTAACGAAAAATCCTTATCGGATAAAAAGAGCTGCAGACAAAGCTGCCAAGGAGCAAATCATGTACAACAATGATCTTCTTAAGGGAGATTTACCATGCAAATATATTGATAATGCTGATGTTCAAAGATGCAATACCGGCCCTTTGGTAGGCATCGCTGCTCATCCATATCTTCTATACGATAACTTTATCAATATGAATCTGTTAGAGAAGCTTTCCAGCAGGGGTATTAAGTTTTTTGTTCCGGAAATGGTTGAAAAAAGTGTCATAGAAGAAAAATGCAAGATATTCGAAAAAAGGATGTTCTGGAGCAGCAGCAAAGAACTGATAGGAAGCGCCCTATACATGATGGAAAACGATAAGATAGATGGAATAATGATGCTTACTTCTTTTGGCTGCGGCATTGATTCATTATCCATTGAACTAATACAAAGATTGGGAAGAAGAAAATATAATAAGCCTTTCATGGTAATGACCCTTGATGAGCATACAGGCGATGCCAATTTCAATACCAGACTTGAGGCTTTTCTTGATCTGATAGATAGGAGGCAAGCTAATTGAGACTGACTTATCCGCATATGGGTGAAGCTTATATTGCAGTAAAAGCTTTGTTTGATGATTTAGGCATAGAAAGCATAATTCCCCCTTACAGCACTGAAAATACTTTAAGAATTGGTGTAAAAGAATGTCCGGAAGGAATATGCCTTCCCTTTAAGATAATGCTTGGCAACTATGTAAAAAGTATAGAAGATGGAGCAGACACCATTGTCATAACAGGAAGCTGCGGACCTTGCCGTTTCGGTTATTATGGCCCCCTTCAAAAGCTCATATTGGAAGATATGGGCTACAACGTAGATATGATTATACTTGACCCTCTGAAGGAAGGTATAGGAAAATTTATAAATAATATAAGGCGGCTCAGCAATGGAGCAGGTTTTAAAGCATATAAAGTATTTATGGATGCTTACAGGGTATGTGAGAAAATCGATGAATTAAATCAGGTACAATACTTCGTCAGGCCTAGAACCAAAGATAAGGCAAGAGTTAACAGCATAATGCATGAGTTCAAGTCCAAGGTGCTTAGTGCAAAGGGTTCAAAGGAAATATCAGATCTCATAGATACTACAAAGAATCAACTCCTGGCTTTAGATATAGATATGGACATGAATCCTATAAAGATAGGCATAATAGGAGAAATTTATACCATAATAGATCCTTTCTCCAACCTGAATGCCGAAGAAAGACTGGGAGATATGGGTGCAGAAGTCCATAGATCCATGACTGTTAAAGACTGGGCAGAGAACAATCTTGTAAAACCGCTGAGACGACAAAAACCTTACGAGTTAGAGATAAAATTATCTAAACCTTACCTCCCGGTTCTCATTGGAGGACATACCCAGCAATGTCTGGGCCATGCTGTAAATTATGCCCTATCAGGATATGACGGCTTGGTTCAGATTTATCCTATGGGCTGTATGCCTGAGATAGTATCACGCTCCATATTGCCTCAGATTGAGAAGGATTATGACATACCCATACTCTATCTGATAGTTGATGAACAGACAGGAGAAGCAGGATACCAGACACGGCTTGAGGCATTTTATGATTATGTGCAAACACGTAAAAAAAAGCGAAGCTGATATGCTTCGCTTCAGATTGCAGACAAACACGGTTTCCAATAAAGCAGGAAGCCGTGTTTTTTCACATATTGATGGAATTTTC
>Ga0134092_1000510_pt1 | contig 39021 bp, 34 predicted proteins | sample 3_6taG_FD_94454 | JGI IMG/M metagenome (GOLD analysis project Ga0134092, IMG submission 94454) | Switchgrass degrading microbial communities from high solid loading bioreactors in New Hampshire, USA - 3_6_20_6_A3 metaG | ecosystem: Engineered > Bioreactor > Semi-continuous > Anaerobic >... | reverse complement strand
TGTCTATGATGGATTCTTCCCCTATGCTGAATCCATTTCTCTTAAGTATTTCTTCAATCTTTTCCTTATGGCCTACTAGTACGGGCTCTACTAGATTGTCCTCTTTAGCCTTGAATACAGCTTCTAAAGTATGCTCATCATGAGCTGCTACTACAACCACTTTCTTTTTCCCTTCAAAGTTAGAAACCCTTTCGATTAGCTGTTGAAAACTGTTGATTACCACGTTCATCTCTCCTTATTCTTAATTTAATAAGAAAACTTCCGATTTATAGTTCTCCATATATAATTATATTTTAAAATCCATAGATTTCCTATTGATTTTAAATAAATTTGTTCAGTAAGAATATATATTCTTACTGAACAAATTTTATTAAGCCTCTACTAATTCTATTGCTTCCATTCCTTTTTGGAAAGCTTTGATATTTATGTCCACAAATCTTTCCTTCACATTATTTCTTATAACTTGTTCCCAATCGATATCAGTTAAATCCATAGCCTTTACCAATGCTCCAAGTAACACTATATTCATAACCTTTGGATTTCCTAAATCCATAGCTATTTTAGCAGCATCTATAACCCATGTATCTGCCTTTTCCTTTATGGATTCAATTATGCCTTCAGGATAATCTGCTTTACCTGCCAATATTGGTGCAGAAGGAATTTTATAATCGTTTATAACAACTTTTCCATTGGGTTTTAAATACTCTAACCATCTTAAAGCTTCCATTGCCTCAAAGGAAACTAATATATCAGCTGCTCCTCTTCCTATAATAGGAGAATAAACCTCATCTCCAAATCTTACTTGTGTAGAAACACTTCCACCTCTTTGAGCCATACCATGGATTTCTGACATCTTTACATCATATCCTGCTTCAACCAATCCAGTTGACAATATCTTACTAGCCAATATTGTTCCTTGTCCACCTACTCCAACTAATAATATACTCTTTGTATTCATATTACTCACCCACCTTAATAATTGCTTTTGTAGGACAAACTTGCATACATAATTCACATCCAATACACTGTACGCTATCGATTATGGATTTTTTCTTTGTCTTATCGAAGTATATTGCTGGACATCCAGTGTTTACACACTTCTTACATCCTATACATTTTTCTTCTTCAACTGTGCATTTTCCTGTTAATGGCTCAAATTCCTTCTTATCAATTTCTGATAGCTTCTTCAAAGCACATGGCCATCTTGTTATTATTACTGATGGTTCATCAAGGCTGAAAGCCCAATCAAAAGCTTCTTTCAACTCATCAAGTTTTAGTGGATTAACTGTCTTTACATGTTTAATTCCTATAGCCTTAACTACATCAGCTATGTTAACCATCTCTGTAACTTCACCTTGAAGAGTATATCCAGTTCCTGGGTTGTCCTGTTGCCCAGTCATGCTGGTTACCCTGTTATCAAGAATACAAGTTATTATATTGCTCTTGTTGTACACTACATCCATTAAGCTGTTTATACCAGTATGGAAGAAAGTGGAATCTCCAATAACGCTAACTACTTTCATGTCCTTGTTATACTTTTCAAACACCTTATTAGCTCCATGGCCTAAGCTGATACTTGCTCCCATACAGATAGTTGTATCCATAGCATTTAGTGGGTCTGCTCCACCTAGAGTATAGCATCCTATATCTCCTGTTATCATCACATTCTTTTTCTTGCTCAATCCATAGAAGAATCCTCTGTGAGGACAGCCTGCACAAAGAGTTGGAGGTCTGTTAACAACCTTTGAGCTATCGCTCTCAATTATGGTTGGCTTTTCATCTAACAATGAAGCTGCAACTATTTCAGGGTTAAGTTCCCAGATGTTAGGTATCTTGTCTTTACCTATACATTTGATTCCATGAGCTTTAATTTGCTCTTCTATATATGGCTCTAGTTCTTCTACTACATAGAGGGTTTCTACTTTTTCTGCAAACTCCTTTATCTTCTTCATTGGAAGAGGGTGAGTAAATCCTAATTTCAAATAGGAAGCATTATCACCAAATACTTCTCTAGCATATTCAAAGGCAACTCCAGAAGAAATTACTCCAATCTTATCTGTATTCCAGATAACATAATTCAAATCAGTTTCATTGGAAAATTCCTCTAGCTTTTTAAGCCTTTCCTCTACCTTTACGTGTAATTGTTTAGCTACTGCAGGAGCTACATAATACTTTTGTAGATCCTTCTTATATGGCTTTATTGGAACTTCTTTTCTCTCTCCAACTTCAACAAGGGATTTGCTGTGGCAAACTCTTGTGGTCATTCTCATCAATACCAATGTATCAAACTCTTCGCTTATCTCCATGGCCTTTATAACCATGTCCTTAGCTTCCTGGCTGTTGCTTGGTTCAACCATTGCAACCTTTGCATGTCTTGCGTAATATCTGTTGTCCTGTTCATTTTGGGATGAGTGAAGTCCTGGGTCATCTGCTGTAATTAATACCATTCCTCCATTAACTCCCGTATATCCTATAGTGAAAAATGGGTCAGCAGCAACATTTAATCCTACGTGTTTCATGGCTGCAAGGCTTCTTGCCCCAGCAATAGCTGCACCCAAAGCAGCTTCTACGGCTACCTTTTCATTTGGTGCCCATTCAGAAATTATATCACTATAATTAGCAATATTCTCTAATATTTCAGTACTTGGCGTTCCAGGATAAGCAGAAGCAAAATGTACGCCAGCTTCATATGCCCCTAAGGCTACTGCTTCATTTCCAGTCAATAGCTTTTTCATTTATAGTCCTCCCTTTTTAAAGTTATTAAATATATGATAAATACAATTATTTGCTAAGTTTTTATGCTACATTTTTAGTCCGATAGTCGTAATTTTCTCTCACTTGACCTAAATTGAAATATTTACCTAGTAATGTGAATACCACTGCTCCTACAACTGTAGGTAATATCCATCCAAAGCCTGATTTTCCTAATGGCAATACTTCTACTATTCCGCTAAGGCTTACTAGTCCTTTTATTCCTACCATGTTGCCAAATAATCCTAACCCCTCTGATAATGAAGCTATACTTACTCCTATAACAGCTCCTAAATATGTCAAATTGTATTTAATCTTTTTATCAAATATAGCTAATATTATAAGTACGATTACAATTGGATAGATTGCCGTCAAAACTGGTACTGCAATGTTTATAATAGAATCTACTCCAAGTAGTGAAATAGCAAAGGATACAACTACAGCTACAGTTACGATTGTCTTATATTTAAGCTTACCATCAGTTATCGTTTCAAAATAGTTACCGCAAGTTGATACAAGACCTGTTGAAGTTGTAAGACATGCTAATGCTACAGCAACACCCATTGCAACCTTTCCAAATCCACCCATAAGCAATGTTGTCATTCCAATTAATATATCAGTTCTTGGACTTTCTGGTGTGTAGAAACTTCCTACTGTTGCACCTGCATAAGTTAATCCACCATATACGATAGCAAGAAGTACAAATGCAACTATTCCTACACCAGTACCAGCTTTCAATCTAGTTTTCTCATCTTTATAACCTCTTCTAATGAGGTCAGTAATTACTAAACCAGACATAAGAGCTGCTCCTAGTCCATCCATAGTTTGATATCCTTCTTTAAATCCGTATGTGAATAAGCTTGTTTCATCGGTAGTCATCATTGGTCCAGGAGGCGCTACAATACTCATCACTATGATTGCACTTAATATAACCAATAGAGTAGGAGTTAAAATATTTCCTACATAATCTATTACTTTGCTTGGATTTATTGTTAACCACCATGTTATTCCAAAAAATATTACTGAAGTTATAATAATTGGAACATTAGATCCAAATAATGGCTGTGTAAATATTTCATGTGTTGTTGCACCGGTCCTTGGAACTGCAAATAATGGACCAATAAACAATATAGCTAAGGTGCCTAATAGCTTTGCAAATTTAGGACTTACTCTCTTACCTAAATCATCTGCTCTTCCGCCTAATCTCATGGTTGCTAAAACACCAATTATAGGAAGAACTGGATCTGTTAATAGGAAACCAATCATTGACTGATACCATCTATCTCCTGATAAAACTCCTAAATAGGGTGGAAATATCAAGTTCCCAGCACCAAAGAATATTGCGAATAACGCAAATCCGCAAGTTATAATATCTTTCTTTTTTACGTTTTCCATAACCCTTTTCCTTTCCTTTGTTAGTTTTGTCCAAGCCTATAATGAAAGTATTTAGTTCCTAAAACTCTAGATTTAATGTTTATTACTTTTACCACCTCCTAAATGGTGACTTTTGAAATATCTTATTAACATTGATTCTTTCACCATATCATTGCCTCATATGTTTGTTGCAAGATATATGCCAACAATATTAAATCTTTTGATAATTTTTATTAAATACTGTCTAAACTAATTATTTTGAATTGTCTAAATCATTTGTTTAATTTTTGTCATTTTTTGTAGAGCTTTTCATTTTATGAAAAATGGGATAAACGGGAATTTATTCTCTCCCATTTATCCCATTTCCCCCATTTTCAAATACCTTAAAAAACTCCTTCCTTCTTCAGAGATTACAGTTCCGCCTCTTCCTTGAGTTATATTTACCATAGAATATTCATTGAGCTTATTGAATATTTTTCTAGCTTCTTGCTCTGTCAGCAGTATACCCTTTTCCTTAGCTGCTTTACTTATACTCCTTCTGCCAACTCGTCTATCATTAATATAAGCCTTTTCCAGCTCTTCTAATACGAATATATATTTTTTTATATCCTTTCCAATATCCTCTATCAGGTGAATGATTATCTCATTGTTTCCTATACTTACTTCCTCTTTATATTCTCCACTATAAAAGGTCAAATCCTCCACATCTATTACGGATTTGTGCAGATTTACAAAATACTCCACATAGTTTCTCAACTCTCTTACGTTTCCATCCCAATTGTAGTTTAGTAATAAATCTTTTGCTTTATCTGAAATATGGAAATTGCTGTTAAATTCCCTCTTGAATTTGTCTATCAAATATAATATATCTTCCTTCCTATCCCTTAAAGGAGGGAGATAAAGGGGAAGGACATTTATTCTATAGTATAAGTCAGTTCTAAACTTTCCTCTTCTTGCAAGCTCCTTTATGTCCTTATTGGTAGCTGCAATAATCCTAACGTCTACGTTAATTATCCTGTCTCCTCCAATTCTTACCAATTCTCTTTCCTGTAGTACCCTTAATAACTTCACTTGGAGGCTCATAGGCATTTCAGTTATCTCATCTAAAAACAGTGTGCCCTTATCGGCAATTTCAAACAATCCAGGTTTTCCACCTTTTTTGGCTCCAGTAAAAGCTCCTTCCTCATAGCCAAACAACTCGCTTTCCAAAAGGGATTCAGGAATAGCCCCACAGTTTACCGCTACAAACTGATTGTTTCTTCTGGGAGAATAGTTGTGAATTGCTTGGGCAAACAGTTCCTTACCAGTACCAGTCTCCCCTGTTATCAATATGGAAGAGTTGGAGCTTGCCATCCTCTTAGCTATGGTTTTACACCTCTTTATAGCATCGCTCTTGCCTATGATGTCATCAAAGGTGTATTTTGCCTTATATCCTTTGCCTATTAACTTTTCCTTAAGCATATGCTGCTTTCTTTCAAGATCGCTGTACTTTCTTATAATTGCAATGGCACCATAGAGCTTTTCTGAATGGATTAAAGGAGAAACGGATACTACCACATCATATCCATTTATCTTTACTATTTTTTCTTCCACTGGCTCTAATATTTCCAAAGCTTCCTTAAAGGGAATTTGAGTGAAAATCTCTAATCCATTTTGATTGATAACCTTATTCCTTTCCAATCCCATTATGTTTTCAGCATTGTCATTATAGACAAATATCTTTTCATCCTCATCTATGCCTATTACTCCTGCATCAATAGTCTGCAGTAAAAAGTCCAACTGACTTTCTCGGCTATTTGTTAAGCTGAATATTTCTGCTAACCCAAAGTTTGCAGTTTCCACTTCCCTATAGCTTCTTCCAATATCCTTGCGGTTGAGCATAGACATGAGGTTAAATTTCATTCCTATATCAATAATGGTATTAAAATCCAGCAAGCTATTTCCTATATTGATTATCTTCTTCGCTGTCTTAGGCACATAATCAGATTGACCTAGTATTATAACAATTTTGTCCTTTATCTCTTCTTCATCCAGTTCCCAATAGGATTTCAATTTGAGCTTTTTACCTATAAGCTGGTATATAACAGACATCATCTGAACTGTCATATCAGGACTTTCGTCTACAAATACCACTTCTGTGCCTTCTGGTATAGTCATAAGCATTTCCAGACCTTTTTTTGAAATGGTTCTATTGGCGAATATTAAATCTGCATCTTCTTTTATATATTTTCTAATCCTCTCAAACATGTCATAGGAAGGAATCAGTATCACATCAGAATCTATTTCCTCTATTACTCCATAGCTATCTATATAAACCTTTTTGATATCGATAGCATCTGAAAAAAGGCTCTTTATTTGAGCATAATAGTTGTTAACGGATTCTACGCTGTAGCTTACAATAGTTAAGGACTTCTTCATATAATACTCCTTTCCAAAAAATAAAGGCACCTTTCGTGCCTTTATTCTACCACTTAATCAATTGGAGTTCAAATCTAAATTTTGACACTTCTCTAAACTCCTACTATTTCCAATAGTTCGTCAATATTATCTAAAGCTGAAATCAGTTCAGGAATGACTTCATACACATCTCCTACTATTCCATAATCTGCAACTTCAAATATAGGAGCATTCTTATCCTTATTTATTGCAACTATACATTTGGATTCCCTCATGCCAGCTAGATGCTGAATTGCTCCTGATATGCCACAAGCAATATACAGATCAGGTCTTACTGTTTTTCCAGTCTGTCCTACTTGGTGAGCTTGGTCTATCCATCCAGCATCAACAGTAGCACGGCTTGCTCCCACTACTGCACCTAGTTTCTCAGCCAATTTCTCCAATAGTTTAAATCCTTCAGGACTGCCTAATCCCCTTCCACCGGATACGATTATCTTTGCTTCTTCTAATTTCACTTGAGGCTTACTGCCTTTTATATGTTCTACTACTTTAGCTTTTATATCCTCTTCCGTAATATTGGGAGTAAATTTCTCCACTTGTCCTGTTCTAGTATCATCATATATAGCCTTTTCCATAACTCCTGGTCTAACAGTTGCCATCTGTGGCCTATGATTAGGGCAAATAATGGTTGCCATCAAGTTTCCTCCAAAGGCAGGTCTTGTCTGCAAAAGCCTTCTATTTTCCAAATCCACATCTAATCTTGTACAATCGGCAGTAAGGCCTGTATGTATTCTAGATGAGATCCTTGGTGCTAAATCTCTACCTATGTTTGTAGCACCCATTAACAGTATTTCCGGCTTCCTTTCTTCAATTAAATTGCATAAGACCTTTGCATATCCATCAGTAGTATATGTTTTCAATAGTTGGCTATCCCCATATATAACCTTATCCACACCATATTTAATCAGTTTGTCTGCCAATTGATCTATATCATGTCCTAATAGTATAGCAGTAAGCTCTGTATTCAGCTTATCAGCAATTTTTCTTCCCTCTCCTATTAGTTCAATGGCTACATTTAATAGATTTCCTTCTCTCTGCTCTGCGAATACCCAAACTCCCCTATAATCTTCAAGATTTACTTTCTCTTTCCCTTCCTCTCTTATTATCGCCCCAACAGGACACTCATCAATACAAGTACCACATGCAGTACAGTTGTCATTGATTACCGCTACATCCTTCATATCAATTGCACCATAGGGACATACCTCTTGGCACGCACCACAGCTGATACATTTTTCTCCTACTACTACAATGGCCATAATCAATCCCCCTTCTAAGTTTATCTATATGATGTTTTCTTCCTTTAATCTAACAATCAGATCTCTTGCCTGCTCCTTTGGACTTCCTTCTAAAAATTCCAACTGCTTGCTTTTAGTTGGTGGAGTGAAGGATCTTAACACGTTTGTTGGAGAAGCGTTTAATCCTACTGTTTTTTCATCTACATTTACATCCTTTGCAGACAATATTTTAATTCTGTCTCCCTTAAAGCCTTCGTATATGCCCTTAATGGAAGGATATCTAGGCTGGTTTAATTCCTTTATAGCCGTAAGAAGTACAGGCATATTGGATTCTATGATAAAATAGCCATCCTCAAGGGCTCTTTTAGCTATTACTTTTCTTCCTTCTATTTTCAATTCCTCTACATAGGTTATTTGAGGAATTCCTAAGCGTTCAGCCAGTTGAGGGCCAACCTGTGCTGTATCCCCGTCTATGGCCTGTCTTCCGCAGAATATCAAATCATAATCTCCAATATATCTTATTCCAGCAGCCAAAGCTGTAGATGTGGCATAAGTATCCGAACCAGCAAAAACTCTATCGGTTAATAGATAAGCTTCATCAGCTCCCATGGCAACAGCCTCAACTAATGCAACTTCAGCTTGAGGAGGCCCCATGCTTATAACAGTTACCTTAACGTCTTTATACATATCTTTGATCCTTAGGGCTTCTTCCAAGGCGTTCTTATCATCAGGATTTATTATGCTTGGCACTCCTTCTCTGATCAAAGTCCCTTTAACAGGATCTATTTTTACCTCATTAGTATCAGGAACCTGTTTAATGCAAACAATTATGTTCATGTTTTCCCCTCCCCCAACTATTTCAATATATTGGATGCAATGACCATCTGCTGAACTTGAGAAGTGCCTTCATATATTTCAGTAATCTTGGCATCTCTCATCATTCTCTCAACTGGATAGTCCTTGGTAAATCCATAACCACCATGTAATTGAACGCACTGAGTGGTAACATTCATGGCAGTCTTAGATGCAAACAATTTGGCCATGGCTGCTTCCTTGTTATATGGTAATCCTTTCATCTTATTGTAAGCTGCTCTATAGACCAACAGCTTAGCAGCTTCTATCTCCATATGCATATCAGCTACCATCCACTGTAGTCCTTGGAATTTTGCAAGGGGCCTGCCGAACTGCTGTCTTTCCTTAAGGTACTTGATAGTCTCCTCTAAGGCTCCTTCAGCAATTCCTAAAGCCTGAGCTGCTACGCCTATCCTTCCTCCATCTAATGTAGACATGGCAATCTTAAAGCCTTGTCCTTCTTCTCCTAATAGATTCTCCTTAGGTACTACACAATCCCTAAATATGAGCTCTGCAGTAGATGAACCTCTTATTCCCATTTTATCTTCTATCTTCCCAATACTAAATCCAGGTGCGTCTTTTTCCACTATAAATGCAGAAATCCCTTTGTGGCCTTTGGACCTATCAGTCATGGCAAATACTATATACACATCAGCCTCTCCGCCATTGGTTATGAATATCTTTGAGCCATCTAATATATAACTATCACCCTTGAGAACCGCTGTAGTCTGTTGAGCCGCTGCATCAGTACCAGCATTTGGTTCAGTTAATGCAAAAGCTCCTAGCTTTTCACCTTTGGCTAAAGGAATTAAATATTTTCTCTTCTGCTCTTCGGTGCCATACTTGAGTATAGGCCAACAGGCTAAAGAAGTATGGGCTGATAGGATTATTCCAGTAGTAGCACATACCTTTGACAATTCTTCTACAGCAATCACATAGGCTATGTCATCCCCGCCTGCTCCTCCGTATTCAGCAGGAATGGGTATTCCCATCATATGGCACTTTGCCATTTTTTCAACATTCTCCCTTGGAAATCTTCCTGTTTTGTCTATTTCTGCAGCAATGGGCTTTACCTCTTTTTCTGCAAATTCCCTTATAACTTTTCTAACCATTTCCTGTTCTCTGGTTAACTGAAAGTCCATTTTTATCCCCCCATTTATTGCTTTTGTAAATAATTATATTCCATAGAAAGTTTTATTTCCATAGTATTGTCCGATTATTTGTAATATTTGTTAAATTATTATATTTCTTATACAAAAATAAAAAAGCCTCTCTTTAAGTAATAAACTTAAGGAAGCTTTATTGAAAGTTCTTTAAATATAAAAACAGATGACCCAAAGTTAATCACCCTTCTTTAAGCCATCTGCTTAGAAGTTTTCAGTTTACATGGCATGATCAATCTCTTCCAACATAATCTTTTCTATTATTCATAAAATAAGATAGTGCAAATAGAGATTCATTTAGATGAACATTTTCTATTATTATGTCATCTTTAACTTTTATGTCTGCTGGCGCAAAATTCCAAATTCCTTTTATTCCACTTCTTTCAAATATCTCAGCAACCGCTTGAGCACTTTCTTTAGGTGTGGTTATAATTCCTATCTCTACACCATTTTCTTTAATAAATGATTCCATTTCATCTACATCTCTGATTTCAATATCCCTTATTTTTATACCTATAAGCTTTGGATTCTTGTCAAACAAGGACAATACCTTAAATCCAGCATCTTGAAATCCTTTATAATTAGCAATGGCTTGACCTAAGTTACCTGCCCCAGCAATTACGGCTTTGTAGATCTTATCTAGCCCCAATATCTTTCCTAGCTGGCTATGTAACTCTTCTACATTATAGCCGTATCCTTGTTGTCCAAACCCACCAAAGTTATTCAAGTCCTGTCTTATTTGGGAAGCAGTAAATCCAGTCATATTGCTTAGTTCTTGAGAGGAGATCCTATTTATTCCTTTATTCAACAATTCAGTTAAATACCTGTAGTACTTTGGCAATCTTCTAATAACAGTTATTGAAACTTTATTATCTTTTTCCATTATTGCACCCCCTGTAGTATATTTTACGTTAACTTCTTGTTGTAGAACTATTTTATTATAGCATTTCATCAAAAACAGGTCAATTCAACAGTTTACAATCGATGAATATTATTATTATTATTACCCATAATATTAATATCATAACCTTTTTAGGAGGACTTTTTATGGCCAGCAAAGAACAGTTGAGGAAAATAGCGATTTACTGCGATTCCTACGCTCCAAAAAATAGCGACGGAATAAAATCCCAAACAGGTAATGAACCATTTGAAAGCTGTGAAAACTGTAAACACTTTACAAAGGAAGGAAAATGTGACATAGATCTAATTGATAAAGTCTTATCCAGCCTTGCTATGGAAAACGATTTAAAATCCTAAACTAGCCCTTTACTTTAAAAGGGCTGTTTTTTTTGATACAATATATACTGTGCAATCTACAATATAGAAATGGAGCGAAAAAGATGATAATCCTTTCTTTAAGCAATGTATCAAAATCCTATGGAATAAATGAAATACTAAAAAACATCAGCTTTACTGTAGAAGATAAGGATAAAATAGGTCTTATAGGCCTTAATGGTACTGGAAAGACCACCCTTTTTAACATATTGACTGATGAGACTTCCAGAGACAGTGGAGACATATACATCAGGAAGGATTTAAAAATAGGATATCTAAAGCAACACATAAATATATCCAGCCAGGAGACAGTATTTGATGAATGCTTGAAAGTATTTGAACCTATAATTGAAATGGAAAAGAATTTGAGGGATTTAGAACATAAGATCAGTGAAGAAAGTAAAAATGGAGAAACAAAGACACTTAACAATTTAATGAAGGAATATTCCAATATGTTGGAGATGTTTAATAGCCTCAATGGATATGGATATAAAAGTGAAATAAACGGAGTGTTAAAAGGACTAGGTTTTTCTGATGAGGATATGGATAAGAAAATAGATATACTCAGCGGAGGTCAAAAGGCTAGGCTTTCCTTAGCAAAACTGCTATTAACCAAACCTGATTTAATACTCCTTGATGAGCCTACAAACCATTTGGATATACAAGCCATAGAATGGTTGGAATCATATATTAAAGATTATAGGGGAGCAGTCATAGTCATATCCCACGACAGATACTTTTTGGACAAGGTAGTATCAAGGATATTCCATCTGGAAAACAAGGAATTGAAAGTGTACAACACCAGCTATTCAGGATTTATGAAGCAAAGGAAAAAGGAATTAGAAATGTTAAAAAAGCAATATGAAAATCAGCAGAAGGAAATAAAAAGGCAAGAAGAGATTATCAGACGCTTTTCCAACTATGGCGGTGAAAGATATATAAAACAAGCTCAAAGTAGACAAAAGCTGCTAGAAAAAATGAAATTAGTAAAGGAACCGCCCAATGAAAGCAAAAAAGTGAAGATTACCTTCGAGCCTAAGATAACAAGCGGCAAGCAAGTTCTAACCGTTGAAAATATAGGAAAAAGCTTTGACGGAAGAAAACTTTTGGAAGATATAAATTTCAGCATTTACAGGGGAGAAAAGGTTGGACTCATAGGCCCCAACGGCATTGGAAAGACCACACTATTTAAAATAATATTAAAGGAAATTCCTGCAGATGAGGGAAATATAATATTAGGCCATGGGGTGAATATCGGATATTTTGACCAGGAACAGTCTAATCTCAACTTGAACAATACAGTTATCGACGAGATATGGGATGAAAACCACAACTTAGATCACTTCACCATTAGAACCATATTGAGCAGATTCCTATTTATTGGCGATGACATATTTAAGGAGATCAGCGAATTAAGCGGTGGTGAAAGGAGTAGACTTTCCCTACTTAAGCTTATGATGTCCAAAGCCAATTTTCTTCTTATGGACGAGCCTACAAACCATTTGGATATAGACTCTAAGGAAGTACTAGAAGATGCTCTTATGGATTACAACGGGACACTTTTAGTAATATCCCACGACAGGTACTTCTTAAATAAGGTTGCCGATAAGATATTGGAACTGTCTAAGGATGGAATTAAGGAATACTTAGGAAACTATGACTACTATCTTGAGAAGAAAAACGAAGTGATCATAGAAGAGGATGAAGAATATAAGACTAAAACTCAGATAATCAAAGAAAGAAAAAAGGAAAAAGAAAGACTTCTATTAGAAAAACAAAGGAAAAAAGAAATAAAGGACCTGGAAGCAACTATTGAACAGATGGAAACAGAAATAGCTAACCTAGATGAGCAGCTATGTAATCCTAAGCTATACGACAATCCAGAAAAAGTAGCTGAGTTATCCAAGGAAAGGGAACGCATACAAAAGGATTTAGAATGCCTATATGAAAAATGGATAGAAATAACAGAGTATTAGTTTTCCCCATTTTACCAATATTTATGCACAATATCCACAAAAATATCCACAGAAACTCGTCCATTTATTGGGGATTAAAACTACTTTCCCACATTATCCACATAGATTTACATGACTTATCATGTTAACATGTGAAAATAATGTGGGGATTATGTTGATAATTATCATATAAGCTCTAAATTTGGAACTACATTTAAATACAAATCAGAGACATTTTTCTTAATGTAATTGAAGTAGGCAGCAGAGCCTATCATGGCTGCATTATCTGTGCATAGCTTGATTGAAGGATAGAGAATCTTTATATTCTCCTCTTTACCTCTTTTCTCCATCAACTCCCTCAACCCTTGATTAGCTGCAACTCCTCCAGCTATGACTATCTTGTCAGTTTTTCTCTCCTTGGCAAGTTTTATGGACTTATCCACAAGCACATCTATAACTGCCTGTTGAAAACTTGCAGCTACATCCTTAACTACTATCTCTTCTCCCTTCTGCTTAGCTTGGTTTAGATAGTTAAGGACTGCAGTTTTTAATCCGCTGAAGCTGAAATCATAGCTGTCGTTTTCCAGATAAACTCTTGGGAAGGGTATAGCATCAGGATTGCCTTCTTTTGAGAGCTTATCTATCACAGGTCCTCCTGGATAGGCAAGTCCTAATGCTCTTGCTACTTTATCAAAGGCTTCTCCTGCTGCATCATCTCTAGTTCTTCCTACCATTTCAAATTCAGTATAGTCTTTTACATATACCAAGTAAGTATGTCCTCCAGATACTACTAAACAGGTAAAAGGAGGCTCTAAATCCTTATGCTCAATATAGTTTGCACAGATGTGGCCTTCTATGTGGTTTACCCCCACTAATGGCTTATCCAGTGCATATGCAATAGCCTTAGCACTAGAAATTCCCACAAGCAAAGCTCCTACAAGTCCAGGACCTCTAGTTACTCCTACCAAATCTATATCATTAAAGGTAATGTTGGCTTCATCCAAAGCTTCCTGTATGATCAAATTTATGTTTTCAATATGCTTTCTAGATGCCACTTCTGGTACAACTCCACCAAACTTTCTGTGGATATCTATTTGGGAGGATATTATATTGGATAATACTTCCCTCCCATTCCTTAGTACAGCACAAGAAGTTTCATCACATGAAGTTTCTATTGCCAATGTTATTATATCCTTATCCATTGTTTCCACCTCGTTAAATTAAATATCCTTCCACATTATAATTGCATCCTCATGGTTGTCATGATAATATCCTTTTCTGATACCACATTCCCTAAAGCCGTATTTCTTGTAGAGGGATTGGGCAATCTCATTGGATTTTCTTACTTCCAAAGTCATAGCAGTAATATTTCTATCAATACAAAGCTGTATAAGTCCTTCTAAGATTTTACTTCCAATACCCTTGCTTCTGTACTTTTCATCTACAGCAATATTGGTAACATGTCCTTCATCAATTATAAACCATATGCCTCCATATCCGGCTACAACCCCATCTACTTCTGCTACTATGTATTTTGCTAACAGATTTTTAGTAAGCTCTAACAAAAAGGCCTCCCTAGACCAAGGAGGGTTGAAGGACTTCTCTTCTATTTCCATTATTCTATCTAAGTCAGATTCTTTCATGTCGCGGATAATTATGTTCATATGTTATCCCTTTCCTTCTTTCTATAGTCACTTTGGGCTTGAGATTCACGTAAATATTCAGGTATAAGAGTGAAATAATTATTTAGATTGGCTTCTTCTTTCTTTATCAAAGCCAGTTCTCCAATGCTTGCAGCTCTGCAGGAGTTCTGTATATATGGTGCAAACTCTACTTTGTCCCCTAGTTTGTCCTTTATCTTATCTCTGTGAATATATATCCCATTCCCGTTTACCATTATATTATTATAGTTTCCGTCCAAGTGTTCCAATAGTTCATCTATTTCCACTACAGTAGGTTCCTTTATATTATTAAGATAGCCATTTTCCCAATTATATATACCTGTATATACTCTATTTCTTCTGGCATCTATCATAGGAACAATTATGCCATTTGTTCTAACATTAAAGGCTAGTCCTTCTAAAGTGGATATCCCAACAATAGGCTTGTTATATACGTGGGCAAAGGCCTTAACAGTAGCAATTCCAATCCTAAGGCCTGTAAAGGAACCAGGGCCTGTTGCTACTGCATACAGATCTATATCAGATACCTTTAAGTTCAAGTTTTCCAAAAGGGTTTTCACCATGGGAACCAAATTCTCAGAATGTCCAAAGTTCTGATTTAAGGAAAATTCCCCTAACAAATTCTCCTCATCTAAAACAGCACAAGTTGCTATTACTGTGGATGTGTCTACAGCTAATACTTTCAAATTTCTCTCAACTCCTTAACTATTTGACTGTATCTTTCTCCTTCTCCAGAAATGGTAACTATTCTTTCATCCAGTTCCTTTCCCTTCTCAATGTGTATATGGATTGTTTCTTCTGGTAGAAGTTCACTGATTCTATCTCCCCATTCTACAATGGTAACTCCATCGGAATAGAAATAATCTTCAAAGCCTAAGTCGTATAGATCGTCTACATTATCCAATCTATATACATCAAAGTGGTATACTTTTACTCTACCATCATATTCGTTTATCAGGGCAAAAGTGGGACTGGTTATGTATTCTTCCACTCCTAAACCCTTGCCAATGGATTTAGTAAGAGTTGTCTTGCCTGCCCCTAGATCTCCTGTTAAAGATAGAACATCTCCACCTTTTAGTATGTTGCCCAATCTTTCTCCAAATTCCTCAGTATCTCTAAGCCCTTTTAATACTATTGTAACCATCCAATCAACCTTCCTATACTTAAACTAAGTATTATTATATCATTTGTTTTGTCAATTAACAATTGACATAGGATAATTTAGCCATATATAGATATTTAGAGTATAATATACATTCAATATTAAGTATAGTATAAATGATTGATATTAAAATTATATAATATGCTCTGTAAATTGCATAAATAAATTAAGCTCTACTTTGCATCTCATAACAAGGCCATATAGCGAAGTTCCAGCCTCCAGGCTACAAAATTTGTGAAGTATCACGGCTTGCAAAACCGATTTGCGTATTCACTTCGTTCAGGACGCAAATCTTTTGGTTTCGCTTCGCCGGATACTTCATGCAAATTTTTTCGCAGTCGGCTCTCATCTTCGCTAATATGGCCTTTTACTGCGGCTAAATAGCAGCATAATCTATAAAACTGTAAGCCCGACTTTGGAGAAATTTGTTGAAAGCATCCCACGAAGGAAAATCTTTAGATTTGCAACTTAAGCGTAAGCGGTTTTGCAAATCGATTTTCCAAGTGGTGATGCTTTCCAAATTTCGGAAACGGAAGGCTGGGTTTTATAGATTTATGCGACTATCTAGGCTATATAGCAAAAGCAAGAGCCGACTATTATCCTCCACAAATCTTGGAGTCTGGAGGTTCGGCTTTTGCTATATGTGCAAAGTCGGACTTAGACTTTATAAATTATGAGCAGCCATTATATTCTCAATAAAACTTAATAATCCCTTGTTATACATACCTTTATATGATATTTTGTTAATAAACAAATAAAATTCATATTATCCTTTTGATAGTTATTTGTTTATTAGAGGTGTCAATATGAATAAAAAAATCCTATTTATTACTCTTTCTTTAATAGCAATAATATTATTCTCCACATCTATCTATAAAAAAACAAAAAGCGATAAAATTTATATTACTGATGAATTGAGAAAACATCATACGGCATTATTATCTATAGTAGCAAATTTAGAAAAATATGATAAGGATATTAACAATATCGATAAACTCTATATCAGATCTTTACTCAATACATCAAGGGAATTTGAAATTGCCTTAAGCAGTTATAACAATGCATATAATAAGGTATATTCTAAGGAAAAACAAAAAGAAAATTTAAAGGAAATTACTTCATTAATTAATAACTACTACAACCTATTCCTAGAATCAGTAAGTTTAATTGATCAAATAGACCATGAAACTTTAAAAACAATAAAGAATGATATTGAAAAATGGGGCCTATGGATAGAAGATAACTATATTTCTACTGATAAAGATGGATTTACTCTTTATAAAATGTATACTTTTGATGATATGAAAAAAAGTGGATTAGTAAATGAACTTGAGATAAACAACTACAAAGTAGCAATAAAATAGAGACATATGATATACAATATGTCTCTATTTATTCATAAATATTGATAATATTAGTCAGTGGTTAAATAGTCTATTTCTTCAATATTGGTGATACTCTTTTATATAGTAAAGTTGTTATCAATGTAACTATTATTCCCTTAACTATGTTAAATGGAACTACTGCAAATAGTATCAATGTCTTAAAATCCACTACATATTTATTTACTGCACTTCCTAAGGCTACTATATCTGAAATTGGCCAACCAAATAGTTTTGCGTACAATGGAATCATGACAAAATAGTTAGCCAAGGACATGGCAATAGTCATGGCCACTGTTCCTGTAATCATTCCAATTATGGCATTTCTAAAAGTCTTATTCTTGTAGTAAATTGCCCCAGCAGCAAAAGTAAATATGCTACCTACAATGAAATTTGCAAGCTCTCCTACACCAGCAGTATCTGTACCCTGTACTATTAAGTTTAGCAAGTTTTTTACAAGTTGGATTAGTACTCCAGCAAATGGTCCTAAAGCAAAGGATCCTATTAATGCAGGTACATCTGAAAAATCAAGCTCCAAAAACGCTGGTGCAAACCAAACAGGGAATTCAAAGAACATAAGTAAAAAAGCAATCGCCCCTAAGATTGATACTTTTACCATTGTTCGTGTGTTAAAATATTCCTTTCTTATCATTTCCATAACATACTCCTCCATTTAATCATATTTCTTAGGGCATTATGGAAGAATTATAAAGCCCCGAAGAATTTCTTCGGGGCGATTTAACACATATAAACGTGCATAAAATCTTCTTCCATCCAGACTATAACTGTCGGCCTTGGAATTTCACCAAGTCAACCGATAAAAATCGGCTCGCGGGCTATACCGCCGGTGAGGACTTCCACCTCGCCCTGAAGATTTTTTATCAGATATTTTTTTGTCAGATATATTATAATATTAAAGTTTATAATTGTCAATTATGTTTAATCCATATGTGTTAATATTATCTCAGAAAGCTTCATCTGTATTTCCTCTATGCTGTGGGCACGGCTTCTGCCGCATATCTTTGCACTATTATTGCAGATAAAACACTTCCTCTCATCAAATCCCAGTTTAGTTCTAGTTATCTGCACAATCTGATTGTGGCCTTCAACAACAATATCAATATCATAAATCCTTCCAAGAAAGCTCTCTTCTAGCTCAATTGTTTTTCTCTTTAGCTCAATTGGATCTTGTGTATTTACAACACAGATGTATTCCGGACCAGTAGAAAAATTCCAATGCTTTTCAAATACGACGTTCCATCCATTTTCCCTTAGCATATGTTTTATCTGATTATATCCTTTATTGAATACTTCATATATAGTTCTATTGTTTTTTACTGGACCAGGTATGTTTAATTTAAAGGTTAAAATAGGTAAAGAATATTTTTTCGCTAATTGTTCTTGAATCTTCCAGCGGTTTTCACGAGCTAAAAGCACTTCCTCTAAAGAAGGCTTTTGTCCAAACTCAAATAGGTTTTTTATCTTGTCTTCCTTTTTCATATCTCCTATTCCTTTACTTGATATACTACATCTATTATACTGCCATCTCTATATTGAATCAAAGCAACTACTCTATCAGTGTATTCAATTGGATCAGGAGTTCCAACAATCTTATATGCTTCTTCTTTCAACTCTTCAATAGTATACTGTGGAACATCTATATCCTTAAAAGCTTCTATTAAATCCTTCCTCTTTGGATTTACTGCTATACCAATTTCCGTTACAACTACATCAATGCTTTCTCCAGGAGTTACTACTGTATTTACCCTGTCTACAATAGTGGGAATTCTTCCCCGAACAATAGGTGTACATATGATAGTAAGCTTTGCAGCAGCTGCAGTATCACAATGACCTCCAGAAGCCCCTCTAATCACTCCATCGGAACCAGTAATGACATTTACATTAAAATCCAAATCTACTTCTAAAGCTGATAGAACTACCACATCAAGATTGTTAACTGCTGCTCCCTTATTTCCGGGATTTGCATAAAATCCAGCATCTATTTCATAATGCTTTGGATTATTTCTTATGGATTCTATGGACCTCTTATCAAAGGTTTGTGTATCAAGGATTGTACCAATCAAACCCTCTTCTAGCATGTCGCACATCTGTTGGGTAATTCCGCCTAATGCAAAGCTAGCTTTGATACCTCTTTCTTCCATATATTTCTTCAAGAATCGGGTAACTGCAAGAGTTGATCCCCCTGAACCAGTTTGGAAAGAGAATCCATCTTTGAAATAAGGAGAATTAACGATGACCTTAGCTGCATTTTCAGCAATTAATAGCTCCTTTGGATTTTTTGTAAACCTTGTTGCACCTTTTGCAATTCCATCTGGATCCCCTATGGAATCCACTTTTACCACATAATCCACTAAAGTCTGAGGTATGCTAATTGGAACATTTGGATATGGAACTAAATTGTCAGTAATTATCACAACTTTATCAGCATATTTTGCATCTACCATAGCATATCCTAAAGACCCACAAGGAGCTTTGCCAGAGGAGCCATTTACATTTCCATATTCATCAGATGATGGAGCACCTATAAATGCTACATCAATGTGAAGCTCTCCTGACTCTATGGCTCTTACGCGGCCACCATGGGAGCGTATTATAACTGGATTCTCCATTATTCCTCTAGAAACGGCTGCTCCAAGATTATCCCTTAGCCCACTACATGTGATATTGCTTACAACCCCATTTTTAATGTGTTCAATAAGTGGAGCGTGTACATTGGCAATGGAACTAGGTGCAATGGTTAAGTTCTTTATGCCCATTTTTGCAATCTCTTCCATGACCATATTTAGCACTGCATCCCCTTCTCTAAAATGGTGGTGGAAGGAGATGGTCATGCCATCCTTTAGTCCAACTTTTTCTATAGCTTCTCTTATGGAACCCAATAGCTTAGATTCTCCTGGATGTACTGCTACCACTTTGCCAGCTGCTCTTGTATATGAATCCCTTCTTGCAAATTCTCCTTGGAATACTCCATATTTATTAGCATATTCATCAGGAATCTTTCGCCCTACTTTGTTTATAGCCATATCAATCCCTCTCCTTTCTGCTGTATAAGCCGGCAGCTTCTGCTAGCATCAATATACGCTCTGCCCTTTCCACAATAGGTTTGTCAATCATCTTTCCATTTAAAGCAATAACTCCAGATCCCTTAGCCTCTGCTTCTTCTATAGCATAGATAACAGCCTTTGCATTTTCAATTTCCTTTTCTGTAGGTGTAAATACTGAATTCACTATTGGTATCTGTCTTGGATGAATAACAGACTTTCCATCAAATCCCAACTGCTTTATGAATTCTGTTTCCTTTCTTAGAGCATCATCGTTATCTATATCTGAAAATACTGTATCTAATGCTGCAATGCCAGCAGCCCTTGCTGCATTTACAATCATAGAACGGGCAAAGAATATCTCTTCACTATTCCTATCAGCATATCTTCTAGTCTTCATAGCCGTTACATAGTCTTCAGACCCCAAAGCAATTCCTATTAAACGCTTACTGGATGTGGCAATTGAATAGGCATTTAAAACTCCTAGAGGTCCTTCAATAGCTGCCATTATTTTAGTGGAACCTACTTCCCTTCCGCATTCCATTTCCGCTTTTTCTATGACCTCTTCCACATCCAATACATCCTGAGCTGTTTCAGTTTTTGGAAGCCTTATGGCGTCAACTCCTGCACGGACCATTGCTCTAATATCCTCCACGCCTCCCTTGTCCAAACTATTTATGCGAACTAAAAGCTCAATATTTCCATAATCTATATTTCTGACTGCTTCATATACTAAAAATCTAGCTGAATCCTTTTCCTTTAGTGAAACTGAGTCTTCCAAATCGAACATAATGGAATCTGGCTTATAAAGCCTTGCATCTCTGAGCATTGATGCATTGCTTGCTGGTACAAACATCATAGTCCTTCTTAAGCGTTCCATGAATCAACCACCTGCCAATCTATATTTTCTTTTATTTCAGCTGCACGATGGATTGCTGTTACAACTCTAGCTTTTATGGTCCAATCCAAAGCTCCTTTATCCTGTACTACAACTTTTGCATCCTCAATCCCAAAATGCTTTAAAGTGCTTTCAACAACTTCCCTTATCCTTCTTCCAAACTGTTTTTCCACATTGCTCTTTAATTCAATTTCAATTCCCCCATCAGGGTTCTTATCTATTAAAATCTGGCAATCTGATGATTCCAGACTTCCAGCAATAGCCTGCTTTTTAATCTCCAATTTTTCCATAGAACTCACTCCTTTTAGTCAATTTATTTCGTATCATTTCCCCCTTTGGAGATAATAAATATTCATAAGTGGTATCAGGCACAAGAGACTTAATCTCTTCCAAGTTTCCTTCAGCTAATAGCTTTCTTACTCTAGATGCACTGATTACAGAATCACCAGCCTTTTTACGAGGGATGACTACAAGCTGTGGATTTCCTTCAAACACTTCCGCCATGGATTGATTGTATATGTTTGTGGATATAGAATAGGGCTCTTCACCTACATATCTGCGAGTAATGGATAGAGTAGGTGCAATATATTTTTTGAATATGATGGCATCTAAAGTAGCATGTATTTTTGTTACATCAGCAGTTTCCTTCAAAAAATAGGAGGGGAAAGTTGCCATGGATACCATGTAATTCCCCGTCCTATGCACATATACATTTTCTATGTGGGATACCCCTTTTTTTACTAGGTTATATCTATCCTCTGCTGGAAATATGGATGCATCTTCAGATAGCACAAATAGATGAACTACATCGTTTTCCTCTGCTGCCGTTTCAACTAGATGGAGATGGCCTTTGGTGAAAGGGTTTGCATTCATAACTATACCTGCAATACTACTACCTTCTATCCTTTTTTTCTTCAAATCCTCTAAAAATTTAGAAAATCCAAAGACCGCCTTCTCCATGAAAACCAATTCATTGGGAACACGGGCTATTTCTTTAAACCCTAAATACTCAAAGGATTTGCTAGCTGAAGGTTTCGTATATATATAACAGCCATCATTACCTCTCTCAAATACCACATCCATAAGGTGAGAAGTTAAAAGGTTGATTGCCCTACCTCCAGTATATTCTCTATCGATGGCAATGCACTTTAACACATTTCCAGCAATGGATCCAGTACCTATCAATCTATCTCCGTCATATAGTCCAACAGTATATTCTACGTTTTCTTCTAAATTTATGCCAGACCTGTAAAGCAAATCCTGCCAAGCTCTTTTGTGATTTTGATCCTTTTCTATCCAAAGACGCTTTATATTAAAATTACCTTCCATTTTAACTTCTTCACCTCACAGTTTACAAGCTACTATTTAAACAATGGCACTGCTCCTGTAACTGAAGCCATAAGTATGAAAATTATAAATATGCCTACTGCCCATTTTCCAGATTGTTTTTGCCATTCTCCCATATCCAAACCTGTTAAGTTTAACAACAAATATATAAATGCAACCAGTGGACTCAATAAGTGAAATGCTTGGCCTAGCAAAGATGCAACTCCCAACTCCTGAGCTGTAAATCCATACTTCATCCCTGCTTCTGCTAATACTGGCAATACGCCGAAGTAAAAGGCATCGTTGGATAAGAAGAATGTACCAGGAGCTGATAGTAAAGCAACAATTAGTCCCCAGAACCTTCCAAACTTTTCAGGAATTATGTTGGTTAAGCTTAAAGCCAAAGCATCTGCCATACCTGTGCCAGTAAATAGACCCATAAGTATTCCTGCTCCAAGAACTAATATGACAACTTGAACTGCATCGCCAGCATTTTCTTGAATACGTTCTCTTTGGTCCTTCAAAGAATGATAGTTAATAATCAACGCTAGAACAGTTCCGATTAAAAAGAGTACAACTGAAGGTAAAGTTCCTAATACCAGCATAACAACTAGAGCAATTGTCATAATAGCATTAATCCAAATATACTGTGGACGCTTTAAATTATCTTCATCTTTATCACTGGAAGCGCATAGTTCTTCTAGTTCTTCTTGAGTTAAATGTTGGATTCCAAGGCGCTTTCTTTCCTTTTTACCCATATAATAAGCAACAAATATCATATAGATAACTGAAACAATCATTCCTGGTGCTAAAGCCCTGAGTATGGCTTGTTCATTTACATCCAACACTGCGATAACACGAGCTGTTGGTCCACCCCAAGGCAGTAAGTTCATAATAGTATTCATGAGAATTACCAAAACTCCAAAATTCATAATACTAAGATTTAATCTCCTATAGATAGGTAAGAAAGCTGTACAGGTAATCAATGTGGTAGTTGTACCATCTCCATTTAGAGAAACCATAGCTGCTACAATAGCAGTACCTACTATGATTTTCAACGGATCCCCTTTTGCTACTCTAATTACAAAATTGGTTAAAGGATCAAATAGACCTGTATTAAGCATGATTGAAAAGTATAGAATAGCAAAAAGTAGCATTATCCCTGTGGTTGCAGTATCCTTTATCCCCTGCAATGCCATTTCACCAATATTGGTGGGAAAAATGCCTATTAAAGCTCCAATAATTGAAAAAACAAATGGGACAAGTACTAAAGCCGTAAATGGAGTTAACTTCTTTTTCATAATCAAAAACATAAACGTAATTACCATTGCATATGAAAAAAACGTTACCATAGCAATCCTCCTTTTTTCATATTTGTTTCTGATTATATTCAAAAAAAGCAATATTTTCACAAATTGAACATTAAAAAACAACAAAGTGCAGCCAAAATAATCTACAGTTACAAAAAATACATAATATACACTGAAAAAACACCTAATCCAAAGCATAAAATAAACCTTCTTGATTCTCTCAAGAAGGTTAAATAATATTCTCTAGCTTACCTAAAAATATGGAAACACTTAAAAGATCTGCACTTCCCCCTGGACTGATATTTTTTTCAACAAGCAGGTCATTCATTTTATCAATTAATTCACACGCATTTTCTTTTTTGAAATTCACCTTTTCTAATAGATTATTTGCCTCTCTTTTTACCAAATCCAAAGCTTCCATTCCCCCACGATGGACAACGTTAGAATCATCTACAGTTGCCATAATTAGAAACAATATTTCATGCAAACGGGATTTTATACTATATTGTTTATCTTGAGATCGCATTCTAGGTAGAATGATGTTCTTAATAATTGGATATCCAGCTTCAGCTTCACCTCTAATACCAGTAAACCCATATTTTAAATACAGCTTTTCTCCATGAGTCAAATGTTTTTTATGGTGAATATCTTTAAAATCATCAGCAACCAATCCTTTAGTCATATTTCGTATAACATGGAATACTTTTTCTGTATCCCTCTCTTCAAAAATAGGAAATTCATCATAATAATCCAAATACTCCTGTAAAACCATTCCAGCTGCTGCTAGAAATATTCCCATAGAGAAAATTGCTCCCTTATGGGTATTAACATTTTTTGTCTCTCTAAACATCCTTCTTTCCAAATCAATTCCTATAGTTCTAAGTACATGAAACAATTCTCTTGGATTCTCATCCCAGGAAAGGCCTTTTAAAGCGAATTTATGAAATCCACCATATAAGCAGCTTATGCTGTCCATCAATGTGTATATATCCATATCATCATGGGCTCCATTATCAACAGGATCTACAAGTCCAGGCTTAGGAAATAGCACTGCTTCATACAGTAAGGCTTGTTGCGCATAGATTGCTAGTTGATGAGCCCAATCAATTGTTTTATTCTTTATAAGTTGGCTTTTTTTTTGATCTATTTTTTCCATTTCCCTTAATACATATTGTTCTGAATATCCTAAGTGCTCTTTTATGATGGATCTAAGCTGTTTTTCATCCTTATTTTTCATAGCCCTATAGATCATCCAGTGTTCATCAAGGGCCCTTCGTCTTCTAGCTTCTCCACTCATGGAAATGTCCCTAAATCGAGCAAGATATTCCCTTAAATTCATAACAATGGATTTTAGCCTAGGCATTTGGCTGAAATTATATATCATCTCATTGAACTTACTAAAAAGTCTAGTAACTTCTTCTATTTGATGGTTCCTATGAGCTATTTCCGTCTCATTAAGCAAGTCTTCTAATTGTTTAAACTGCTCTTCATCCATTATATTCATAGCATTGACAAAAGCTAAAACATCCAGTGCAATACGAATTTTATAAATTTCCTTTACGTCTTCTACTGAAATCTTTTTCACAACAACGCCATATTTAGGGACATATTCAACTAGTCCTTCTTTTTCCAACATCCGCAAAGCCTCTCTAATTGGTGTACGGCTTATGTTCAAACGTTCTGCATATTCTTTTATGTTGATTCTCTCATTTACAGGAATTCTTCCACTGATTATTGCTTTCCTAATTCCTTCATACACAATTTGATTTAAGGGTTTATACTGACTCATATTTGTTAATTTGACAATTTCTCCGATATAATCTTCCATGTTATTACCTCCATACAAGGAAACCATATTATTAAAGACCTTTTACCTTATGAATTACTTCTTCATCGTAGTTGGTTCTAACCTTTATATAGCCATTGAACATGCTATTTACCTCATCATCTCCAGTATCCACCAAAAGAGGTTTTCCCTTTAAAGACATTAACTTCTGCTTTGTTGCAATTACCATTATGTTTTCTTTACCAACTTTTTTAATTACCTCTCCGCTTAACTGCTGATTTCCTCTGCCAAATATATAGCCTTGACCACCTATAACTGTTACTATTATCTTTGCTTTCTCCCCTTCTATTAAGCTTAGTATATCCCTTTCGTTGGCGTCTGATTTAATCAGCTCCTTATTTTTTACCAAATCTATACCCAATAGAGTATTCTCAAGCCCCAACTCATCCATGATATATCTGGTGGTTGTTCCAGAGCCTATTATATAGACCACATCTGGTTCCATGGTCTCCACTATCTTTTCAGCTATACCATGTAGTGCTGCTTCCTCTCCATCTAATCCACCGGATTTCTGGTTTTGAACAAGTTCCGGTTCAAAGGGCACCTTCATATATCCGTATAGTTTTGCCACTACACTTCCTTCTCTAAAAGCTTCCTCATCAATGTCCATTACTTCCATTTCCTTAATTTGTAAGTTGTTCCCTTGGCAATACTTTAAAGCTATTTCTCCTGCACTTCTTGGATGGTTAGCAAATACACCTGAGTGGATTTTTACTCCTGCAGGTATTCCTAAAACCACTATATTGTCTCCAACAGCATTGTAGACATTTCTGGCTGTGCCGTCTCCTCCTGCAAATAGCAAAAGATTTACTTTCATGTCTGCCATTTCTTTAGCAGCTTTTTCTGTTGCAATTGGTCCTTTTAACCCTTTTAAATCTTCAAGTACCTCCACATCAAATCCTAATTCTCTAGCTACATCTTCTCCCATGTCACCAGGACAAGTGACGATCTTTATCCTGTCCTTAATAGGCAGCAATACCTCTAGAGCTTTTTTAGCCTTTATTGAAGACTCAGGCTTTGCTCCCAGTTCTATAGCCTTCTTCAACACTTCTTCTCCATCAGTTCCTTTTAATCCTACTTTACCGCCCATGCCAGCAATAGGGTTTACGATAAATCCAATTCTCAAAATGTCACCTCTTTTCATACTGTATTTTCCATCTTAACAGGTGCTGTTAATCAAATTATATTCTTCACTATCATCATGCTCTATATTCTCCACATATTCTGCAGATGGAAAAACTATGGTAAACTTGGTTCCAATTCCAACTTTGCTTACAACGTCGATAGTTCCATTGTGTTCTTCAAACACTCTCTTTGCAATGCTTAATCCTAATCCTGTTCCTTTGGAACCTTTTGTGGTAAAGTACGGCGTAAATATTTTTTTAATTATATCCTCATCCATGCCACAGCCAGTATCTGATATTTCCAATACTATCCTACCATCATCCCTATCGTAAGTTCTTACAGTTATTACACCGCCATTTTCCATGGCATCAATTCCGTTTAGTATTATATTGATAATGGAATGTCTTAGATCATACTCATCAGCATAGATATATTTGTTAGAATTCAACTCAAGTACCAATTCTATATTTCCTGATTTATTAAGGATAGAAGAGCTGAATTTATGCTTTACCATGTCAATACAGTTATTTATTATGTAGTCAAATCTATAGATCTCTTTCTTATCTTTTTTATCTCCTTTAACTTCTCTCTTTATCTTTTCGTTAATTCTCTTCCCATCTAAAGCTAGTTTATTGATTACCTTCAAACATTTTCTAATTTCATCAATCTCATCTAACTCCATTGAATACTGAGCATAGCCTATTATGGATACCAATAGGTTGTTCATATCATGAACTATTCCGCCGAATATTTCTCCGAGACTTTCTAAAAATTCGTTTCTCATAACGGCTTTATTACGTTTAAAATCTATCACCTTATTTTGGCATTGAGAAATCAATGCTTTGTGAAATAAATCATCCAAGGTGAATATCTCAAAATTGTCCATTCCGTCTAATAAAAACAAATCATGATTTCTCAACATAGGATAAACCTTACTAGTAGCAATATCCTCCATGAAATATCTAATCATGAATTTTACCTTTTTAGTTTCGCCTAACATTTTTAATTTACTATATATTTCTTCCAGCTTATCCATGTCTACATTATTCCAATAGCTATCTATAGTAATATAAATATATATTGTTTTCTCATTTTCTATCTCACTTATTTTATCTACTGCCCTATTCAAATCCATTATGAGCAGATCAAAATCATATGTGTCATTAATGAAATATTTTTCCCTATTAATGAATATGAGCTTACTCATATCCATGTATTTTTTCAGGTTGTATCCTAAATCATTTTCTATAAAGGATAAGCACTTATCCATTATGTAGCCTGAACACAGATATATTAATCCTCCACTTGTGCTAAAGTGATTTCTCATATACTCTGTAAATATATCTAAATCATCTTTTGAATAACGAGAACTAATTACTGCAATAAAATTTTGACTTTCTTCCAATACCTCACTTATATCCCACATAAGAAACGCCCCCATGATTATACATCTTTTAGACTAAGAGAAATTCTTTTTCTCTTAGTATCCACATCTAATATCTTTACATTAATCACATCTCCAACTTTTAACACCTCTTTTGGATGTTTTATATAATCTCTAGAAAGTTCAGATATGTGAACAAGTCCATCCTGTTTAACCCCTATATCCACAAACACTCCAAAATCTACAACATTTTTTACTGTTCCAGTTAAGATCATATTAGCTCTTAAATCTTCTATTTTGAGCACATCTTTTCTGAAAATTGGTTTTGGCATTTCGTCCCTTGGATCTCTACCAGGCTTTTTAAGCTCTTCCACAATATCCTTTAAGGTCAATAAACCTACACCAAGCTTCCTTGAAAGCTCTTCTAAATTCTCTTTTTCCAGGTCTCTCCCCCCAATTAAGTACTTAGCAATTTCATAGGATTCTGGGTGCACTGCTGTGTTGTCTAATGGATTATCCCCGTCTGCAATTCTTAAAAACCCTGCACACTGTGTAAAAGTTTTAGGTCCTAATCCCTTTACTTTTAACAGTTCATCTCTACTCCTAAACTTACCTCCTTTATCTCTATATTGGAGGATATTTAAGGCTAATTTATATGATATCCCTGCTACATATTTCAGCAAGGATGGGCTAGCTGTGTTTAAATCTACTCCCACAGTATTTACACAGTCTTCTACTACTCCTCTTAATGCTTCCTCTAGTTTGTTCTGATTTAAATCGTGCTGGTATTGACCTATTCCAATATGCTTAGGTTCAATTTTTACCAGTTCAGCAAGAGGGTCTTGTAGCCTTCTCGCTATAGATATGGCTCCTCTAATGGACACATCTAGATCTGGAAATTCTGCTTGTCCAATTTCCGATGCAGAGTATACAGAAGCGCCAGCTTCATTGACTATGGTATAATATACGTCCTTATCCATTTGGTCTATAAGCTCTGCTACTACTATTTCTGTCTCCCTTGAGCCAGTTCCATTTCCAATAGCAATTATACTTACATTATATTCATCGATGAGCCTTTTTAATTCCTCTTTTGCTTCTTCAACTCTATTTTGTGGTTCTGTAGGATATACAGTAGTATATGTAAGAAGTTTCCCTGTTTCATCTATTATTGCAACTTTGCATCCAGTTCTATAAGCTGGATCTATTCCCATAATAACTACCCCTTTAGTAGGGGGTTGCATGAGCAAAGGTCTTAAATTCAATGCAAACACATCTATGGCTTCTGTTTCTGCTCTTTCCGTTAGGCTTGTCCTTATTTCCCTTTCTATAGATGGGAATATAAGCCTTTTATAACTGTCTTCCACAGCTTTTTCTATATATTCACTTATATCTGTTGTGTTATTTTTTATCACTTGGGATTTTATTTTAGAAATTATCTCTTCATCAGGCAGGATTAAATTAACTTTAAGGATTTTCTCCTTTTGTCCTCTGTTTATTGCAAGAATTCTATGGTTGGGTATGGACTTTACAGGTTCCTTGAAATCATAGTACATTTCATAAGGTGATTCTGCCTCAGGATCAACCGCCTCCACTTTTATTACACCTTTTTGGTAAGCAATCTTCTTTATCATATCCCTAAAATGGGGATTGTCCGAAATTTCTTCAGCTATAATATCCATAGCACCTTTGATAGCATCCTCTTCAGTTAGAACACCCTTACCGTCCTTTATATACCCTAATAATATTTCTTTTAACTTACCTTTATTGATTGTTTGTGAAATAATAATCCTTGCTAATCCCTCTAATCCCTTTTCTCTAGCAATGGTTGCTCTAGTTTTTCTTTTCGGCCTAAAGGGTCTATATAAATCCTCTAACCTTTGGATTGTTTTTGCTTCTAATATGTCCTTTTTCAATTCTTCTGTAAGTTTTCCCTGGGATTCAATAAGCTTTATGATCTCTTCTTGCCTATTTTTTAAGTTTTTAAGGTAATTCAGCCTTTCGCTGAACTTCCTCAGGACAGTATCCTTTAAATTTCCAGTTTGCTCTTTACGGTATCTGGCTATGAAAGGAATAGTGTTTCCTTCTTCCAACAGTTTAATAGTGTTTTTTACCTGATAAGGCTGTAATTGAAATTCATCTACTAGTATCTTTGCTATATCCATTCTAACCACCTTCTAATTAACGTAAATAAATTTACTACCATTTATTGTATTCGACATAGAAATAAAAAATCCTACCTAAGTTAAAAAAAAATTTGCCTTCTATTTATTAGAAGGCATTTTCTTCAAGTATTCTATTATAAAAGGATCTATATCTCCATCCATAACTCTTGCTGCATCGCCTATTTCCACATCAGTTCTGTGGTCTTTTACGAGAGTATAAGGATGAAAAATATATGACCTAATTTGGGAGCCCCAGGCAATCTGAGTATATTTACCTTGTAAATCCTCAATCTTTTCTTTTTTCTCCTCTTCCTTCAACTGGATAAGCTTTGCCTTTAACATCTTCATAGCAGTTTCCCTGTTGCTGTGCTGAGAGCGTTCACTTTGACACTGAACTACTATGCCTGTAGGGATATGAGTTATTCTAACGGCAGAATCCGTAGTGTTTACATACTGACCGCCTGCTCCACTTGCTCTATAGGTGTCTATTTTTAAATCCGATTCATTTATCTCTATATCTGTATCATCATCCAATTCAGGATATACATCTACGCTAGCAAAGGATGTATGCCTTCTATTGGAAGAATCAAAGGGGGAAATCCTAATGAGCCTATGGACTCCCTTTTCAGACTTCAAATATCCATAGGCATTAAGTCCCTTTATAAGCATTGTTACAGATTTTATTCCACCTTCTGTATCTGGAAGGATATCCAGTATTTCAACCTTATAATCCTTTCTCTCAGCCCATCTTTTATACATTCTAAAGAGCATTTCAGCCCAGTCTTGCGCTTCCAGCCCTCCTGCTCCAGAATGTATGGATAGAATGACGTTGTTCTTATCGTATTCCCCATTTAACAAGGTGGAAATCTTAAACTCCTCTGCTTCCTTGTATACCTTTTGAAACTGTACCTTCAAATCCTTATACAGTTCATACTCTTCCTCTTCACTAACAAGTTCCAAAAGAAGCTCCAATTCCTCTATGGATTTTACCAGATTTTCATATTCTTCTATTCTATTTCTCATAGAGCTTAGCTTTTTTAATATATTCTGAGCTTTTTCTGAATCAGCCCAGAAATCCTCCTTATATGTTTCCACTTCCAACTTCTCAACTTCTTCTTTCATCTTATCTATTTCAAAGGGAAACACCCAGTTCTCTTACAATCTGTTTTATGTCCTCTGTTTTTTCCTTATATATATATAAGTCTTCCATAGACTACTCCTTTCTGTTTATCCTATACAAATCTGCCACAACATTTTTTATACTTCTTGCCGCTACCACAAGGACATGGGTCATTTCTTCCTATTTTCTTCTTTTTAACTACAGGCTGCTGTTTATCTCCTGTAGCTGTAGGATTTGCTACTCTCTTTCTTTCCATATTATTGGGTTTTTGAATATGATATAGGTATTTTACTGTATCCTCTTGTATGCTATGAATCATCTCTTCAAACATATCAAAGCCTTCATTTTGATAAGCTCTAACTGGGTCCTCTTGACCATAAGCTCTCAATCCTATACCCTGTCTTAGCTGATCCATAGCATCTATGTGGTCCATCCACTTCCTGTCAACTACCTGTAGTAATATAATCCTTTCTATTTCCCTAAAGGTATCTGCACCTATTTCCTCTTCCTTCTTATCGTATCTTTCCTTAGCTATATCATATAGCTTTTCAATTAAATTCTCTTTAGTTAGTGGGTTTATTTCATTCAAGTTCAATGCATTTTGAGGTAGGAATATCTTTTCCAAATAGTTAAAAAGACCTTCCATATCCCATTCATTGGCATCTTGGCTCTGTCTTGTATATATATCTACTGCATATTCTATGACATTTTTTACCATAGAAAGTATGTCTTCCTTTAAATTCTTCTCCTCTAATACCTTTCTTCTCTCTCCGTATATTACTTCTCTCTGCTTGTTCATTACGTTATCATATTGTAATACGTGTTTTCTTATGGAGAAGTTATTGCTTTCAATTTTCTTTTGGGCACTTTCAATGGATTTTGTAAGAAGATTATGCTCTAGTGGCTCATCCTCATCCATGTTTAGGCTATCTACTAGGGCTTTAACCCTTTCTCCACCAAAGAGCCTCATCAAATCATCCTCTAAGGATATATAGAATCTAGATGAACCAGGATCTCCTTGCCTTCCAGAACGACCACGAAGCTGGTTATCTATTCTTCTAGCTTCATGCCTTTCTGTTCCAATGATGTGTAATCCTCCAACCTCAATTACCTTCTTAGCCTCTTCTTGAGTTTGTTCCTTAAACTTGTTGTATAGCTCTCTATACTCTTCTCTAGCTTTCAATACTTGTTCATCATCTGTTTCCACGAAACTATCCACAAGAGATATTACCTCTTCATCATATCCTTTTTTCTTAAGCTCCAGTTTCGCTAAGTACTCAGGGTTACCGCCTAATACTATATCAGTACCCCTACCAGCCATGTTGGTAGCTATAGTCACTGCACCAAATCTTCCTGCTTGGGCTACAATTTCTGCTTCCTTTTCATGATACTTAGCATTCAATACATTATGTTCAATTCCCTCTTTTTTCAACATCTTGCTCAACATTTCAGACTTCTCAATGGAAATGGTACCTACCAATACAGGTTGCCCCATTTTGTGCTTTTCCTTTATTTCCTCCACAATGGCTTTAAACTTAGCCCTTTCAGTCTTATAGACCACATCTGGGTAGTCTTTTCTTATTACCGGCTTATTAGTTGGTATTTCCACAACATCCATGCCGTATATTTCTCTAAACTCATCTTCTTCAGTTTTTGCTGTACCTGTCATACCTGCCAGCTTTTCATACATTCTGAAATAGTTTTGGAAGGTTATTGTGGCCAATGTTTTAGATTCGCTTTTTACTTCAAGGCCTTCTTTAGCCTCAATTGCTTGATGTAAACCATCGCTGTATCTTCTACCGTACATAAGCCTTCCAGTAAACTCATCTACTATGATGACTTGCCCATCCTTAACCACATAATCTATATCCCTTTTCATTATATAGTTGGCCTTTAGAGCTTGGTTGATATGGTGGGCTATTTCCATGTTTTCTGGGTCTGCCAAGTTTTCAAGTCCAAAGTACTTTTCAGCCTTACTGGTTCCCTTTTCAGTTAAAACACAGCTTCTAGCCTTTTCATTGATTAGAAAGTCCACCGTTTCTTCCTTGAATTCTCTATCAAGGGGATCTCTCTTATCTTCACTAGGATCCACAATTCTTCCCTTCAACGTTCTTACGAAAGCGTTGGCTGTTTTATAGAGGTCGGTGGATTTTTCTCCTTGTCCTGAAATTATAAGTGGAGTTCTAGCCTCATCTATAAGAATGCTGTCCACCTCATCCACTATGGCATAGTTTAGCTTCCTCTGTACCATTTCATTCTTATATATGACCATGTTATCCCTTAGATAATCAAAACCAAATTCATTATTGGTTCCATAGGTAATATCACAGTTATAGGCTTTCTTCCTCTCTAAATTGGTCATATCGTGGAGAATACACCCAACAGTAAGACCTAAAAACTCATATATTTTGCCCATCCATAGCCTATCCCTATTGGCCAAATAATCGTTGACAGTGACAATGTGTACACCTTCACCTGTTAAGGCATTTAAATAAGCAGGTAATGTTGCCACCAAGGTCTTACCTTCTCCTGTCTTCATCTCTGCTATTCTTCCTTGATGAAGTACAATGCCGCCTAAAAGCTGAACTCTAAAGTGCTTCATTCCTAATACTCTCTTTGAAGCTTCTCTTACAACTGCGTAGGCTTCTGGAAGAAGGTCATCTAAGGTTTCGCCTTTTTCCAACCTGCTCTTAAACTCTATAGTTTTTCCTCTCAACTGTTCATCGGATAATTTGCTAAATTCTTCATCATAGGATTCTATCTTATCCACAATAGGATATAATCTCTTTAGTTCTCTATTAGTACTTGATCCAAATACTTTCTTAAATATGTTCATTCATAAGACCGCCTTTCAGATAAATTTCATCTTATTATTTTACCACTTGCAAAATTTGAATACAAGTTTGCTAAAATCTATAACCAGACCTATAAGGTTCATCTGAAAGCATAATTTCCTGTATTAATGAAAATATGCCAAAAGCGATAATTATATCACCAAGACTGAGTACCTTAGGAAATGGATAGGGTTCAAAAAACTGTATGGTCTTTCCTAAAACAGGTAATTTAACATTTTCTAATCCATTTTCAACTATGTTAGGCATGGCCCAACCGTTTAGTACAGTGGATATGAAGTTTAATAAATACCCTACAAGTACTACCCACAGTGATCTAAAATTAATACTTGTTAATATTCCTATTAATATTAAAATATAAGAAAGTATTTGGATTGGTTTGCTGAATTTCACAATCAATTCCATATTGCTCATATTGGCAAAGTCTCCTATTGAAGGCAATAAGTACTGAATAACTACTCCCAATATGAAGAGGAACATGGTAATCTTGTTTAGCCTTCTAAAACCTCTTAAATTTCCTCCTCTGATAAATCCAATTATTACTGATATAACTATAGCTTCTAAAAACATTTCATCATCTCCTTTTACAAATTAATGCAGGATATAATATATCCTGCATTAATTATAATAATCTATGTCAATTATACTATTAAAATTCTGGTTCTATCAACCCATAATTGCCATCTTTTCTCTTATATACAACACTTACTTCATCAGTATCAGCATTCATGAATACGAAGAAATTATGCCTTAACAACTCCATCTGCAATACAGCTTCCTCTACACTCATAGGCTTTATTCCAAACCTTTTAGTCTTAACAATTCTGGGCTTTTCCTCTTCTCCTTCTTCTAAAGGTATTACATTTTCAAATCTAATAGTCTCACCAGCTTGATATCTCTTTTGAAGCTTTGTCTTATACTTTCTGATTTGGCGCTCCAATACGTCAACAGCTTTATCAATGGACGTATACATATCATCGCTGGATTCTTCAACTCTAAGTATGGTTCCAGGTAGGTTTATGGTAATCTCGAGAATTTTCCAATTCCTTTCTACACTGAAGACTACATTACCAACCACATCATTTTGAAAGTACTTATTCAACCTATTTAATTTCTTTTCAGTTACTTCCTTTAGGGCTTCAGTTACCTCCACATTTTTTCCTGTAAAGATCAGTTTCATAAACCCAACTCCTTTCATATAAGCTTAAAGCTTATATACTAATTTATATTACTATAATATTACCCACAAACTCAAATTTTGTAAACAATAATTAGAATATTTATTGTAGTATATGAAAAAATTTTTGGTATTTTATTAACAGAAAACCTTGGATATCTATGTGGACAAATATTTAAAACAGTTGTGGATAATGTGAATTATTTTGTGAATAACTAGTATTACTGTCTTTGAGTTGTGGATAAAACTCTTAATAAAATCTGTATAAGTTTTTTGTTAGATATTTTTTGACATATAAATTAGTCTAAAAATATAAAAAGCTGTTTAAAAAAATAGCCAAAGGTAGAAAAACCTCTGGCTACTTCTTCTCATCTAGTAAAAAGCTCTCTGAAAACTTGTATTTATACCCCTTATAGGCCTTTTGCCCATTCTTTATTCTAGTTAATTCCGCTTTAGTGCTCTCCAACTTTTCCTTTATGGACTTGCTGTTTTCCTCATCTAATAGTGAAATAGCTAACAAAGTTGATGTTACTTCTTTAACAACTTCCTTAAGTTCCTTTAGATTTGGATAAAGGTTTGTATCCAACTGATCAATGCTGTCTATTTGGTGTTCTCTCTTTATTTCTGAAAAAAACTCTAAGAATGATCTGTCCAACTGATCAATCTGCTTTATTATCCTATCCTTTTCCTCTAAACAAGTAGCTAAATTATCATGGGCATCCTTTTTAATTGCTTCCTTCTGCTTTTTTGTAAGGGAAAGCATATCTTGAAGAAGCTTGTTCTTTTCTCTGGTAATACTTATCAATCTATCAATTTTTTCATAAGTCATCTATTGCACCTACCTATTTTTATAGACAGTCTTTTTTATTTTGCCCATGGCTTCCTTCCATGTGTCTCTAAGTCCTGTTACAATGGGTAAAGCTTCTTCTATAGGCTTTATTTCCTTCTTTAAGTTTGCATCTATGAGCCTGTCCAATACAAAATCATAGAGCTTTCTCAAATTGGAGGATATTTCATACTTATCATCTAAAGTTCCTCTTAACTCGTATATTATGTTCTGGGCTCTAATGAGAGATTCATGGGATTTTTGAATATTCCCATTTTCTATATGGTATTTTGCCATATTCATAAATTTAATACATCCATCATAGAGCATCAATGTTAATTCTTCTGGTGTGGCTGTAAAAACTGTGTTCTGTTTGTATTGATTTAAAGCATTATTCATACTTCCCATCCTCTCCTAGAATCCTAATATCCAGCACTACTAAACTGCTGTGCTAACCATGCACTTTGAGCATTCATCTGACTTATATACGTTTCTAAGGCAGAGAACTTTTGATAGTAGTAATTCTCTTTTTGGAAAAGCTTGTCATTTAATTCATCAATTTTATTATTGAAATCCTGAATATCTCTATCAAGGTAGCTTCTACTTCCTAATCTGGTTCTAAAATCCGTTAATATATTATATTTAACCTGTTGGAATAGGCTTGAGTTGTTTCCTGTTCCTGATTTTTCTATTATATCTTCCATGCCATCTATCATATTGTCATAAATTCTTGTTACAAGACCTTTATCACTCTTACTATCCCCATCACCAAATAACAAATCCATAACTGCTTCAGGATTTTCAGAAATAGCCTTTTTTAACTTCTCTTCATCTATTGCTAGTTTCCCTCCTGCACTGCCTGCAGAGTATTTTTCTGTGGTGATTCCAATTTCCGTAATCAATTTATAGTAGCCATCGAATTGATCATATAGTGAAGATCTGATGTTCTGCATAGTTCTTGAGATTATATCATCATTTCTCAACAATCCTGACTTAGCCTTTTCTTCCCATAGCTCAATTTCCTTTTCCTTCATTTCTTTTTTCTGTTCATCGGTAAGAGGATGATAATCATAATACCTCTTTTGGGTCAATAGCTCGTTGGTCTTGTCCACCAATTTGTTGTATTCATCTACGAAATCCTTTATCTTCTCATATATTCCATCTACATCTGTATTTACTGTAATTGTAAAGTCTCCTGTGCCAGTAAGGTTCATGGTGATGCCGTTGATGGTTATGGTGTTGGATGAGGATTTGATTCCTTGTGCACCATTAAAATCTATGATGGCATCTTTGCCTTGAAAACCTTCAGCTAATCTTTTAGCTAGGTAAGTTATAGGTTCACCCTTCTCATTCTTTTGACCATCAGTTAAATTCAGATGGTTAATAAAATACCTATAATTATCATTTTCTGTATCAACTTCTATTTTAATTTGAGCCTTTTCCCCTGTTCCCTTTGTCTGCAAGAAAAATCTCTTATTAGCCTTATCGTAGCTAGCTCTTATATTTGCACCTGAAGAATTTATTGCATTTACGACATCCTGCATGGTTATGCCTTTTCCTTCTTCTTGTTCCGATACAGTTATTGTAAAGGCAATGGGTTGATTTTCTTCATCAACTTGTCCATCATAAATGGTAAATTGAAGTTCTTTAATCCTTTCACCTTTACCATTTATTATTTTACCCTCATCATCGAGATTTGCTATCTCACTTGCACTGGAAAGAGTAACTCCTTCAGCTAACTGGCTAACACTAACCTTGTAGTTGCCATCATAAACACCAGCTGCTGCTGATACAGTTGCTATTGATGGGTTGGATGATACAGCCTTCTTAATCCAGCTCAAATTCTTATAGGAATTAGGCAGCAACATACCTGTAGATGTAGAAGTGGTGAGTCCAAAGGCCTTTCTAGTATTTATGATGAAATTAGCAAAATCCTTGTTTAAATCGTTATACAGCTCCTGCCTCCAAAGTAGCAGCTGTCTTTCCTGTTTAACTTTGTCTACCTTTACTCTTTCTGCTTCCATCAATTTTTCTATCATGCTTTCAGTATCAAATCCAGATAAACCTGTAACTCTCAATGTACTAGTCATGAAATCCCCCCTAAACTCTTTCGTCTACAATAAGTCCTGATATTTCCCACAAGGATGCTATCAAGTCTAATATCTTTTCTGGAGGTATTTCCCTTATAACCTCCTCTGTAGCCACATCTATAACCTTAACTACTATATGCTTAGTCTCTTCATGTATGGAAAACTCAAACCTCTTACCATAAACAATAATTTCCTCATTGGCTGATTCTATTGCATTAATCAATTCCTTTTCTGTATATTTTCTTTCTTCCACATTTGAAATGGTTTTATCTTTACCTATATGCATTTCATTGGCATATTTATTACCGAAGTTAACAGAATCAACTTTACTAGAGACTCCGTTTATCTCCATATGTACTCCCCCTCGTTCACTTCTAACTTGTATATCGACTAAATGAAAACTATTCTTTAGATATATATTTGCTTTTTTTCTGCCATAGGATGATAATGAGAAAATACAATCCTTTAAGGGCTGCAGCCATTATGGTATCAAGGGGATTTTTGCCTATGTTAATCGCCTTGTGGAAGAAATATATGTTTATGCTCTGCCCT